>Ga0164296_1000892_pt1 | contig 33727 bp, 22 predicted proteins | sample GEODES057metaG_FD_113533 | JGI IMG/M metagenome (GOLD analysis project Ga0164296, IMG submission 113533) | Dystrophic lake water microbial communities from Trout Bog Lake, Wisconsin, USA - GEODES057 metaG | ecosystem: Environmental > Aquatic > Freshwater > Lake | place: USA: Trout Bog Lake...
ACCTCATCGCCCGGCCCCGATCACCTTGAGCCCTTCCCCATCCCACCACTCGAGTTCAACCGATTGCCCCCGGGTCAGGGAACTGCATTGTCGCTCTGAAACACCGAGAATCTCGCTCTTCGCCTGTTAGAGTAGAAAGTGCTACCGGTAGGGTGTTATACATGCACAACGGGGGAGTGAACTGTGGCGTCGAAGTCAACGATGCCTGGTAGCGCTCAGGCGGGGACGATCCCCGTGCTTCGAAGCGCTCGGGTCCAGGAAAGACAGCGTAGGAATCAACTTCTGATCAACGCGCTGGAGATGTTCTCGCGAGGCGAGGTAGAAGCCGATGAGCTCGCACCGTACCTCATGACGTTCGCGGATGATGTAGCGAGCACCAAGATTGGATCTCTCCCTTCGTTCGTAACAAAAGAGGACCTCATCTCGGCCCTCTACCTCAAGATCACTCCCATTCTCCGGAACATCGACCCATCCATGGACGCGTTCCAGATGCTCCAGTATGTCTATCGCTGCTTCGAGTTCGCGCTCATCGACGAGGGTCGGAGTAAGGACCCGTGGCCCAAGCGGATGCGAACTCGCATCAACAAGTTTCAACGCGACGTCGAGGAGGCAGAGCTCAAGGCCGGCCGCAAGCTCACGGACAGCGAACGTCGGGAAATCGCCAAGGGGTGCCTGGGCCCGAAGATGCTCAAGGGTAAGGATGTCGATCACCTTCTGAACCTTCTCACCACCGGCATGACCGTCAGTGCGATGACCGACGAAGCCATCGAGAACGCAAGCGCTGCGTTCGTCGAGGAGTCGGACGATATCCTCGACGAAGACCGACGAGCGCAAGCCCTGCACATCGCGGCAGCGAACATTGATGATGACAAGGTCTATGCCGCCGTTGTCTCTATGCTCGTTGACCAACGTCCACCGACGGAAGCCTCGATTCGCAAGGCGATCGAGTTCTCGCTCCGCGACCAACTGGAGCGAATCGGGGTGCGTGAATGGGACGGCGTATGAGTTCACTTGACGGGCTGGGCCGACGAAGCGGTCCGATATTCAACGTATGAGCACCCGATTCGCGCATGGACGGCGACGCTTGAACAGCCTCGCCCGGGGTCTGACTCGCCGCGGTCGTTCCGCCGACGAGCGCGGCATCATCATGATTGTGGTCATCATTCTGTCAACGGTCATCCTGGCCGCCACCGCTCTTACTGTCGTGTCGGTGGCGGCCACCAGCACGCAGTCCACCTACGTGGTGAGCAAGCAGGTTGCTCAAGCCACCGCCCAGACTGGCGCTGATATCTTTTCCAGCGCACTCAATACGACCTCCGCGACATCCTTTCCGGGAACAAGTTGTACGGCCGTTATATTCGGAACTACGGGATGCAGCGACATCTTTCCCCCAACGCTCGCAGTCAATCCGCAGACGTGGTACCAGGTGGGGCCCACCGGTCTCACTGCGTGTCCTGCTGCTGGAACAGCCGCTGCCGCCCAGACCACCTGCATTCTCTACAGTGATCAGCTGAACCAGCTCGCCTACTCGGGCCCGACCGCAGGCACGTCGCCGTTCGTTGTGAACCTCCAGGTCACGGTCCGCACCAACTGCAAGTCTGCGACATCAACCTCCTGGTCATCAGCTGGGTGCGCATACTCCCGACTCGAGACGAGGCTGCAACCCCGGCAGTTCACCAACTACCTGGAATACACGAACTCCGAGCTGCTCGACCCATCGCTGGTTGCCAACGCCTACAGCACCTACGACAGCTGGTACGCCACGTGCGCCCCCGGCGGTGCGCCGCTCGACGACGTCACGGCCAAGAACGCTGGATGCCCAGTTCCTGACTACCTGGCCAACCCCGCTTCCAACAACCAGCAGGCTGGCGACACCATCAACGGGCCTCTCGCCACCAATGACTCCACCATCTACTGGTGCAACAGTGCGGGCACGAGTACCAGTGTGCCCCCGCAAGCATCCTCCATCTCCCCTACTACGGAAGACGTGTCGCCCCTCTCCTCCGGTATCAACGGCCAGACACTGTGTACGGGCCCCGCCCCGACCGGTCAACAACGCGGGAAGTCGCAACTACCGATTAGCGCCACGTCGCTATCGTCCGACGCCGCAGCGGGAGACACCTATCAGGGGAATACGTTCATCAATCTCTGCGGGATGTACAACGGGAACAAGGCATCTTCCTATCAGTCCGGCTCGGGCACGTATGCCTCCGCCGGTTCTGCATTCAATGGTGATACCTGTGCCAGCGGTGGAACTATGACCACAAACAACTGGCCAGCTACTGGAGTCATCTACGTCAACGGCAATGCCTACGTTTCGGGTCAGGCGTGTTCCGGAGTGACGATCGCCGCGAGCGGAAGCATCTACATCGTCAACCATCTGACATCCGAGCGACTGAACGGTAGTTCAACCCTCTGCACCGGATCCATCGGTCTCGTGGCGACCCATTCGGTCGTCGTCGAACCCGCGCTCGTCGGCCAAACTTGCCCGTCGCAAGGCCAGTGCTACGGGCAAGCCAGCAGCCAACAGATCCAGTGCTGGCCGACGACCATCACGTTGGCAGATGGAACGTCGACTCAGAGCGTCCCAAGTTGCGAAGAGGTCGACGCCGCCATCATGGCTCTCGGGTACTCGGGCGGCAACTCGCTCCCCGACCCGACTGTCGTGCAGAATACCTCGTGCCCCTTCGATGCGACTGTGGAGAAGTACGTTCCATCAAGCTCCGGTTCCAGCGTTATTGGCTACTGGCCGTTTAGCTCAGCGACCACCTCGACGAGCGGCTCGACAAGCACATCGAGCGACATCTCGGGGAACGCGAACACGGCCACACTCAATACGGGCGCTTCTGTTAACAGCACGACGACCTCACCCATCTCATGCAATGTCGGAAGCTCCGACTCGGCACTTTCGTTCAGTTCATCGGGCGGGAACGTCACGACGTCTGATTCGGCACTCAGTGGCGTCCAGGAGCAGCAGGGGACCATCGGCCTATGGGTGCAGATGAACAACGCCGGCTCCACGGGCATGTTGGCCGGCCTTGGATCTCCCCAGACAAACAGTGGCTACGGTGACCAACTGGGCCTGTATATCGGACCCAACGGAACCCCAGTCTTCTCCGGAAACTCGCACAATCAGTCCGGAGCCCTCTCCGGTGACGCCATGACGTCGCTGTCGGGGAACCCGCACTTGCTGGACGACGGGCAGTGGCATTTCCTCGTTGCCTCGTGGTGTGGTGGCACAAGTGCGCTGGCCGCAGCCGGGACCGCCTCGTGTCAGCCGGGAACAGAGTTGTTCCTGGACGGCAAGCAGGTTGCTAGCTCGTCGACATCGATCTGGCCCAGCGTCCTGGGTGGCGCCAACTACGGTTGGATGTTCGGCGCGAACCAACTCGGCACAGGGGCAAGCTGTCCCGGTTGGCCCGGAACGGGCACCTCTAACTGCACGATGCAGTTGGGACCTGGCGTCAACATCTCACGGGCCTTCGCCAGCGGGACTGCGCTCAACAGCACCGAAGTGTTTAACTTGGACAATGCCGCCGTAGACGCCAGCTCTGCTGTCGGACAGGGTGGCTCCTTCTCTCTTGACGGCTGGAACAGCCTCACCCCTCCCGGTGGTTCCGCCTACCAGAATGTGCAGGCCTCCTGGTCCGGCCAGTCCATCGACCCGTACGGCTCGCTCACGGCAATCGACTGCACCTCGAGCACCTGGTGCCTCACCGGTACGAGTGACGGTCGCGTGTACCTCTACAACGGGAGCACCTGGACTGCCCAGACGGGGATGGGTGCAACGACCACCACAATCAAGGGCGGCGCTAGCGGTCCGGGTGTCACCGGCATCTCCTGCATCGCCCAGGCGCAGTGTCTCGTAGCCTCTAGCGCATCAACCCTGAGCATCTTCGCCATGAACGGAGTGAGCACCTCCAATGCCACCCAGGGCCTGTGGTCCCGCCCCTCCCCTGCCGGCGCTCCGACCTCGCCCAAGTACACTAGTCCACAGTTCGTCTCCTGCCCCTCGACAGGGAGCAACTGTCTCATCGTCGAGGGTGGCACCACGACCTACTCCGCGACCTTCGGCGCCGTCAGCTCCGGTGCTCCGGTCATCCAGGCAAGCGGCAACACACCGGGCAGCCTCAACGCGATGGAGTGCGTAGCTGCCACCACGTGCTACGCCCTGTACTGGAACGCGCTGACGCCGTACTTTACTGAGTGGAACGGCGTGGTGTGGAGCCAGGGTGTTCAGATGGCATGGAGTAATCCGGCCAACGACACCACCGCCCCAACTGCAACCTTCGGCCTGTGCACGACCACTTCCTGTCAGGTCGGCATGAACGACGGCACTGAATTCACGTACAACATCCCGACGATTGCCGCGGGCTTCTCTGCCGCGACCGTGGATGTCTCACACGGTTCTTCCAACTACTCTTCATGCGCCGTCACCTCACAGGGCCAAGTGACCTGCTGGGGTATGAATGCCCAGGGCCAACTCGGTAATGGAACAACGAGCAATGCCACGACTCCAGTTCTGGTTTCGAACATCGGGTCGGGCGCGTCGAGCGTATCCGTCGGGTCGAACTTCGCCTGTGCTGTTGTAAATGCTGGGGCGAAGTGCTGGGGTCAGAACAACTACGGGCAACTCGGCAACGGAACAACGACGAATTCTTCGGTTCCTGTACAGGTGCTGGGGTTGACATCAGGGGTGGTATCAGTGCTTGCCGGCTACGGCACCGCTTGTGCGGTCTTGAGCAACGGCGGCATGGACTGTTGGGGGTGGAACAACGAGGGTCAGCTTGGTAACGGCACGACAACCAACTCGGCCACCCCCGTCACGGTGGCCGACCCGACGGGAACGACAACACTTTCGGGCGTGACGCAGGCAAGTATCGGGGTCGTGGGCGGCAACGGTGGCGATGCGACCTGTGCCGTCGCTTCGGGTGCCATCGACTGCTGGGGTGGCAATGACCGCGGCGAACTGGGCAACGGCACAACGACCAATGCCTCTCTGCCGACACAGGTCACCGGCATTACTTCTGGAGCAAAGCAGGTGTCCACCTACGCAGCTACGACTTGCATGGTGTCAACTAGCCTCGGTGCCGAGTGCTGGGGCGCAGGTACGTTGGGTCAGCTCGGCAACGACGCGGCCAGCGACTCCTGGACACCGGTCGTTGTCGACGACACCTCGGGCAACCCCGTTGCATTTTCCAGCGTAACCCAAATTGCCGCCGGGCCGACGTCATGTGCGACCGTGACCGGCGGCGCGGTCAAGTGCTGGGGCAATAACGCAAACGGTCAGATTGGCAACACGAACACGACCATAACCCAGTACAGCAACCCGCAGGCGGTCATCGGGCTCTCCAGTAACGCCTCTTCGGTCTCGGTCAATTATGCGAGTGTTTGTGCCGTGTACAACGCCACCTACAACGCATCAAACCCCCTCAACTATGGGGTTCCTGAGTGCTGGGGTGCCAACGGCAACAGCCAGCTTGGCAATGGCGCATCAACAAGCACGAACGACATCCTTCCTAATTTGGTGAACAACTTCGTTGGTCCCGGCGACTCGTTTATTCAGCTCGCTGGCTCTGCCTCAGGAACCAGCATGTGCGGCATTGACCTCAGCTACAACGTTTACTGCTGGGGTGCGGATGCCAACATCGTGCCCGGTGGGGCCCAGTCCTCCCCTGTGCAGGTTTCGGGGGTCGCCGGGGCTATTCAGGTGACCGATGATGGCACTGATGCCTGCGCGCTTATCTATTCCGGCGCTGTTTACTGCTGGGGCACCAATACCTATGGCGGCGTCGGGAATGGCAAATCGGGAAGCAACTACAACGTCACTACGCCGACGAAAGTTATCTCGAGCGGAGCTTCGCAGGTCTCGGCCGGTGGTGCTTCAACCTGCGCGGTTGTGAACGGCGGGGCACAATGTTGGGGCAATAACGGAACCGGGCAGCTCGGGGTCGGCTCTACGACCCTGAAGACCACGCCAACCGCTCTGCCCTCACCGTTCAATGCGAACGTTGCTGAGATTTCCGTTGGCACCGGGAGCATGTGCCTGCTCAACACCTCGGGCACCGTGTACTGCACCGGTGCCAACACCTACGGACAACTCGGTGACGGCAACACAACACAGACGACGTCACTGACCGCAGTAAGTGGCTCGCTCTCGGTGCCGCAACCCAGCGACCTCTACCACCCGACGCTATCTGCCGGATCCAACGGCGCCTGTGCCGTAGCAACATCCCTTCAGATGTACTGCTGGGGCTCCAACCTCTACGGCGCCGTTGGCAACAACTCCAGCGGCTCGGCGACACCAGTCACTGTTCCCACCCTGTCCACGGGCTCGGCAAACGTTACGAGCGTCGGCTATGGGAACAACACCGCTTGCGCGACGGAGCTGACGGCCGGCCAGTCGGGGGCCAATGTCTACTGTCAGGGAAACAACCTCCAGGGTGCAGCGGCCAACGGTACGACTGCGACGACAAAGGTGCCGACGTTGGCCGTTGGGTACACGCCCAACTCGGTGGCCACCGTGGGCATGGGCAACAACCTCTCCTGCCAGGTCGAGACATTTGGGCCGACCGTCTGCTCCGGAGGGACGCCGACGTCCGCAGGAAATGGCAATGCCGCCATCTTCACCGGCGGGGCTGCCCAGACCCCGGTTTCCGGCTTCACGTCAGGCCGCCCTCTTATGACTGGCGGGGGCGTTCAGACAGCCACCTACCAGGCCGGCTACCCCATCACCGCGATTGACCAGAACGTGGGCCAACTCGCAGGAACGAACCTTGGTCAGTTCCTTTCGCAGGCACCGACAATTGGCACAACCGGGGGTGGCTTCTACCCCATTGCCGGATACAGCAGCGCTGGGGTGACTGGTGTTGTCTGCTTCTCTACCACGTCTTGCATCGCCATCAACAACACGAGCGGGTTCGGCGGAAACGCCGCGGCCCAAGTGCTCTTCTACTCGCCACCGACAAGTACTGGAGGCTGCGGAACCTTGCAGAACCAAGGCTGCACGCTGGTCCTCAATGGTTCCGTGACCGAATCGTTCCGAGGGGCAATGGGCCTGTTCACCGGAATCACATCGAACTCACCCGTTCTCACTACGGGAATCGCCAAGACCTTTACGTACGACCCGTATCTTCAGTATAATCAACCACCTAACTTCCTTTCTCCATCAAACGGTGCCTGGCAGCGCGTTGGATCAACCTATACGGGGGCACTACAGCAATGACCACACGACTCATGGGCCTTGACCCCGCAGCCATCAGCGCTCCGGTCCGACCGCTTCGGCACTATCGCATCACCGTGCCACACTGGTCGGATATTCATGACCGAGTCGTAGACGAGGCAGCTCACGAGCATCTGGGGGTTGACGTTCTGGTCAGTCGCCGCACCTCGCCCGTGGAGCTCTTCATCGCCGAGCCGCCCGAAGCCTTCGTTGCGGCGCCCTACGAAGTGCGGCGCTGGCAGATGTTGGTCGCGCTCCTCGTCTCCCCTGACCTTGCCGGACGCTGGCAGCGCTGGTTCGAAGCTACGCTCGATTTCTCCTGGTCCCGGTCGATGCCAGCGGGCATGACTATGCGGGTCACAACCCAAGAGGAGTTCGATACGGCGATGGGTCGCCTTGAGGCCCACGCTGCGACCTCAGGGCTCCCTGCGCCGAGTGTTCTCGCGCGCAAGCAGGCTGCCTACAGCTGACCCCGGCTAACGCCCACTTCGTGGAGGAGCCGCGAGTGGGCGGCCCACCCGATACGTGCTGGGTCGTAGGTGTCTCCGAAGTGCCGTTCCGCCGCCCCCTTGCTCGACGAGGCAGCTTCCACCAACCCGGGTCGCCCGACCAGCACACACATTGCCTGGTGACGTGAGGTCATCACACAAAGGCGTCCTGCCTCCATGTCGAAGTTGCTTGGCTCGGCCTGGCCGGACAGCGGATGGATACCGATGATGACGTCCCGTTCAAGACCTTGCCAACGATTGGCTGTCTCGACGAAGACATCACCGAGCTCCTGGCCCAGCGCGGCTTGGACTTGGGTCACCTGGCGTGCATAGGAGCAGACGATCCCGATGTCCTTCCCCTCCACTCGCCGCACCCCATCGGCTGTCTCGATTTCTCCTGCAGCGAGAATCCCTTGTGCCAGGTGGGCAACGTTCGCGCTTAGGAGCGGGTCGTCCTTCCCGACGAATGGCTCTCCAATCTCAACGACATGGAGAGATCCGTCGAGCTTGTCAGCCCATCCGCCGCGTAGCCGTCGTGGACCTGCAAGCGATCCAAATGGCATATCCGCGTAGAACGTGCTGGAAACGACGCTGGCCGTATCTGCGGGAAGCCGTCGCGTGGCCGGCAACGCCACCCGAACGGTACCGGCGATGTCCATTGCTGTAAGCGCTACAGGCGCCGGGACCTGCGGCCCAGACGGGTCATCTTGCCACCGGGAGACGTCAACACGGACCACGGGGGCAATCTGTCCCGGGTCGCCGACGAGAACGAATTGCTGTGCCAAGGAGGTCATTGCGGCGAAGGTGGCATACTGGAGCTGCCACGCTTCGTCAACGATGAGCGTGGAGAACGTGACACCGGACGTACGCGCCCACTTGGCTGCGGTGGAGACGACTACTGCGTTTCCCTCTGGAAGATCCTTGGCACTCCTCGCAACGACAACGCCGGACGGCGGGGCGACCTTCTGCTTCTTCGGCACGAACAAGACGGGCGTGAATCCCGACCAGTTCGCCAATCGCTCCACGAGCGCCATGGCCTGAGCTCGGGTCGTGGTGGCAACAGCAATAACCTCTCCCTTGAGTCCAGCCTGTTGGGCGGCGAGGACTTCGATGGAAAATGTCTTGCCCGCGCCAGGGGGGCTGGCCACGATTACCAGTGGTGCGCCTTCGTCCGTGGCGGAGAGGATCTCCCGCAGGGCATTATCGGCGCGATCAGAGAGGGGGGCTTCGAAGGGGGAAGACATATCCCCTTTCATTCTACCGATCGGCCGCCGCCGGCCTCGGGGCGAGACCTCAACCCTGCTTCTGGCGCCTCGCCTCTCGGTAGCGTCGCTGCCGTTCCGCCGCCCACTCTTGGTAGACGGCGCAATGACACTTGCGCTTCTGGCACGTCGGCCCCGAGTGGTAGTCCTCGTCAGCCGCGCGTGGGTGGTAGCCACCACGCCGCTCGAGGTGGCGCAAGCGATTCGCCTCGGTGCACTCCGGACACCGACACTTGCCATTCTGATACGCCGAGAGCGTTCCGTGCACGACGTCAGTACGGCGAATCGAGCCGTGGATCCGTCCGCCTCCGATGGCACCGATCTTACGGAGTTCCCAGGTCGCGCCTCGAGAGAACTCTTCCCGCAGACGCTGATTGAAGGAGTCGTCGATATCGAGCAGCCGCTCGGGGGTGCGCGCACCAGGGCCGACGTAGGCCACCGAGAATCCCTTGTTGCGCTTGACCACCACGAGCTGCGGCGGTCCACCTTCGGGAGTCAGCGTCAGAATCTCCCGAAGACGCGAGGCGAGGTCCTCGGGATCATTCCCTCGTGGGGTGAACTCCATGGCGACGAATCTGCGAGTGAAGCCTGCGTCAGAGACAAGTCCCCACGTCCGACTTTCCGGCACTTGAGTGGTGGTCACAGTCGAATCGTACTCTTGTGCCAATCGAAAGGCAATCGCCCGCGGTAGGATTAGGGAGGTGAGCAGCGAAATCTTCAGGGTCGGACTCTCGTTGCGCGCCCGGAGTCTCGGTCGAGCCGTCCCGGCCGCGGCGACTGTGCGGACCCCTATCCACCAGGAAGCCATTGGCATCGTGGGCGTGGCAATGGCTGGAGAGCGGACGGGCATCTGGGGGGCCTCGCTGGGCAAAATTCGTCGCGGGTCTCCCAAGGTGTTCACCGTCGGAGATGCACGCGAGGTCGCCGACCAGGCCGACCTATGGCGCAAGATGGCAAAGGTGCTGTCCACTGCTGGAGAGGAGCCACAGCTGGTGTTTCCGAACCGGCAGTGCGCCAGGTTATTCGCTGAATCAGCTCATCGCTTCTGCTACGACCAGGATGCGGAGATTGCCGCTGCCGCAGAACTCGTCTGGTGGTGCTGTACTCGCAGGGAGATTCCCGGGTCACACGCTGCCGTTGTCCTAACCGAAGCGCTGACCGAACAGTGGGCAGTGGGCGAGGATGGCTGCGATACCGACGACCTGCGCATCGCCCTGGCATGGATTGGCGCCGATGGGCCCGATTCGCTGGCTACCTTGCGGGATGAGGCGTTGGCAGCATTCGGCGATCCGAAGACCTCCCTCGAGTTCGATGACGCGTTGTGGCCCAAGGTGGACCGGCGCGAGGCGGAACGACGGGCCAGGGCGGCACGATCTGATGTCGAAGCAAGCGAGCAAGAGCGTCGCAGGGCCAAGGCAGATGTCGATCGCCAGGCGAAGAACCGAGCGACCGTCGTGTCGGCTGCGTTGCGGCCTCCACTCAAGGAGGCGTGGGGTCGGCTGCTCCAGGGATGCGCCATTCTTCAGTCGAGCCAGCTCCCCCGCCTTGGCCACCTCGATCAGTTCTGCACTGCCACCCAGGTGTCGTGGAATCGCGAACTGCAGCGACGCGAGCGCGGGTACTCCATGGCACGGAAGGACTCTGCCCGGCAAGGCGCCATGGGACTAGCTGAAGCCGAGGTCGCCACAGAGCTCTGGGAGGGCACACTCATCTGGGGAGACGAAATGGCCAAGGCCGAGGCAATCGCCGGCGGCAAGGTGCTTAGCGGCACGGTAGCTGAGAGCGACGCCGGTGGCTTGACGGTCGCTATCTCCTCTGGAGCCGTCCGAGCTCGGGTGGGAGACATCCTCATTCTGGTCGCCGACGAAGACGAGATTTCCGTCGAAGTGAGTGATATCTCATCTACTGGGGACAAGGTCACCATCTCCCTCTCGTGGGAAGGCATGCGCGTCATCGAAGACGGCGCCGACGTCACGTTGTGGCCGCCGCGTCCCGATTTCGGACGTCGATATCTGGGATGGTTGATGGCGCGAATGGCCGACAAGCATTGGGCACTTGGCGACAAGGAGAGCGTCCCGCCCGAGCGACGGGAAACGGCGAAAGTAGTTGCCGATCCGCTTGCCGCTGCGTTGGCCCTTCGTACCCCCTGAACAGGGAAAACGCTGAGTTCTGACCTCATATCGCGCAGGGAGTTGCACACTTTTCGAGGTGTCTTCGTATGCTCCGAGACATGAAGGCGACCGCTATCCCAACAACTGCAAATCCGGTTGTACGTTTCTGGCGTACTTATCCGCTCGTTGTTCTTGCCACCCCCATGGCAGTGATTGCCTATGTCGCGTTCGAGGCCGCTCGGACAGGGGACACCGGCGTCCGAACCGATGCCGTCATCGCCATCGCAGCAGGCGTCGTGGTGCTGCTCGGGATTGTGGGCGTCGCGCCGGCGTTCTTCCGCGAGCAGTTCCGGCGCTCGGGCATTCTCTCGGTCGACCAGATGGACGGCGTCACTTTCGAGCATCGCTTGGAGTCGCTCTACGAGTTCCTCGGCTACACGGTCGAAACCACCAAGACATCAGGTGACTTCGGCGCCGACTTGGTGCTGGTCAAGGATGGCGAGCGGACTGTCGTGCAGGCAAAGCGATACTCATCGAACGTCGGACTCGAGGCAATCCAGGAGAGTGTCGCCGCAAAGGCCATGTACCAAGCCACCAAAGCAGTCGTGGCCACCAATAGCTACTACACCAAGGCGGCCCGCGAGCTGGCTGCGGCCAACAACGTCGAGCTTATCGAACGGCCGCAGCTGACCGCCATGTTGTCCGACCAGGCCGGAACGCTTGGCGAACGCAGCGGAGCCCGGTTGCTCGTCGGTCAGGTTCTGGCCGGCATCCGCCCGGTGACGTTCGTGGTCTACTCAGTGGTTCGTGCCGTGCTGCAGATGGCAGCCGCACTCGTCGGCATGCTCTTCGGCCGTCGAACCCACTGATCCCCCTGTCGAAACGCACCACCCCGCCGGTAGCATCAGAAGTAGGCAGGAGCGATGGAGAGGGGTGGTGATGGACGAAGCAGGCGCGCGTAGCGGGCGGATGAGCCCGGATGACATTGCCAAGGTTCGCGAATCGACGAGTCTCGTCCAGCTCATGGAGGAGATCACCATGGTGAAGCGTTCAGGGACGAGCTTCCTTGCCCGCTGCCCCTTCCACGACGACTCATCCCCGTCCATGAGTATCAACGAGAGCCTCGGGCTCTATAAATGCTTCGGCTGTCAGGAAGCTGGTGACGTGGTCACCTTCGTGCAGAAGAGCAGGAACCTGGACTTCCGGTCGGCTGTGGAGTTCCTGGCCGATCGCTCGGGAATCACCCTGACCTTCGAAGAGTCAGAGGAGGAGCGCGAGGCGCGCCTTCACCGTCGCAAGCTCGAGCAGGCAATCACCGACGCGTCGGCGTGGTACCAGAGCCAGCTCGTCGAGGGCGAAGCGGGCGCCGAAGCTCGTCAGTACCTGCGCAGCCGTGGGGTCGACGGCGATACGGTCCGTCGGTTCCACCTGGGCTGGTCGCCACTATTCAACGACGTTACCAAGCACGTCCGGATCGATCGAGACGTAGCCATCGAGTCCGGAGTGTCCGTCACCGGGCGCAACAGCCAGTTGCGCGACAAGCTCCACGCCAGGGTCATCTTCCCCATCAACGATGCGGGCGGTCGTCCGCTCGGACTGGCCGGTCGCGTTCTGCCTGGTTCGGACTCGCCGGCCAAGTACATGAACTTCGCCGAGACGCCGCTCTACCAGAAGCGCAAGGCCCTCTACGGGCTCGACCTGGCCAAGCAGCAGATCGTGGCCACCAACGAAGTCGTGGTCTGCGAGGGACAGATGGATGTCGTCAGCTGCCACATTGCCGGCATTGACAATGCCGTGGCCACCTGTGGCATTGCCCTGACCGAGGACCATATGGTGACCTTGGGGCGATTCGCCCGAAAGGTCGTCATCGCCTTCGACGCGGACAGCGCTGGCCAAAACGCCATCGAGAAGATGCACCAATGGGAGCAGCGTCATCAGGTGACCATCACAGTCGCGCACTTCCCTGGCGGCAAAGACCCTGGTCAGCTGGTTGAGCAGGGTCAGATGGATGATCTTCGCGCAGCGATCACCGGTGCGCAGCCGCTTCTCGGCTGGCGACTGAACCGCCTATTCACTGCTGGCGACCTCTCGACACCCGAAAGTCGCGTCACATTGGCCGACGAGGCGTCCGCCATGGTTGTCCAGCACCCCGACAAGCGCGTAGCCATCCAGTACGTCGACCTCATCGCCGAACGGTGTGGCGTCGACGTAACGGCGCTCCGCAACCAACTCTCCCCCACCCCCCATCACCGACCGCCGACCCAACAGGCTCATATCCTGACGACCCCCGGGGGGTCTCGTCAGGTAACGGCGGTACGGCGCAACGACGTTGAGTACGACGCCATCGCTCTTGCGGTCAACCGACCTGAAGACGTCGTGGCATGGTTCGGAACTTATCTGTTCACCGATCCAGTGATTCGCGCTGCGGGCGACGCCCTCTTGGAGAGCAACACCATCGCCGAGGCCGCGCTTACCGAGAATGCGGACGTTCGTGGCCTGCTGGTCACGTTGGACGCGGAGCCCGAGCCAGATGACATTGACATCAAGCAGACCAAGGAGATCCTCATTCTCGCCGCATCCGAACGGTATCGCTTCGAGCACCAGCTCTCCCCCGACGACGAGGGGCTCCTCCTCCGCATGGAGATGGACGGCTCCCAGGGCGACGACGCTGCGCTCGACAGGTTGAACGACTGGCTTGCGGCCGCCGCAGAGCGAGATGCGGCGATTGCCGCCACCGCCCCTGTGGAGATTGATATCGAGGAGCTGCTGTGAGCCGCAAGGCTCTCGGCGACATTATTGCTGGGCTAAACGACGAACAGCGCCAGGCGGTACTTGCTGGCGACGGACCACTTCTAGTCGTTGCCGGTGCCGGCTCAGGGAAGACCAGGGTGCTTACCGTCCGCATCGCCCACCTCGTACTCGAGCGTGGCGTCGCGCCGGAGAAGATCCTGGCCATCACGTTCACCCGCAAGGCGGCAACGGAGATGAAGGAGCGGCTCGAGGGACTGCTTGGCGAAGCCGGTGCAGGCATCTGGGCGGCCACCTTCCACTCGGCGCTCATCAAGCTACTCCGTCCCTACTCAGACGAAATCGGCCTCAAGCCCAACTGGACCATCATCGACCAGGACGACGCACGGACCACCATCAAGCACTGCACGGAAGATCTGAAGTACGACCCGAAGGTCGTGTCGCCGGGCGCGACGATGAGTGCTATTTCGGGCTGGAAGAGCCGGATGGTGACCCCCAAGCAAGCATGGGACGTGGCTGACGACGACTTCGCCGTGGCCCAGGCCCGGATCTATGCCGCCTACCAGGAAGCCCTCGCTGAGGCGAACGCGGTCGATTTCGACGACATTCTCCTCAAGGCGGTTCACCTTCTACAGAACCATCCGGACATCTTGGACAAGTTCCAACGGCGGTTTGATTACCTGTTCGTGGACGAGTATCAGGACACCAACGTCGTACAGCACACGCTGGTCAAGATGCTGGCCGACGGCCACCGCAACATCTGCGTGGTGGGTGACAGCGACCAGTGCCTACCAGGGAACACTCTTATTGAGACACCCGAGGGGCCAAAGCGCGCGGACGAGGTGAACGTCGGAGATGTCGTTCTCGGCACCTCGGGAGCCTCGTGGCTGCAACCCTCACGGGTCGCACACGTGCAGGAGGGTCGTTGGTCGGGTGAGATCTATGTTGTCGAGGCCGGGGGGCGTCGGTTGGCGGGCACCCCACACCACATCTTGCTCGCCGACCAGGCAGCATTCGCCTCGGGGCAGTGGGCGGTGTTCCTTGTCCGCGAAGCGGATGGTTCCTGGAGGATCGAAGTCCAGGACGCATCCCGCCTTTTGTCACAAGACGAATGTGAATCCTGGATTCTCAGCATCCACGATTCAGAGCACGAGGCGCGCCTCGGTCGTCTCAACGCGCTTGGTCGATACGCCGGCCATTCCCGACAGGGTGAGCTGAGTGAACGGCAAGCCGAGAAGGTCATGGGTGGCTTCCATCTGCACCGAGATTTCCCATTCGGCCCAGGCCTGTTCTCACCATCAGGCGGCTCTGTCTGGGTCACCATGTTTTCTGACTCCGCCACAGGTATCGTCTGCCACCGGGTTGAATGTCGTGGTACAAACGAAGACCAGGCGCAGCGCCTCATTCCCCTCGGTTTCGACGTCGCACCCCTGCCTGGGCAGAACGGCGTGACATGGATCGCGGCAGAACGAGCAGAGTACCGGGAGGCCGTCGAGCTGGCCCAGGCCGCATCTGCAGCACTCGGCTGGCCAATCCGACGCCAGGCGCAGGTCGACCAGCATCTCTACACCTTCACCCCCCTCGCGCACCTGCGACCAGGAATGGCGGTCCTCATCCAGGGTGACGACGGGATGGAGCGAGCACCCGTTGCGGGTGTCTCGGTTGAAGAGCACGAGGGCCCGGTCTACGACTTCGAGGTGGAGGGCTTGCACAACTACGTGGCCAACGGCGTGCTGGTTCACAACAGCATCTACCGCTTCCGAGCGGCTGAAATCGCCAACATCCTCGAGTTCGACAAGCTCTTTCCCAACACCACCACGGTGACGCTCGAGCGAAATTACAGGTCCACGGCCACCATCCTCCAAGCGGCCAACGCGGTTATCGCCAACAACTCAGGACGTCCCGAGAAGAATCTGTGGACCGAGACCGACGCGGGTGCTGAAATCGTGGTTCACGCTCTCCCCGACAATGAGGAGGAGTGTCGCTGGATCGCCAAGCAGATCGTCCGCCAGCTCAACCGAGGGCGCAAGGGTGGCGATATCGCCGTCCTGTGCCGCATCAAGGCTATCGCCGAGGACATCGAGAAGGCGCTTATCGGCCGCGAGGTGCCGTGCCGCCTGGTCGGAGGGCTCGGTTTCCTCCAACGAGCCGTTGTCAAGGATGCGCTCTGCTACCTGCGTATGGTGGTCAACCCTGACGACCAGCCAGCCTTCCGTCGAGTGGTCAACACGCCGCGTCGACAGGTGGGCGATGCGTCCATCCGGAAGATTCGCAGCTGGGCCAAGGTGAACGGCCAGCAGCTCAGCGAAGCTCTCACCAAGATCGACCTCATGGATCTCCCACCAGCCGCTGAGCGGGGCATGGAGAGCTTTCTGAATGTCCTTCGTGTGGCCCGAGATATGAGCGAGGACGAGTCAACGGACGCCGGAATGGTGCTCGAGTATGTGCTCCAGCGCGTCGGGTACTACGAGCACGTCGCTGGGCTCGGATCTGACGTCACTGCCGGCAAGCTTGGCGACCTCGCCACCCTGGTCAAGATCGCCAGCAACTATAGCTCCCCGGGGGAGTTCCTGGAGGAGATCATGCTCATGGCAGATGAGAAAGAGGGCGGAGATGACTCCAACCGCGTCCTCATCATGACTATGCACGCATCCAAGGGCCTCGAGTTCGACGTGGTCTTCTCTCCAGGATGGGAGGACGGCATCTTCCCCAGCCTGCGCGAGCACACCAAGGATGAGCAGGAGGAGGAGCGGCGGCTCGCCTACGTGGTTATCACCCGGGCCCGCCAGCAGCTATTCTTGACTCGCGCGCGTCGCCGGATGCTATGGGGGAAGACTCAGCAGAACGCTCCCAGCCCCTTCCTCGACGAACTACCAGCGGAGCTCATCAGCATCCCCGACTAAGACGCACAATCGCCACTTCGCTGTTCCGACAAAGTGGGCCGATATACGGGGCATGAAGTGTGCGAACAGGGGAAATCCACATCACCCATCTGGTAGTATTATGGGCGAAAGCGCATGACCAACCCGACCAAGAACGCCCCGCCGCGCTTCGGCCAAGGCTCGTATTCCAAGCCGGTGTCGAAGCGCCCGAGTCGTCGTGTCGTCGTAGGTGGCGCCGCATTGGTCATCTTGGCAATCCTGTTTGTGGTTTTGGGTCCTATGCAGCACATCCTTCCCGGCTTCCGCTATCACGTCCTCTTCGCGAAGGACGTCGCCTCATCGTCTGCCCCTGCGCCGGCCAGGCAAGTCAAGGGCTACTCGTCGACCCCTGCCGCGAAGCTGTCACCGCAAGCACAGCAAGTCCTAACGGCCAATCAGCAATCAGAGCAGAACACCCTCAATCTCGCGCAGAGCTACGCGGATAATCAGTGGTGCCGACCCCTTTACATGACCGGCGGCAAAGGCAACCCGCAGCCACCCGACCCAACCCTCGGCCTCAGCGCCATCGAGAAGTCCTGGCCGGGAGCCGGAGTCCTGGGTCGGGTGACACCCAACTTCTGCCAGGCGAGCTACTTCTCCAAGGACTGGTATCTCCTCGGCGTGCCGTTCGGGCCGGTCGACATGAGTGCCACCAATAGTTACGAGCCCGTTGCTATTGAGATGCAGTACGTGGGCTCCGACGGGAAGACCTACCACGTCTTCTTCATCGAGGTGGTCAAGGAGGCGGTTCGCTCTGCCTTCGGTGGCGCAGGATACAGCGGCCCGACACCACAGTCTCAGCAGGTATCAGGCGCATACCTCGTGGCGATGTACTGGGACAACACGCCCGTCAAGTCTTCTGAGTGGATTACCTCGGCTTCTGATTTCAACATCCCCGGGAACGCAGTAATTAACCCTGCCCTGGGGCCCCGTACTGCGCTGCCCTCTAACACACCCAAGGTGGTCTACGCGCCACCGAACAAGAAGAAGGTGAAGCCGTGAACGAGAATCGCCACGTCATTCGACCTCGTCGGAAGCTTCTAGTTGCCCTCAGCGGGCTTCTAATGGCAACCACCGTCTTCACCCTGGGGGCGCTCCCTGCAGGTGCAGCCATCGGCAATCCTGGCAGTTACGGTCAGGCGTTCAGTGGGAACGATGAAACTTGTCCCGGCAACAATACTGCCGCTGGACTAAATGGCATCGCCCAAGGGATGGCCGGTTCGTGGGGTGGACCAGCAAATCCCGGCTATTGGATCGACGCAAGCAACTTCCAGCGCGCGGGTGAGATCTGCAACTACGGCTATGCCGGGTACTTCGGCGGCAACATCGCTAATACCCAGGGCACCGTTGACACCATCGATACAGGCGGAATCGCTGCAATCAATGACGCGACAGGCTTGTACACGTACGACTCCAAGGGCTACGTGAGTCCGCTCGGCACCGGCGTCGAACTAAGCACCAATGGATCAACCGGAGCAGTCGGCTACGTTACCGCTTCAAGCAACACGGAGTCCTGTGGTGCGAAGCCCCCCTCATGGCCGACAAACCCGTCAACCGACAACACGCAATCCGATTACGGAGCACAGGGTGTGACATGGCCGATTGGCACATCGTGGGGCGCGAACGGACCCCCGGCCAAGATGGTCTCTGCATCAACCACACCGAATGGCCAGGGACTCTGGGCCATTGACCAGACCGGCAAGGTTTACGAATATGGAACCGCAAGTTACCTTCCGCCTTCGGCCGGATACACCCAAGCCGACTGCTCAAACTGGCTCTCTGCCGCAGTCACGAGTGGGGTGGCTATTGTTGCCAATCCCGTCGGAGCGGGTACGAGCCAAGGCGGCTATGCAGTAGCGTATTCAGACGGATGCATCCGTTCATTCTCAACAGGAGCCTCCTCCAAGCTGTCCGCGTTCACCCAGTCAGGGGTGTCTCAGCATTCGAGTAGCGATTGGTCTAACGGGTGCTACGGGGCACCCGTGAACAACTCTGGCGAAGGCGGCGCGGAGACATGGCTGAACTCACCAGTCGTGGCAGCCGCCACGACGCCCACGGGTGACGGTATCGTCGAGGTCACCAAGTCGGGTTCCGTGTGTGCCATGGGGAACATCACCGCAACAGGTGGCGACGGCAGCGCCAGGAACTGGTGTGTAACGCCCCTCGCAGCTCTTACTTCAGACGAGGCAAGCAATGGGTCGTATGTGACGGGCATTGCAACGGACTCTACCGGCGCCGGCTACTGGGTCCTCCTGAGTGACGGCGCCCTCTACTCGTTCGGGGACGCTACCTACTATGGCGGTTCGAACACCACCGCCGGCTACAACACCATTCCAGAGTTGCCGGCTGGCAAGACCCTGCCCTCGCCTGCGACCTGTACGGTGGAGCAGGGTCCCCAGTTCTCACGAAACATCAACTTCCAGTACAGCCCATCGGCAATGAACCTGTTCAATACCGGCGATCCGGTCGTGTCGTTCCCATCGCCGCCATTCGTTGGTGCGGCAAGCACGTTGACCAACCCGAGCTACTCTCAGCTCGTCAACGCCCTTGGTTATACGTCGAGTGGGGGGAGCCCAAGCCAGTACTACGACCCACTGGTAGGCATCTACGGAGTAGGCAATATCCTGTGGGGCAACCTGCCGGGAGCCATGGACGGACTTCCAGGGAACACGAACCCTGGATCCATGTACAACGTCCTCCAGGGCGTAAACGGCGGCATCAACTACAACTACTTCGACGCGGCGGTCCCTGAGTACTACACGTCAGGCTCTGACGTGAGTGCGACGCCGTTTACCCGACAAGCGCTTGCCGGCGACAGCTCCAGGGGGAGCTGGCAGGGTTACTTCAACGGAGGTGCGTACTACATCACCGCCACCGACGGCTATACCTTCCCGGCCCACTCCGCCCTCGCATACAACGACCCGGTGACTAAGTTTGGAATCGACGCCAAGAACAGTTCAGGCCAGTGGTACATCAATGGCCTGGGGCTCGTGAACCCGAATACAGGTACCCCCAGCAACGACGAAGCATTCTCGGGGGGCTTCAGTCCCTACTCGGGCAACGGATCGTTCAATGTAGTCGCGCAGACGGCCTACACGGTACCCACCATGACCTGCGTGCAGGCCGCCGTTGGCGACCCCGTGAGCGGCACCTACAACTCTTCAGGGTGGAGTGACTGGAACCCGTACGCACCGACGCTCAGCACTCAGACTTCCTCGGCCCCGCTGCCAGTCGGCACTTCCGAGGCTGTATCTATCAATACATCACTCGCCGTCACGACTGCTGCCTACGCTTCACACAATGCGTTCAACAACTCAGTGAGCGCCATCATGTGGAGCATGTCACCCAACCCGACCACTTCGTCTGCGGCTGTAGTCGCGGAAATCTCCAGCCAGTGCGCCCAGCGGGCCAATACTCAGGAATGGAGCCAGAACTACGGTTCAACCTGCGTGGCGAATATTGCCAACCCGTTCGCCAACAACACGACCAACACCGTCAATGGGGTCACAACGCCCGCCTCAACTGGTGGCACCATCGAGTTCACCCCCGTGGTAAGTACTGGGGCTGGTGGAACAATCCGAGCTCAGGGCCCAATCTACATGACATGGCTCCCGACTGCGGAGCTGAGCGTTGGCACACTGTCCTCGTCGCCGTCTTCGACAAGCACTGTACTGAACGGCGAGACTGCCCAGGTGACAGCCTCATCGGACGGCACGCTGCCCGCTGGTTACAGCATGCACATCTGGCAGGTTTCGGATAGTAGCGGCACCGCCGGAGTCACCGAGTTGACTCCCAGCAGCGGTTGCGGTGGCGGGGTTAGCCCCTGCACGGCAACGGCAACCGCCAGCACTAGTGGGACGCGCTACTACCAAGCCGTCATCGCCCCGACTGGCAATGATCCAGCACCTTCCTGGTCGGCGTCGACTTACCAGCCGACCAATACGGCCGCCGCCACCTGGGGGACGGGCTCCTCGTCGGTGGCCGGTTCCAATAGCTGCATCGGCACCGGGAGCCTCACACTCTCATTCAATGTGGGGGTCAATGGAATCGGAACCGACGGGTCGGTCGCGCTGACGAGCTCAAGTGGTCAAACGGTGACCATCCCTGGCCAGTACGCCGGAACGCTCACCACATCAAGCGGACGTTCCGTCTATGCAACCTATGCCGCTGGCGTCATTAGCGTCGCGGGCTGGAGCGAGGGAAAGCCGGGAACGGATACCTACGTAGCCACCGTAACCTTCGGGGCGAGTGTTTCCCCTGGCTCAGCCCCGTCTGGCACGCCGCCGAGCCAGAGTTTCGTGTGGAGCGCGTGCTCCCCAGGGGTGTCCATCTATCCCACGTAGGCTTTCTGCACATTCTGATATCCGGCCGGTATTCTCCGAACTGGAGCCCATATGGGGACTCTGGCTGTTATTGGAATAGGAAGCATGGTGAGCAGATGGCTGAGAACCAGGAACCTAACATCGAAGAGACCAAGAGAACCATCCGCCCGCGCCTTATCGCGCTGGCGACGACAGGAGTCGCCTTGGTAGTGGCACTCGTCGTGGACCTTGTCGTCTCTTCAGGCACTGCACCGGCCAAGCAGACGGCTGGGCCGTCAAGCCTCTCGTCAGCCACCAAGAGAGCTACGCCCGTCGTTCGCCACGTTCCATCTTCAGTTGTGGCAAATGGGAAGCGGCCGGCTTCTCCGTCGACCACTCGAGTGGGCGACTCAGGCGGTCACGCTGTGAGCACGACGCAAGTCGGGTCATCCGTATCCGCGAATTCATCCAACAGGACCAGTTCCCCCTCTGGCGGCTCGTCAAGCCCCACTGCCGGCAGTGGCGGCTCCGGGGGCACGACTGGGGGCGGTTCGTCCACCCCTACAACCCAACCGCCGGCCCCGCCCACGACAACCCCAACGACCCAGCCTCAGCCCCCGCCCACGACAACCCCGACGACCCAGCCGGGAGTTCACGGATCGGTCAACCAGACGTTTACCAACTCAGGTGCCCAGTGGGACGTCCTCACAGAGATGGGCTCCCTTACCGAACCAGGTAACGCTGCGAGGGGCGAAATCACCATGCAGCTTTCACTCAGTGGTTGCCCCACGGGCGCACAGGGACAGAACGCAGGGTTTGTTATCTCCTGGCCGGGTGGGTCTTACACAAGAGCCAACATCGGAGCAGATGGTGGTGGTCGTGACAACATCTATGGCCCGAATTTCGGCCCAGGGATGACGTTTGGTGTCCAGACGTCCTGCGCGTGGGCTTACTTCGAACTGGACTACTAGACGACCTCACCGTGTGACATCCACTCGTGCCTGACTATCCGCCGAGTGGATGTCACACCCCTCCGGTAGTCTCTAATGTGAAACGAAGAGACGGACTACCCGAGGGGACCAGAACTGATGGCAGACGCAGTCGTCCTGGCTACAGCTGACATTCACGTCGACGGTGGACGGCACGGCGGAACGAATCCACTCACGGGACGTCGTCGTGCTTGGGAGTCCACACATGCCATCTGGCTCGACATGTGTCATCATGCAGTAGACATTTCCGCCGACGCGGTAGTCGTCCCTGGCGACATCTTCCTGAATGGTTGGCCTAAGGCCGAGGCGGTCGAGATGATCGCTGACGGACTCCGCGTCCTGGACGACGGCGGAGTACCGGCCATCGTCGGTGACGGTAACCATGAGTGGATTGCCCGACAGAAGGGCCACCGTTCTCCACTCGAGCACCTCCAGGACATCGTCAACGTCCGCGTCATTATCGAGCCCGAGCTTGTCACGCTCCCCAGCGGACTTCAGATTGCGTTCGTCCCGTGGCCACGGCGTTCCGAACTTCTCGAGCCCGACGAGATGGATGGTCTTTCCCCTCTTGAGATTGATGCCCTGGTGGCTGCCCGTGCTGCCGAGCGCATCGAGATGCTCGGCGACCAGGTCGACCCCGACCGAGGGCCTGCCCTGCTTGCCGCCCACGCGACTGTCGGCGACGCCATGGTCGGTTCGGCCAAGCGTGGGTCAGAGATGGGTCTAGCCGAACTTTTCGCGGAACCTGTCTTAGCTCTCGGCGACATCGATGTTGATCCCTGGCAGCACGTCGCGCTGGGCCATATTCACCGACGTCAGCAGATGGGCGACCGCTGCTGGTATGTCGGTAGCCCTGACCGCCTCGACTTCTCAGACGAGAGCGTCGAGAAGGCGTACTCGCTCATCCGGATTCCCGACAATGGGGGTCTTGCCACCGTCGAGGCGGTTCCCACGGGGGCCCGTCGTTTCAGTACGATCGAAGTTCCCTCCGGTGCCGACACCGCCTCGCTCGAGTTGCTCGTCCCTGAGGACGTCGAGGGTGCGGTCGTGCGAATCGAACTGGCACCTGGCTCACCCGTGAACCTCAGTAGCGAGGTCAAGCGCCTCTTCGAGCGGGCCGGCGCCTCGGTGGCCTCGGTGCACGCTCCCCCGCTCCCCCGTCTTCGTAGCCAGCGCACCGTGGTGGCCGAGGATGCAAGCCCTATCGAGGGTCTGGAGAAGTGGGCGACAGAACAGCAGGTCGACAGTGCTCAGCTTGAGCGCTTGAAGGAGAAGGCGGCACTCATGATTGACTCCCTGACACCAGTCGGAGCAGAAAGCGAATGAGCTGGCTCTTCTGGGTATACGGCGCCATCGTCGGCGCCATCGTCGGTTCGTTCCTCAATGCGGCCATCCCGCGTCGCCACGAGCTCAAGACCCTTCTGACGACACGGAGCTACTGCCCCATCTGTCGTACTCAGATCAAGGGCTACGACAACATCCCCATCGTTTCGTGGTTCGCGTTGCGCGGGAAGTGTCGCTCCTGCAGCGCACCGATTCCAATCTCGTACACCTACCGTGAGATTGGTCTTGCTGCGGTCGGCTCACTCATCGGTGGCATCATCGCGGGCCTGTCGATCGCCGGCCTAGTTGTCGGCCTGGTCGCGTGGGCGTTGCTGGCCCTTCTGGGGACTTGGGTGGCGAGGCGAGCCGTCGCAGCTCAAGCGAGCTAGCAGCTAAGCCATATCGCCGAACGGGCCTGCACCCGATACGGTCGGCGACGTTAGAGAGGCGAATCCCGCTGCCCTCAACAGGAGCCGAGACCTAGCCTCCGATGTGCAGTGCCGAAACGAGCGACTGGCCATAGAACATGACCAGCGCTGCGCCCAGGCTCAGGTAGGGCCCGAATCGCAGAGAGGTCTTGCGGCCGGTGCCGTTCGCTACCACCTTTGTGACTCCAACGATGCTCCCGCAGATGAAGGCCGCCAGTAGGCCGAAAATGGCAAGGATGGGGCCGTGCGCCTGCCAGCCCATGCCGAGGCCGCAGAGGGCGGCCAGACGGACATCCCCCATGCCCATGCCGTGAGGGCTGGCCAGGTGCACCATAAAGAGAAACGCGCTGGCGCCGAGCCCGACCAACGCTGCCTGCACGAAGTCATGGAGGCTCCCTCCTGCGGCCACCTCGAGGCTGAGGAGCAACAGGGTCGCGCCGATGGCGGGATAGATGATGCGATTGGGAATCCGGCCGTCGATGATGTCGACGAATGAAACGGCAATCATGCCCAGGAGCGCCGTAGCGTAGGCCGCCCCCAGCCACGTGGCCCCGGCGACCCCCACCGAGCCGCACACCGCGACAGCGCTGAGAAGCGAGATGACGATCATCTGTCGACGTGCCGTCGGTGCCGTGTCGTACGGCACGCCAGCTTCGACACCGACTCGGTGGTCACCTTGCCAGCCATGCATCTCAGGCCAGATGCCGAACGCAGACAGCGGCTCTGTCGTTGGCAGGCAGCCCCAGGCGATCTTCGCCACCACGAGGCCCGCCATGAGCCCAACGATAATCCATCCAAGCATTGTTGCCACGTACACCTGCGGTCCCTCCGTCGCCCCCAGAGGGGCGAATTCCATCTTGACGGTCTACTGCACTACCTCGAAACTGAATCATTCTCAGGTCGAGATGTAGTTTACTACTTAGGAAGAACTCTACCGAGTGTGTGGAGTCAGAGAATGCCCCAAGGGGGCAGGAGGGACAACAATCATGCGCAACGCGCTTAAGAGTGTCCAGGGCAAGATTGACGCGCGCCGCGCAGACGTCACCCAGGACACAGAAGAGAAGGAGGCCGGTGTCTCCGGTATCATCGAGCTCGTTATCGTGCTCGTGATCCTGGGTATCCTCACCGCGATCCTCCTGCCGACATTCCTCGGCACCACCAGCACGGCCAAGAACCGTTCGGCTCAGTCGAACCTCTCGACCGCCGTCACCGACCTGCAGACTGCCTACGCGAACAGCTCGTCGAACTTCGGTTCCTCGGCCACCCTCGTGACCTCAGTTCAGGCCGCCGACCCTGGCCTCACCATCACTGCTGCCAACGCCACTCCGGTGACGACCGCTGGTAACATGACCATCCAGAATGTTTCTGGAAATCAGACCATCGTCGGCGTGTACAGTGCCGGTGCCAACAGCGGTGCGGGTGGCTGCATCTACGCGTCGGTCAACAACGCCGCCGCCGTGACCACTGGTATCACTGGCCTCGCCGGTGTCTCCTACACCACAACCACGACCGGTTGCCAGACCCTCAGCACTGCCCAGACCTGGTTGACTACCCTCCCGTAGTCGCATTGCCTAGTCTGACTGGGCAATCTGTGCAAGGAGAGAAAGAGCCCGGGCCGTTGTGGCCCGGGCTCTTTCTCGTTCCCGTACTCAACCAGTTGCTGTCGTTTCGAAGTAGAAGCACCCCAGCGGTAGAATCACTACATGGACGTGAGCGACATTAGAGAGCAGCGGGCTTTGAGCGCATCCGAACAGACGCCTGACCGACTGTTTACGTGGTGCGTTCTCGGCACTTTCGCTGCGTTCACCGTGCTCTACGAGTTCTGGGGTCACGCACTGCTCACCGGACACTCGGGCCCATGGGCCTTCGACGATCTGCGCGTGCTCACGGAATCCTCGGTCGTCGTCTGGAATGGCCACGGCTTCTGGCACCTTTACGCAGGAACGGATGGCCTGCTAGTTGCTTTCCCCGGGTTCGAATATCTCCTCGGCCTGCTGACCGACATTGGTCACTTTCTCGGCCTGGGGGTTCCCGCCGTAGGGACATACTTCAGCACGACCTATGACGGGTACTACCTGGCCGGCGGGACGTGGTACTTGGTTCTACCCATCATCGCCTTCCTCGGCATGGCACCATTGCTGGCCGTCGAGCGCCTGTCTCGGATGCTTGGATCGGCGCTGTCTGCTCGCCGACTCTGCGTGGTGCTGGCAGCGGTTGCGTTGACCTGGATGTCGGTTTGGTGGGGGCATCCAGACGATGCTCTTGCCGTAGGGCTGCTCTTGTGGGCCGCTGGTGATGCGTTCGGAGGACGCTGGAATCGCTCGGCATGGTTGCTCGGGTTGGGACTGTGCGTGCAGCCCCTCATCGGGCTCGCCATTCCCATCCTCCTGGCGACAGCACCCGTTCGACGCTGGATTGGAACCCTTTGGCGCATCGCGGTTCCTGTCGCGGTGGTTCTGATTCCCCAATTTGTGGGCGATCCCGGAGAGACTATTCGTCAAGTGTTGGTACAGCCGGCGATGACTGTCTACAAGACGCCGTGGTTCACCTGGGCGCCTCATGTCTCGGCAGGAAAATTTGCCGTTCCTGGTTCCTACATGGTCTCTGGCGGCCTCATTCGTACTGTCGGCGTGGTAGCTGCCGTAGGTCTGGGTGGGTGGGTGTTCTGGTCGCATCGGTCTGGACGAGAGCTTGACAGGAACAAGATTGTCTGGATGATGGGACTGGCCCTATCGTTCCGTTTGGCAGTAGAGCCCGTCCTTCTCCCCTATTACATCGTCCCGGTGCTTGTTGTGCTGGCGATATCCGCGTCGAGTTCCATCCGACGCCTCGTGGCGACGGCGGTGTTCGGGCTGGCGGCATCCGTCGTCATCAGCCTCCACCTGGCCCCATGGCCCTACTGGTGTCTGCTGATGGCTGCACTGGGGGCTGTGCTTGCGTGCTCGTTTCCTCGCGGAGTGAAAGGGGGTCGCCGCCTGGTCGCTTCAGACGCAAAGCTCCCGTCCACGGCCCGAACGGCTGTCACACCCCCCAAGTAGTCTTATATCCATGCAACCACTGCGTCTCAGCCTCGAAGGTTTCGGCTCCTATCGAGAGCCTCAGGAGATCGATTTTGACGCCGTGCGGCTGGCCTGCATCACGGGATCGAACGGCGCCGGCAAGTCGACCATCTTCAATGGAATCTCATGGGCGCTGCTTGGCATCACACCAACCGGCGACATCGATCAGCTGGTGAGCGAAGGCGAACAGAAGGCTGTCGCCACCCTCCTCTTCCGGCACGCAGGCGAGCTGTACCGCATTACGCGAACTCGCAACCGGGGCAAGACGACCTCGGCTTCTCTCGAGCATGAGACTTCAGTCGGATGGGTTCCCATGGCGGAGAAGGGGCCGCGCGCCGTCGATGCCGAGATCGCCGCGATGATTGGCATCTCGAAGGAGACCTATGCCGCCACAGTCTTGCTTGCCCAGGGAGACTCGGGCCGGTTTGCCGAGGCCGATCCGGGCGCCCGGAAGAAGATTCTGTCGGAGATTCTCTCCCTTGACACCTACTCCCAACTGGCCAAGGACGCCCGCGAACGGAGCGCGGCAGCGAAGCGAGATGTAGAGCAGGCACAGTCGCGCATGGCTGAGATCGACGGCCAGCTTGCTGGCTTCGACGACACGAAGCGCAACTATGAACTTGCTGCTGCACGACTGATTGAACTGGCACCGTTGATCATGGCGGCCGAGAATGAGTTCAGGCAGGCCGAACGTGAGGCATCCGCCGGTGATAGCGCTGCCGAGCGGCTTGCTGTTCTGGAGGGCCAGATCGACGCGGCTCGGGCGCGGGACGCGGCACGCCGGAACGGACTCCGCGGCCAGATCGACGCGGCTCGGGCCAAGGTCACTCGCGTGGAATCCCGAATCACAGACATCCACTCCCGGATCGCATCCGCCGAAGCTGCTGACGAGGCCATCGACGGATTGTCCTCATCACGCAAGGCGCTCGAAGAGGACCTCATTGCTGCCGATGAGAAACTCGCTCACATCATGGAGGCCGGCGTTGCCGCTAAGTCTGACGAGGAGCGCCACCATGCGGATGCAACCCGACTCGCCGCCGATCTAGCCGACGAGTCGGAACGCCTGAAGCTGCTCAGCCATGACGAGTCCACCTGCTTCGCCTGCGGGCAGGGCCTGGATGAGACGCTGCGGTTGCGCATGATTGAAGACACCCAGGCTCGAATCAGCGTACTCACTGACGAAATCGCCGACACCCGTCAGCGCGCGGCGGCCGCTGGACAGCTTCGCAACGAGTTGCGCGAGGCGCTCGCCACGGCCAACCAGGAGAAGGCTTCGCTCGGCACGCTTTCCGCCCTCGACCAACGCATTGCCCAGGCGCGAGAGCAGGCTGCGGCCCTGCCTGGTTTGGAGTCCGAACTCACGGCAGCGACAACCGAACTCGTAGGTGCCGAAGACGAGCTCTTCGGCCTTCAGGAGAGCGTCGAAGACGATTCTGACCCTGTCACCGATGCCCTCATCGAGGAGGCGGATGGGCTGGCAGATGTCGTCGCCGGCACGCTCGATGCAGTGAGCCGGGCTGGAGTCCTGGACCAGCAGCTGTCGAAACTCAAGCAGGAGGAGCTTTCGCTCTCCATCGACAACGGCCGACGCGAGGAGCGCCTGACCGTTTTCGCAGGACTTGCCGAGGAGCGGGGGCGTTGGGCCACCAGCGCAGCAGCCGCCGGCGCTGATGCAGAGGACTTCGCTCGATTGGCCAAGGCGTTCGGTTCGGACGGCATCCCGAACATGATCTTCACTGGTGTAGTTGAGGAGATGGAGCGGGATGCCTCTGAGATGATGGAGCGCATGACCGGCGGAAAGTTCCGTCTGGAGCTGCACACTGAGACAACCACGAAGGACGGCTCGGCCAAGGGCACCCTCGATGTCGTTATCGCAACCGAGACCGGCGAACGGCCCTATAAGAGCCTTTCGGGTGGTGAGCGGTTCCGCGTTGACTTGGCACTGCGTGTGGCGCTCACCCGACTGCTGACCCGCCGCTCAGGTTCCACCATCGACTTCTTGGCTCTCGACGAGGGCTGGGGTGCGCTGGACCCCGAGGGCATCACGGCCATGTTGGACGAGCTCCGCGAGCTTCACGACGAATTTCCTCTCGTCCTGACCATCACCCATACTCCCGAAGTGGCCGCTGCCTTCGAGGCGCGCTTCGAGGTGGAGCGCGATTCCGACGGCACCTCGGTCGTGCATTTGGTTGCCTCGTGACCGATTCGGCCGCAGCCCGGCTACGCGGCGGTGAGTCACCGTCGCTCGACGCGCGTTCCATCGAGCGCGCGTCGCGTTCAGGCTGCACTCGTTACCGCACGTCAGTCGCTATTGGCATGCACCCGCGCAAGCTGGCTGAAGCGGCGTTCGGACCAGACGGCGTCCGCCGGGATATCTCTCCATTCGCCCAAGCCATTGGCATCGCCTTCGAGCAGTGGCTGCTCAATAACGATGGGCGGGCGCTGAAGGACGTGTTCGAGTTCACGACCGGCTGGCGCCCGGGGGCCGCCGAGAATTTCAACTACCTGCTCGACTCGAATCGACAGGACGAAGCGGAGCAGTGCACCGCAGAGATTGTGCGCGAGCGCCTGGAGCATGGCACTGGACCAGAGTTGATATTCGGCGCCGGCCTGCCGCTCGAGACCACTGGTGGCATCTCTCACATCCGTCCAGACCTGCTCATTACCAAGCCGGGATGGCGTCACTTCAGGGTGGGGGAAATCAAGAGCTATCTCGATCTCGACGGTCGTACTGACGGCTCAGAGATCAGTACGGCGGTCCGCCAGGCCGCAGTCGGCGTGATCGCCATGCGGCAGAATTTCGGTCCCGATTCGGCCGAAGACGATGTCGATCTGGTATTCCGTTCCGTCTGGCGGCCGAATGCCCGGGTGCGGAGCCTTGATGCCAGCGTCGAAATCGCGTCCATCTCCGACTTCCTGGCTGCGGCCAGTGACGAAATTGACGTGGCCGAGGTGTTGGTTGGGGCGGGCGACATGCTTGATGCCGAGAGCCTCAAGCGTGTGCCCCACCGGTTCGAGCCGTCATGTGAGGGTGCGTGCGCCATGTACGAGGCCTGTCGGTCTGAGGCCGTAGCCGCCGACGAGCTCAGTTTGCTCGGGCCTGCTGCAGAAACGGCGCTCGAAGGGCTAAGTGGTCTTTCCCGAGCCATTGAGCTCGCGCGAGGTGCTGCACCCGAGACTGAGGCTGAAGAGCGTGTTGCTGGGCTTCTGGCAGGCGCCTGGGCGGCATCTGAGGCGCTGGAATCGTATTCGGGCACCATTCCGCCCAACTAGCGATTACGACCCGTATAGGGCGACGTGGATAGCAACGGGACGCCGCTTGCGTGCTCAATGGATTCGAGCGCAGCGGCGTCGGTGCTGGAATACTACGGACGCAAGAGAAAATGCAGGCTCTTGTTTGAGGTGGGGGCGATGTATTGGCCCAGCTCAGACTTCTCGATGGCTTGACACCTAGGCAGGACGATCGAGCATGCAGGGTCGATAACGATGGCGTTGTCCGTAGCCCTGGCCATGGTCCTTGTTCGAATCTCAACTACAGCCGTGGCCGATCCTGCCAACAGGGTTAGGCAGAGGGCGACTTTGGCGATGATGGCTAGCGTCCTGCGAGACCGCGAAGCGCTGACCGGAAGGGGACTGGGGCCGAAGACTGCTCGAAGAACCAGAATGCTCATAATCAAGATGGCGGGGATTGACGCCCTCCGGTCGAACTCGTCGAGATAGCCGAACCAATAGAGCGGAATTGCGAGAAGTGAGGCGAAAGTAATCCAGTAGAGCCATGTTGATCTAAGCCCCACGACCAGGATGAGGGCGAGATAGATGACGACCCAGACCAGTTCAAGAATCACCCACGTCTGACAGAACGCCGTGTGAGTGACGAAACCCCACATGGGCCCCTTGGGGATCCCGCTCGATCCTGCTGTCAAGTAGGCGCCCACCAATGCCGCGCCCAGACCCATGGCTGACCAGGACACCAGCGTCTGCAGCGTGAACCACGGAACACGCTTATAGAGAAGGACGACAACTCCAGCCAATGCGAATACGGCCAGACCCACGGTCGCGAGAGGCGTCCAGAACAAGGTGGCGAGGATGGCAATTGGAATCGCCACCAGATTGCGACGCCGGAGGAGCTCGAGGAGTAGGAGCGTTCCGAGCCAGCCACCCAGGGCCTGGTTGGGGATGAAATGCAGTTGTGCGGTATTCGAGGAGAACTCGAAGGGCAGCGACCAGTCCGAAAGTTTCGTCCAGATGCCGAAAGGCCGGAATAGCGGGTATAACCGCTGGACCACCTCTCCCCCAAGGAGGTCCACTCCACTGAAGAGGACGAACGCGACCGCTGCCCCCACCTGCGACCATGTCGACTTGAACATGCGCGTTATCTGTACGAGCACAAGTGAGACGCCAACAGCTATCCAGGCGGAGGCGAGCCATGGGATCGCCGAAGTGCCAAGCACTTTCCCGCCAAGCGCGGGAACGAGGTAGAACCCAAGGTAATAGCGGAGGTAGTCATGTCCTCCGTGTGGCATCGAGTAGACGACCGGCCAGGACTTCTGGACCAGGTCGCCGAAGACGGCATAGTGCTTGGACCAGTCCCATGCTGGTGTAAGCACGCCGCCGACGAGCCCACTGGTGAAGGTCCAGAGGAGCGCTACGCCCGCAGATATCAGTAGCGTTGGTTTCCAGCGCCAGCGGCGAAAGACCGGTCGACCCATTGTCCAGAAGCCGAAACCGATCGCCACGAGCAGGACTAGAGCAGGGATCGGTCGGAGCCAGGACACGGCGAAGATGGCGAGTGGCAGGAGTAGGTACAGCGCTCCAAGCCAGGGGACGATGTCAGTCCTGCCCGCGGATTCATCAATGTCACCGATTTCACCGGGGACCCATTCGTCGCTCGCCAGCGTCACCGCTCTCTTCACCATGGACGTCAGGAGGCGTTGACTGCTCGAGGCCTCGAGCCGCTGTGCCCGAGACGAGGAAGGGTGATGAGGCTCTCCTTCAGTGCCCCCCAGACGAACTTGACCAGTCGCTTGGACGGAATGAGCTCAGAACGGGCCCCGCCCCACATCGTCCCGGTCGCGACGTCGCCTCGCCGAGGAAGGCTGCGAACCGGCATCTCCACCAGTGCGTCTAGGTACTTTTCAGAGAGAATGCTTAGATAGAGCGTCGGAACCATGGGTTCCGCTGGAACGAGGTCGAGGACCTCTAGCAACGCCTCGCGACGGTACGCGCGTAGGGGGCAATTGGCATCTTGTACCTTGAGCCCGGCCGCGGCTCGCAGATACGCGTGCACTGACCGCGTGAGAGCTTTTCGGAACCACGGATCGCTTCGCGCATAGCGGATGCCAAGCACTGCGTCCGACTCTCGCGCCACTTCGCGTAACATCGCGGCGATGTCGAGCGCGTCGAACTGACCGTCGCCATCGACGTGCACGATGACGTCGGACCCCGAATCCGTGCCGGCCCAGTAGGCGGAGAGCGATGTCGGGCCATGGCCGCGGTTGACGGGCCACGGGATAATGCTCACGTCGCACGGTGCGGTTGCTGCATAGCGCTTGACAACCTCAACAGTGTTGTCGGTTGAGAGATCGTCGACGACAATGATGGTCAGTTCTCCCACTTCGGGAATTAGTTGTGAGACCAGCTCGTCTAGGAACTCCTCAATGCCGTCCGCTTCGTTGTAGGCAGGCATGACGACGGCGACTGACAACGCTCCGAGGTCGAGACTCGTCGCCATTAGAGATTCTCCAGAATCGACGCGGCGCAGGTGAGGCCCTGGACGATCGCCTCGTCCTGGTTGATGTACTGATAGTTGGCCAGGCGCCCGCAGAAGTGAATTGGCATGCCTGACAGGGCGGCGATGCGGGCCTTGAACTCAAGATTGACTCGCTCATTGCGACCGTCGACTGTGGACACGGGGTAGTGCCGCGCGGGGGCTCCTGGGTACTCTTCGGATACCACCGTTCCCGCTATGACTTGCCCCGATGCGTGTTTTGACTCAACGGTCCTGGTGTAGGGAACGTCGAGTGACGGGTAGTTGACGACATACGCAGCAGTCTCGGTTCCTTCGGGGTCCGTCGGCACGTAGCGTGACCGCATGGCGATACCGCGCCATTCAAGCAAGCCGTCCTCGCCTAAGAACTTGTCGAGCGGAGCAGTCAAGACGACTGCGCTGTGCTGGCGCTCGAGATCCGGGAGGTCTTTCGCCGTAACCTCCGCCCCGCACGTAAGCGCGATGGGACGAAGTACCGCCTCGATAATCTCGTTGACGCCGTTCGGTGGATAGAACTCCCACGCGTCACGAAATAGCCGCTTATAGCCGTCTGTCCGCAGTTCTACCCGCTTGGGAGCGAAGGAGCTGGAAAGCTCGGACGGGTCCATGCCCCACTGCTTGAGTGTGTAGCCCCTGATGAAGAGCTGGTAGAGGGTCGGTCCCATGAGGGAGATTACGTAGGACTCGAAGTCCTCTCCCGACGCCGTCTCAGGAAGCGCCGCGATTTCCCTCTTGATGGTGGGCCACTGCGGAAGGCCTTCAAGTTCGGAGACCTGCGGGGGCCACGAGAGGTGCCGAATGCCCTCCCCATCAATTGGAACAGCAGCGACAACCTTGTGCTCGTAGGGCCGTCGTAGCCCGAATCGGTCCACGAACTGAACGACCTGTTCGTTCGAGGTATGGAAGATGTGCGCACCGTTCGGCTCGTACAACACGCCGTTGAGCCACTCCGACCGGGAGTGTCCACCTACCGAAGACGCCGCCTCATACACATCTACAGGCAGCCCTGCGTCATGAAGGGTTCGTGCCGCGGTGGCGCCGGCCCACCCTGAACCGACGACGGCAATCGACTTCTTGCGATGCACCGCGAACTACTCGGTATCGCCGG
>Ga0164296_1000893_pt1 | contig 33702 bp, 31 predicted proteins | sample GEODES057metaG_FD_113533 | JGI IMG/M metagenome (GOLD analysis project Ga0164296, IMG submission 113533) | Dystrophic lake water microbial communities from Trout Bog Lake, Wisconsin, USA - GEODES057 metaG | ecosystem: Environmental > Aquatic > Freshwater > Lake | place: USA: Trout Bog Lake...
GTATGATCAATTCGGCAATTAAATCGCCTGCATCCATGCTTGTATTCGCGCTTAGGGTATCTTTTAATGTTCCTTCGTTTATATCAATGCGATACAATAGTTGGATTAGCGCATAAAAATCATGTTCAATCAAATAGTTGATTCTATTAGCCAAGTGCTGTTTAAATGCTTCCTCTGAAGGGTCCTGCAACTGAATATTAAATTCCTGCATCAGCTGCTTCATTGCAGGTATTTCAAGCTTATTATTTTCCATGTATATTAGTATTTTTCCATCACCCCCAAGCCAAACAATGCAAAGTCGTATTTAACAGGATCCTTAGCATCTAAAGTTCGTAAATAATCGGTTAACGCTAAAGCTGCTTGCCAATCAATTTGTTTTCGCGACAATAAATTTAATCGAGTGGCTACCCTAGCAACATGCACATCAATGGGACAGATTAATTGAGAAGGTTTTATATTTTTCCAAATACCAAAATCTGTTTGTTGCTTACTATCTCTAACCATCCAACGTAAAAACATATTTAATCGCTTACAATTAGATCCTTTATAGGGTGTTGCAATATGCTTTTTTGTTCTTTGAGGCACTTCCTCCAATGAAAAGAAATAGTGATGAAAGGCTATTAAGCCTCCTTCGATTGTTTGATCTTGCCGACGCAAACCTTTTGTAAAGGCCGTTTCTAAGCTTAACTGATTTGAATAATGAAATTTAAGAAACGCAATAAAGTAAAGTAAATCGGTTGTATTAAAGGTACGATGCTTAAAATGAAGCAATTTTTTTAAATCATGATCTTGATGATGTAAACAAAAATCATGGGGTGCATGATCCATTAATTGCATCAATTCCTTCGATTTATTAATAATGGTGGTACGGTTGCCCCAGGCAAAAATAGCGGCAAAAAAACCAGCAATCTCTATATCTTGTTTTTTACTAAACATGTGTGGAATACAAATAGGGTCATCCTTTACAAAGGAATATTTGTTGTATTCAACTACTTTACTATCCAGAAATTGTTTAAGTGCTTCTCTGTTCATTCTTGCTAGCCGATGGCTAGATTTAAATCGTTGATTAAATCATCCACATCTTCAATACCCACACTTAATCGTATCAATGAATCGGTTAATCCATTTTTAATTCTCTCCGCTCTAGGTATCGATGCATGGGTCATGGTGGCTGGATGATTAATTAAACTCTCTACACCACCCAAGCTTTCTGCTAATGCAAAAATTTGGGTGCCACATAATACACGTATCGCATTTGAGACAGCATCTTCTTTTAATGTAAAACTCATCATGCCGCCAAAACCACGCATTTGTTTTTTAGCAATCAAATAGCCGGGTGCATCTTCAAAGCCACACCAATATACCTTTTCAACTTTTGGATGATTGCGTAAAAAATGGGCGACCTTCTCTCCATTCTCACAATGTCGCTGCATACGAACATGTAATGTTTTAATTCCGCGCAACACCAAAAAACAATCTTGAGGTCCGGGAACGGCACCCGAACTTTTCTGTATAAAGTAGAGCTGTTCCTGAAGGGCATCACTGTTCATCATTAAGCAACCTAAGATTACATCGCTATGTCCCCCCAAATATTTTGTAGCCGAATGCATTACAATATCGGCACCTAAGTCTAATGGGTTTTGCAAATAAGGCGAGGCAAACGTATTGTCTACACAAAGCAAAATTTTATGAGCACTTGCTGCAATAATCTTGGCAATTGCGGCTATATCAACAATATTCATTAATGGATTGGTGGGTGTTTCGGCCCAAATGAGCTTTGTATTTACATTAATGAAGGATTGAATATTATTAGCATCTTGCATATTCACATAGTGAAATTTAATGCCAAATTTTTCAAATATTTTTGAGAACAATCGATAGGTTCCTCCATACATATCGCTAGCCGCTATCACTTCATCGCCAGGAGATAATAATTTCATAACGGCATCGGTGGCAGCTACCCCACTACTAAAAGATAACGCATGTTTGCCATTTTCAATGGCTGCTAAAGCACTATCTAATGCCGACCTCGTTGGATTTCCTGCACGCGAATAATCGTATCCCTTATGCACTGCCGGAGCAGATTGTACATAAGTAGAGGTTTGATAGATCGGTGTCATAATAGCCCCTGTTGTTGGATCTGGCACAACACCTGCATGAATAAATTTGGTGGCGAGTTTCATAGGATTGTATTTAAATCAATGAGCAAAGTTGCCTCTTTAAATTGGTATCCGCTTTAGTAAGTTACGCATTAGTTTACACCTAAATTCGATTATTTCTATCACAAAAATAAGTGAGGCTCAATTTCTACTTTATGATAAATAGTCTATACAGAATTTTTTTAGGTCTGGAAAAAAATTGCCATAACATTCTTTTAGTGCAGGGTAATTTTCTTCAAATAATTTAAATGCCGGTTGGGCATCGTTTAAATAAACAGCCCGATGGGCTAATCCACCGAAACTTTTTTCTATACCCCAAATAAACTGGTAATGATATAGCCAGTTATTCTTCTGCATATGTCCAAATAGGAGCTGGAACCGTTCAGGGAAAATGGCGGAATGCTTTTCGAGCACCTCATAGGTTTTTAGTGTAAACGCATTTAAATAGTTATCATTGGCAAACTCCAAGGTATCGATGGCTAGAAAGTGGTCATATACTATATCTATAAACGCGCCCGCATATAAACCCAATGCAGGACTCAGTATTTTTTTAGCCTCCTTGGTTACTGCATGCTGATCGGTATATGCATCAATGGCCCGATGCATGTTAATACCCGCTCTAATGCCCAACGAATAATCGAACTGCTTTTTGCCTTTTACAAAATCACTAATCATATTACCTACTAGGATTTCTTCTCTATCAAAAGAAAGATGTGCATGAGCTAGGTAATTCATATTGGCATCTAATTATGAGTAGCTGTGGTTGTAATAAAGCCAACTATACTTTCTACCAATTTTATATTGAGTGGCAAAGTAGGATCATGATAAGTCTTTAAATTATTATCCTTACAATTAAGTTCGGCGTCTTTTAATACATGTGTCATTCCATCAATAATATTTAAACTAGCTTTTTTATTGGCAGCATATAAACTTTCTGCGTCCCTAACACTAACTTGTATATCGCAGCTACCTTGCAATAGCAGGATAGGGCAGCTCAATTTTTTTATTTCCATGGCGGGGTCGTACTTCATCCAGGAAAGCATATAAGGCTGAATGCTTGGCCTAAATAAGGATAATAAGTAAGGAGGAACAGAATCTATTTTATGGGTTGATTTAAGAACCTGTAAAAGCGAATCAACCTGCTTTGCAATAATGGGCGATTGCTTGGTTACTTGCTCAGTAATAATTACATCAATAGGCCTACCAGCCCCTGCAATCGAAATATATCCATTCGCTTTTGTTCGCTGCGATGCAATCATTCCTATTAAGGATCCTTCGCTATGACCCGCAAAATAAATACGATTAAAGCCTAATGAATCGCTAAGAAATTGATAAATGGCAATGGCATCATTAATATAATCGTCAAATAAAATATCTTTTTCTTTAAAGCCTTTTATAGCACTCTTAGCAATGCCTCTTTTATCGTAGCGGTAACTAGCTATATTATTTTTAGCCAATGCTATAGCTAATAGCTTATAGGCATCGCAACTAATGCCAGCCGTATTATTACCATTGCGGTCTGTTGGACCAGAGCCTGCAATAATAATTACCACTGGCTGATGCGCATTCGCTGCTAGTAGGGTTCCTTGTAAGGCAGACCCTTTACTATTAATACTAAGCTCCTTTTCAACCATGTCCTCTTGCGCTAGCAGTAGCGAAGAAAACAATGCCGTACATAACAATAAAATGATATTTTTCATGCCTTAATTTTATACTTATCTTTTTAAAACTATTCACCGCTACACTATAAGAGTTGGATTTTAAAACTAATCCTATTTTTATAATAAATTATATATTTTTATAATAAATTTTAACCCTTATATTCCCTTCATTTAACAAAAAAAGAGTGGCTACTTGATTTATTTTTGATGCTTTTTGAAATAGGTATAGGAGTATATGATAGGCATCATCACCATTATAACTATCGCAGCTATAAAAATAAGGAAAGCCAGTTTTGCAGGCAGTAAAAGCGAACCAAGCAGAATGACCATACCCCCAATCAACCATATCTTACCCCCCAATTGATGGGTAGCTCGCCAAGTATCCTCGTCTTCCAATGTCCAAGGGGTTCGAATGCCCACAAAATAATTTTGCTTAACAATGGGTAGCACATAACCTAGATAAGTAAAGAATAAACCAATGAGCGGAATAAACAATTTTCCAAAATCAATATTGTTGCCACTAGAAGCTAGTATAATGATACACTGTATACCAGAGAATAGTATGACAAGTGCAATAGCAATTTTTTGAAAAATGGTAGACGAGAACTGTGCTGTTTTTTTGGGATCAATCTTAGGTAAATATTTCACCAATAAATAAATGCCAATAGCAACAACACTTAATACTAGTTCACCCCAAACCAACTCTTGCTTATTACCATAACGATCAGGAACCCCATCCATTCGAAAATGTAGCGGGACTGATACCGGTAATTTGGGATAACGATTTATTAGGTAAAGAATGGGCATTAACCAAATAATGGCAGCCACAAGATCGATTATACGCGACTTTTTCATAGTCTGCTTTTTTTACAAAGTTCTAAATAGGATTGAATAGTAGCAAATTCTCCTTCTTTTTTTAAGTCTTGGATTAGTTGATGCAACCTTTGCTGCAAGGCATCTCCTGAATGCCTTTTGGCATAACTAGGAAGTTGATATTTGGCTAGGTCTACAAACTCCCATGGATGTAAGTAAAGACATAGATAGCCATCTTTACGTAATGTTTGGATGGCTAATTTTTTAAAAACGGCATAAGGCAGATTTTTGAATGATAGCCAAAACAAGGGAATACGAAAGTTATTAGTTACAGAAGCAGGTATACGCAACATCCCTTCTTGGTAATACATGGTTCGAGGCAAATGCAGATTATTATATCTCCCCGGCAAATACGTTGGATTAATGGATGAGTCGTATTGGTATCCAGCTTTTATGACTTGGGCCATCGCTACTTTCCGCATTCTTGGCATACGCAATCCAACCACAGGTTTGCCAATAATTTCTTCCAGCTTTAGCCTTGATTGAAGTAAATGGCGATCCTCAAAATCGGAGTGATAATAAGTATGTGAAGCTATCTCATGCTGCTGAGCCAGCTTACTTATTTCTGTTGGAAAATGAATGGCATAAGTAGCCGTAGTAAAAAGGGTGGTGGCTACTTGGTGTTCGGTTAATATTGCATCAATGGCCTCTAATCCTAACTGGCCTATACGAAGTTGTTCGGGAAGTTCAATAACTTCACCATACTCTAAGGGCATATCAAACTCTTCGACATCAAAACTGAGCAAAATAGATGGTGCAATATTTTTCATCTAATCAAGTACTTATTTTAATTCTTCGTTCTCCTAAACCATCGGACAAGTTAACCAATAAAAACTGCTTGTTAAATATTTGCCACGAAATAATAAGCCAAACAATAAAACAAGGCAGTGCCTTTAAAGAGTAAGGCCTAATAATATGATCCCGAACATAAGGTGTAAAAATATCGGAATAAGAAAAGCTTGTAAGCAACAGTGCAAATACAAATACCCCATTTACCCATTTTGCCGGAGGCTGAAGTACAAACCATAAACATACAGCAGGAAAGGCAATAATATAGGTTGGAGATTCGGCACTAGTGGTAAAAATAACGGTCATGATTAATACCGAACACAATAAATATAGACGATAGCGTATATCGGAAAAATACTGGTAACGGATATACTGCAAACCGAAAATGATGACAGCAGGAATCGTGATGATTATGTTTTTAAAATTAGGCACTTTAAAAATTCTTCTAATCATACCCATCACCGAGATGTCTTGATAATCGTTATTTATATCTAACCTAACATTTTTTGCCGCCTTTTCGGTAAGTGAAATATACCAATCTTGATACGATTGAAAAATAAAGGATAAGGGTGCAAATACCATTGGCGCAATAAGAAATACGGCAAACCAAATAATCGCCCACTTTATAAAGCTCAACTTATCCTTACTAAAGAAAAAGAAAGCAAAGCACACTACCCCATATAATTTAATGAATGCAGCAATTAAAATAAAAAACAAAGCCCAGATTTCTTTACCTGAATGGATATATACAAATCCTAAGATAATGCAAGCAATAATTAATGGATTACTCTGTACCCATGAAGCCGCCGTCATCATTTCGTGTGCCGATAAAATGAGTATTGCATTCTGCCAGTTTTCTTTGATAGGTAATTTACGAATAGCCCAATATAAAATAGCTGCATTGGCCATTACCCATAAAACAACACCCATAGCGTCGGGCAATAAAGCAAAAGGAGCAATAATTAAACTAAAAAAAGGGCCATAATGATTGGTATCGTTGTATTGCAAAGGGTACTCGGTAAAAAGATTTACTTGCTCGCGTATATGTACAAAAACATACTTGAATATCTTATAATTACCAGAAATACCACCTGTAGACTTATATTCAAAGAAATCGTAGAGTACTGCAATCAAGGATAATCCAAACCAAAGCGTAACCGCCAATTTTCGATTAAATAAAAAAGAGCCCGTCAATATTTGGTTTTTTACTTTTTGTGAAGTCATAGTAAACTATTGGAAGGGGTATTTATCTGATACTTTTTTCTTTAATAATATAATGAGGCCGTTGTTTGCTCTGCATAAATAGTTTTCCAAGGTACATACCGATAATTCCTAAGATCATTAATTGTAAGCCACCAAAAAAAGCCACCGTTACAATCATTGAAGACCAGCCCGAAATGGTATGACCAAAATAAATAGAAATTAATACATAGGGAACATACAGAATAGACAAGAGCGAAAACAAAAAGCCAAGATAAATAGCTATCGATAAAGGTTTCACGCTAAAAGAGGTAATACCCTTTACCGCAAATTGAACCATCTTTTTTAAGGTATACTTCGATTTACCCGAACGCCTTTCTAACGGCTCATACTCAATACCTATTTGGTTAAAACCTAGCCATTTTACCAGTCCACGCCAAAATAAATCGGTCTCAGTAAAATCGCGTAACACATTTACTACATTGCGATCTATTAGTCTAAAGTCGGCCGTACCACTTTCTAATTCAATATCTGATAGCCTATTTAAGAAATTATAAAACATCAGCGATGTTTTACGTTTCAGCATGGGCATTTCTTTGTGATCTTTGCGTATGGTGTATACAATATCATAACCTTCCTCCCACTTTTTGATTAGTTCGGGAATTAATTGAGGAGGGTGTTGTAAATCGCCATCCATACTAATAATACAATCGCCTTTACTCGCATCCAAGCCTGCTTTTAATGCATTCTGGTGACCGAAATTTCTAGAGAGTGAAATGAAAAAAATATTGGAATATGCAATGGCATGAGTACGTATATTTTCTAAGGTACCATCATTACTACCATCATCAATAAAAATGATTTCATAATCATAATCTAGTTTCGAAAACACTTCATGAATGGCATTTCCGATGGCTGGTATATTCCCTTCCTCATTACACACGGGAATTAATATGCTAATAATTTTTTTGTTCATTGTTTTCTTTACAAATTCATCTCACGAGTGCCCGCATTCCTATTTAGGAACAAGTTGTATACAAACCAATGCAATTTAACGATAAAACCATCATATTTTATATACCCAGCTTATTAGAAATAACGAAAAAATGCAAATGCAGTAAAACCGAGTAAAAAAATTACTTTTGCCACACTAAAAATAAGTTATGAGCAAAGGACCCGTTTCTACATTTATTGAACATCATTACCGCCACTTTAATGCAGCTGCTTTAATGGATGCTGCTAAGGGCTATGAAACACATTTATTAGAAGGTGGAAAAATGATGGTAACCCTTGCGGGTGCTATGAGTACCGCTGAATTGGGTATTTCATTTGCCGAGATGATTAGGCAGGGTAAAGTTGATATTATTAGCTGTACAGGGGCAAACCTAGAAGAAGATGTGATGAACCTAGTAGCACATTCGCACTATAAAAGGGTGTCCAATTATCGCGATCTAACTCCTCAGGATGAATGGGACTTACTAGAAAACCATTATAACCGTGTTACAGATACTTGTATTCCGGAAGAAGAGGCTTTTCGCAGGTTGCAGAAACATTTGGTTAAACAATGGAAAGATGCAGAAGCAAAAGGAGAACGTTATTTTCCACATGAATTTTTATATAAAACTGTTTTAAGCAAGGAATTAGAACAGTATTACGAAATAGACCCTAAAAACAGTTGGATCTTGGCTGCTGCCGAAAGAAATATTCCCATAATTGTTCCAGGCTGGGAAGATAGCACTACTGGAAATATTTTTGCTAGCTATGTTATTAAAGGCGAATTACAGGCAAGTACGGTAAAGAATGGTATTGAATACATGGTGTATCTAACCGAGTGGTATCGTGCGAATAGCGGTGGTAAAGGGGTTGGTTTTTTCCAGATCGGTGGTGGCATCGCTGGCGATTTTCCAATCTGTGTGGTGCCTATGATGTACCAAGATTTAGAATGGCATGATGTACCCTTCTGGAGTTATTTCTGCCAAATTAGCGATAGTACCACTTCGTATGGCTCTTATAGTGGTGCTGTACCGAACGAAAAAATTACTTGGGGTAAACTAGACGTTCATACGCCAAAATTTATTGTAGAAAGTGATGCTACCATTGTTGCTCCGCTAATATTTGCGTGGATATTGGGTTGGTAAACTTTTTACTCCTTACAATGTATACTTAATGAATAAAGGCGCTGAAAATATCAGCGCCTTTATTCATAGTAACCTTTTTTCTGCCTACATAACTAGTCAGCAGCCATAAGCCTACTAAGTGTAATTTAGATTAATGATAGTAAGGACTAATCATTAAATACACAATTGGACCTGTTACGGCAACATAAAACCATAAGGGCCAAGTATACCTTGCTAGCTTCTTATGCAATTCAAATTCGGCTGTTAAGGCTCTATAGGCTGTATATAAAATAAAAGGGAGTATTACAGCCGCTAAAATAATATGGGTAAATAGTATGATTAAGTAAATAGTTTTAATGGTTCCTTCTCCTCCAAACTTAGTTTCCCCTGCCAATAAATGGTGCGCAATATAGCTTACCAAAAAGAGAATGGAAAGTATGAGTGCTACAAACATTAGCTTTTTGTGCAACAAATAATTTTTATTCTTAACGGCTATTAGTGCAGCTACCAACACAATAGAAATGATGGTATTGATAATTGCATTTGCCTTTGCAAATACATGCACATCAAATCCAAGATCTAGGGTAAGCTTAAACTGGCTTAATAATACCACCGCTGCAAATACAACGAACGAAAAAATGCCAATTAATATTCTGGCCTGCGAATCATTTTTTTTAATACTTGCTTGTAACATAGCTTTTGTGATGATTTATTTTATGCGTCAATAAATTTATAATCAAGATTATCCATTAATTCTTCTACGTGCCGAAAAATATAGGACAAACGCAGCGACTAATATAACAATGGCCACCCAAAGCCATTTTAAGTCAATAATTTCGGTAAATAAGGCGCTAGGGCGCTTTCTATCTTTTTCTAGCATCAGTAAGCCAATATCTCTTGCCAATTGCCTTAAAGAGCTTGAATCTCTATCAAGGCCATCATAATAGCCTCTAACAACCATATCTCTATCTAATAATACAAATCTACTTGTATGTACAAAATCTGGATTAATAGGCTCCTGACTGTATTGGTCTACTTTCATTTCTTCGAAGGCAAAACGATAGATCGACTCTTTTTTACCTGTCAGCATCCACCAATTATCGGGGTTAACGCCAAACTTGTCGGCATAATTTTTTAATACACTCACAGAATCATGTTCAGGATCGATAGTAAAAGAAATGAATTGAACAATCGAAGTATCTACCTTATTTCTAACTTCTCCACCCTTAGTAAATGATTGTTGCAATTTTGCCATGTTTGCAGTCAGCCTAGGACAAATACTACGGCAGCTAGTAAAAAAGAAATTGAGCACAATAATTTTGCCTTCTTTCTGATACAAATCAACACTATCACCCAATTGATTCATCAAACGTATATTAGCTGTTTTGTGCCAGATACTATCTGTTATTTCTTTACCATTCTTTGTAGTGGTTACCACCGAATCGAGTAAGAATTTACGAGGCATGATTACAGCTTGATTACTTGCTGTTTTAAGATAGATATACCCAATAAGGGGTAATAATATTGCAATCATTAATGCCAATAAGGCTTTTTTGCTCATATTTTTCTGTATTAATAAAAAACCACCGCCCTAAAGCGATGGTAAATATAATTTAAACGAAGCTTTTAGCAATAAATTACGCCACTGCTTATTTAGTTTCTTCGGATTTTACTTCCTTAGATTCTTCCTTTTTTTCTGCCTTTTTAGTACTTAATTCTTTCTTATAGGGATCGTAGGTATTTTTTAAATTTCTGAACGAATTACCATCGTATAAAAAAGCAGTAATGAACCATACAAACAGAATAAGTGGAACCACAATTGTCATAATTAAGTTCTTCACTTCATGCTTTAAGTGCATGAAATAAGCCACAATATAGAAGGCTTTGGCCAACATCAATATTACGATAGTTCCTTTAATGGCTAAGCGTAATTGTTGGCTTTCTATACCCATCATCCAAAAACCCAATGCCAATTCAATAAGGGTAAGTACGGTCAGTATTAAGGTAACTTTAATGATTTCTTTTTTTCCACCTTCATGATTTTCAGCATGAATTGCATGTGTTTGTTCCATATCTTAATGTGTATATTGGTAATAGAATTTAAATTAGATCAAATAAAAACAAGTAAATACAAATACCCAAACAAGGTCTACAAAATGCCAGTATAAACCTGCTTTCTCAATCATTAAATAATGACCTCTTTTTTCGAATTTGTCGGTCAAAGTCATAATCAACATAACAATATTGATGATAACACCACTTAACACGTGGAAACCATGAAAACCTGTTATGGTAAAGAAGAAATTTGTAAACCCAGTTGTGGAAGCTGTTCCATCGGCATTAATGAAAGGGTTTCTACCCCACCATGCACCTTCATGAAATAAGTGATTCCATTCCCATGCTTGGCAGCTTAAGAAAGCCAATCCACCAATAATGGTTAAGATTAAGTTGGTTACTACCGCTTTCTTTTTCATTTGTTGACCAGCCTGTACTGCCAATACCATTGTTACAGAACTGACAATTAAGATGAAAGTCATAATACTTACAAATACCAAGGGCGCATTTGCATTTTCTCCTGCAAAAGGATAGGATTTAAATACTTCGTTAGGATTAGGCCATCCATTAGTAGCAAAACGAGTAGTACCATAAGCAATCAAGAATGCCCCAAAAGTAAAAGCATCGCTCATTAAAAAATACCACATCATTAATTTACCATACTCTACATTAAAAGGACTCTTTCCGCCACTCCACAATTTAGTAGGCACTGTTGCTGTTGTTGTTGTTGACATAATTGTTTAAAAAGTTATGTTCGCAAATTTATTGTCTCTACATCAAAATTGATGCATCCATTAAAAAAATAGTTTCTTATCTAATCCACATAAAAAAGATAAATAAATAAATCCATAGCAGATCCACAAAATGCCAATAAGTGCCTACAATTTCTATTGCCGTGCTATTGTACTTATTATCAACTGTAGACCTTAGCTTTTTTGAAAATACAATTAGTAAGGCAACTACTCCGCCTAAAACATGCACAATATGTAAACCAGTAATGACCAATATAAAAGAGGCTGCCGCATTACTACCCTGACCAATTAATTGAATACCATGTGCTTTAAGATTACTAAATCCAACCAGCTGTAAAATAGTAAAAATAATAGCCAGAACAGCCGTCATTGCCATGAGCAATTTATAAGCCCCCATAGCACCCGATTGTAAAGACCTAATAGCAAATTGAATCGTAACACTACTCAATAAAATCACCGCTGTTGAATACCAAAATACGATTGGTAAATCAAAATCCTGCCAATTACTCTGATTCCGTTTTACAATATAAGCGCTTGTTAATCCAGCAAACATCATACAAATACCCCCAATGGCCACCCATAACATAAATTTATGTGGATGAATCCTTCTTGTTTCGTTTGAGTTATTTGCGGTCATGGACAACATATATTAAGTTCCTTGTAAATTTAACTAGTCTTCCTTATTTAATGCATTTTATCTGCTAATAATGCCAATAGCACAATAGGCAGATAAATATAACTACTGAACATTACCCTTCTAGCGGCTATTACATCCATTGAAATATATAAACGAATGCATTGGATAACCATAAAAAGGTTGCATACTATAACAATCCATAAGCTAATCCAGCCCGTTAAATGAAAATAGTAGGGTAATATACCCACTGGTATCATTAATACGCTATACATGATCGCTTGTAAAGCGGTAAACTTTGTAGGTCCTTTATCGCTAGGCAATAATTTAAAACCCACTTTGCTATAATCAGTATGCGACACCCAAGCAATGGCCCAGAAATGTGGAAACTGCCATAAGAATTGAATGCCAAACAATACCCAGCCACCAATCCCAAAATCATCTTGTCCAGCTACCCAACCTATTAAGCAAGGCAAAGCTCCTGGGAAACCTCCCACCAACACTGCAATAGAGCTAATTTTTTTTAGTGGTGTATAGATATAGGCATAAACGAACAAACTAAATAAAGAAAGTAATGCTGAAGAAAGATTAAAGAAATACCACATCATTAATGTTCCCAACAACCCTGCAATAAATGCAAAAAGGTAGGCTTCTTTTTGACTCATTCTTCCATCTGCCACTGGACGACTTTTAGTCCTTTTCATTTGTGCATCCGTATCTTTTTCAACAGCTTCATTAATAGCATTGGCGCTTCCAGTAACCAACATGCCGGCAATAAATAAAAGAACTATCATCCGTAGATCAAACTCAACCACCTTAGGAGCAAGCAGATAACAGATTACACAAGAAAAAACAACGGTAAAACTCAACGTGAATTTAGTGAGTTGAAAATAATCTTTCACTTTCTCTGCAAGTGCAAAAGAAGCAGATGTTGAAGTGTTAATTTTTTTTCCCATTGTTTTATTGTTGATTGAATTTCTTTTTGCTTCTAGACCTTACTGCTGCTCATCAATCATTTATTCCGTATCGAAAAACAATGCCCTGAGATCTTTCAGGGCATCGCTGTATATTCATTTGTGCCGATGAAATAACTGCACAAAAAATTTTAATGTTCTGCCGACTCTTCAGCCCCTACCGGTACTGTTTGTGGTATAAAATCGGTACCATCTTTGCCATAATCATACGGCCAGCGGTACACTTCAGGAATTTCGCCCACCCAGTTACCATGTCCCGGATTAATAGGAGTAGTCCACTCCAAGGTATTTGATTCCCAAGGATTTTGGGTAAGCACCTTTCTTCCTTTAAAAATAGAATAAAAGAAGTTAAAGAGAAACAGTAATTGCGTTGCAAAAACAACCATTGCCACTGTGCTAATAAACTTATTTAAGTCGCCAAATTGTTTGAAACTTTCCCAAGTACTATAATCGTAATAACGACGAGGCATCCCAGCTAAACCTTCGTAGTGCATTGGCCAGAATATTAAATAAGCACCAATCAGTGTAATCCAGAAATGGATATAGGCTAAAGTGTTATTTAAATATTTACCATACATTTTAGGGAACCAATGATATACGCCGGCAAACATACCAAACATAGATGCAACACCCATTACAATATGGAAGTGGGCAATTACGAAATAAGTATCGTGCAAGTGAATATCTAAGGCCGAATTACCCAACCAGATGCCCGTTAATCCACCAGAAATAAATAAGCTTACAAAACCTATTGCAAACATCATAGCGGGTGTAAAACGAATATTTCCTCTCCACAAAGTAGTTAACCAGTTAAATACTTTGATAGCCGATGGTACAGCAATTAATAAAGTAAGTAATACAAAGACCGATCCTAAGAATGGATTTAGCCCCGTTACAAACATATGGTGTGCCCAAACTAAAAAAGCAAGAATAGCAATGGCAAATAAAGAACCAATCATGGCCATATAGCCAAAGATGGGTTTACGAGAATTTACCGACAAGATTTCGCTTACCATACCCATGGCAGGTAATAGAATAATATATACTTCAGGATGCCCTAAAAACCAGAATAAATGTTGGAATAAGATAGCGCTACCACCTTCGTTAGGCAATGCACCCACCCCATTAACAAAAATGTCTGACAAATAAAAGCTGGTACCGAAGTTTCTATCAAAGATTAAAAGAATAAATCCAGATAATAATACAGGGAACGATAATACACCCAATACCGCTGTGAAGAATAGTGCCCAGATGGTTAATGGCAATCTAGTCATACTCATACCCTTGGTACGCATATTTAAAATAGTAGCGATATAATTCAATCCACCTAATAAAGACGATACTACAAATAATGCCATAGCAACAATCCACAAGTCCATCCCTGTTTTAGAACCAGGAGAAGCACTGCCTAAGGCACTCAACGGAGGATAAGCTGTCCAACCACCACTAAAGGGTCCGGTTTCTACAAATAAAGACGATACCATGATAATGCTAGCAATAAAGAAAAACCAGTAGCTAAGCATATTCATAAATGGAGATGCCATATCTCTTGCACCCACTTGTAATGGAATTAAGAAGTTAGCGAAAGTCCCACTTAGGCCAGCTGTTAATACAAAGAACACCAATACCGTTCCGTGGGTAGTTACCAAGGCATAATAAGCCTCGGGAGTAATTTGACCATTTTTAACCCACCATTTTCCTAATATATCTTCTAAGAAAGTGAAATGAGTATCGGGATATCCTAATTGCAAACGGAATAATACACTCATTAATCCACCCAATACAGCCCAAACCATTCCTGTGATCAGGAATTGTTTAGCAATCATTTTATGATCCTGACTGAACACATATTTTGTAATAAATGTTTCATGATGATGGGCATGTTCATGATGATCGCCCTGTGCACCATGTGCCGATATTGATTCGTGAGGATTTAATTCGTGACTCATATAAATCTTTGGTTCGAGTTTGTATAATTTATTACAATACAACTAGCATAGAATCCTAGTTGCGTTATAGTTTAGTTTTTCGCTACTGCCTTTGTTAGGGTACTATCTGCTTTTTGCGTAGTTGGATCTTTTTCGGGGAAAGCACCATAATAATATGGTTTTTGTTTAGCCATCCACAAATCATATTCTTCTTGTGATACTACTTGTATAATACCTTTCATAGAATAATGCCCATTTCCACACATCTGATCACAACTAATCTCATATTCAAAATTAGGATTGCCCGTAATTTTTTTCATTTCTTCGGTAGTAAACTTTGGAGTAAACCACATAGTAGTTGGGATACCTGGAACTGCATCCATCTTTAAACGAAACTGAGATAAACCCACATCATGAATAACATCTCTAGAGCCGATGATTAACTTTACTGGTTTTCCTTTTACAACATACATGGTTTGTTCAAGTACAATATCATCGTGCGATGAAGGATCATCTTTTAAGTTCAATGATGCACTATCTCTCCAAACCAATCCTAATGTATTGGTTGCAGGATCAATATTCTTATAATATTTTTTACCAAATTGACCATCTTTTCCAGGGTAGCGGAATATCCAGCCAAATTGTTTTCCAGTTACTTCAACCACCATTGCATCTTTAGGAGCATCGCCAGTGAAATAAAACCAGTTACGTAATCCAAAAATTACTAACCCCGCTAATACAATTGCCGGCACAACTGTCCATAAAACTTCTACTGTATTATTGTGTGGAAGATAATATACTTTACGTTTTTCATCTTCTTGGTATTTATAAGCAAACCAAAACAACAGAACTTGTGTAATGATGAACGTGATACCCGTAATGATTAAGGTTATCCATAACATGGAATCCACTCTATCTCCTTGAATACTAGCAGCTTCATGCGCCAACAGTGTTTTAGGAAAAAGCAGGCTATTACAATAGTAAACACCAATCAATCCTAATATCAAAAAACTGATCATCAAGAACCCGTTCACTTTATTAGTGGCTTTGCGCTGTTGTGCTTCGCCTTTTAATACTGCCACATATTCACTGGCCTTTGATATCTGAAAAATAATCAGAAACACCAATATTATAACTGCAATTATGAGATACATAGTCATGGTCTATCAAGATTTTCTTATACTAACAATTTAACTCCGAAATTGATTACGTGTGATGAATAATACTTTCTTTTAAGAAAGGATGAAATACAGGTATTAATGGTTTTTTAGCCAATGCCTTTGCAACAAATAGTATCATTAATCCAACAAATAAGCTTAGGATACCAAAATCTAGCCAACCTAGTGTTACAGACTCTTTACTAATGCTTCCCATTACCATTTGATAAAAATCTATCCAATGGCCAAAAAGAATAAGTACTGCCATGAATGTAACCATGGTATAGTTTCTTTTGGTAGAGCGTTTCATTAATATTAATAAAGGACAGATAAAGTTGATAATCAAGTTCAAGAAGAAGATGCCCTTATAAGCCCCTTGCACACGATGCTTAAAGTAAATGGTTTCTTCGGGTTGATTCGAATACCAAATGAGCATGTACTGAGAGAACCATAAATAGGTCCAGAAGATAGAAAAGGCAAACATAAACTTACCTAAATCATGTAAATGTTCTTCATTGGTATATTCAAGATATCCCTTATTTTTTAGGTAAATCACCCATAAAGCAATTAAGCTAATACCACTTACAAATGAGCTAGCAAAGGTATACCAACTATACATGGTACTATACCAAGAAGCATCAATGCTCATTAACCAAAGCCATGGAATAGTAGAACCTACCGTTAAGGCAAACCATACCGTAAATAATGCAGCTCTTACGGTATTTCTCCAGATAAAAGAGCTTCCTGTTTCGCCATCCATTGCAGCCTGATCGGCTTCTGCACTTAGTTGGCGCATTCTCCAACCTAATAGAGACCATAATCCAACGGCTAATAAAGTCCAGATAGTAAAAAACTTAACATTCAAGAAGCCAGTTTTTCCTTTTACTATTTCATTTTCGGGATGAAGCCAGTGATAAATCAGATGTTTATCTGTAAGTACCACATATAATAAAACGGCAACAGTGATGGTACCGAAAACAGGTACCATTGTTGAAATAGCTTCTGGAATACGACGGAATGATTGCTGCCATCCACCCATTGCTAAAGTAGTTACACATATAAAGAACATACTGGCATTTGTAACCAAAGTCCAGAATATGGTATTATACATGATAGTTCCTAAAAAAACAGCCTGCTCTTCATCAGTTCCTCTTCCTTTGGTAACAAAACCAATAATCAAAGCCAGCAAACCAACGCCAATTAAAGCGAAAGACCAGGTTTTTAGTTTTGCAGGTATCTCAAATTGTTCTTTGATAGATGACATCTTAATTCTTTTATATCAGTTGTAAAAAGTAATATTTTAAACACTATTTTTTTGCAGTTGCATCGGCAGCAGGTGTAGCGCTAGCTTTACCTTCGGCTTGTTTTAACTTTATATACCGAATAATTTGCCAACGTTGCTTGCGGTTTAATTGCGATGCATAACTACCCATCAAATTCTTTCCATACATCACCGAATAAAACATTTGACCTTCTGGCATTGCTTCATATTTAGCATCTCCCACCAATGTAGCAGGCTTAGCAGGGTAAGGACCCTCACCACCCTTATACAATGGACCATTACCATCTAATTTAGGACCATGACAGATACCACAATTAATTAAATACAGTCTTTCGGTTTCGGTATACTGTGCTTTTGTTAAGGAGTCAACCGGGCTTTTCACTTGCTTTGAGGCAGCATAATTAGCGGTATCGCCTGGGACATCTTTTGTAAATGGAAAAGGCATTTCCTCGCCACGAGCAATAGTACCTGCTACGGGCAAGTTATTATAATTAATACCTTGTTCTTGCAAATTACTATGATCGGCATAGGTTTCATAAGCGCGACTATAGGCCATATCTGGCATATATACATTGCTAGGCTTGCGCTTAATTTCATTACAGCTAATAACAGCTACTACGCCCGTAATTAAAAAAGTTATGATAAATAATTTCTTCATCGTCATTCAGTTCTTATGATTAAGCAGCAACAATTTGTTTGTTTTGAAAAGGCACTTTATCAGTATCGTACCTTCCTAACCACCATCCTTCTTCTGCAATTTGGATATCTGTTTCTACAGCGCCACTATTTGCTAAAAAAGCTTTTAGATCTTCGGCATTTGTTTTGTCGGTACATTCTATCACCATCACAAATAGATCATCTGTTGCACGGGGATGAAAATGATGCTTTTTCACAAATGGTCCTATTTGGCATAAATAACAGAAAGTAAGTACCATTCCTACAGCTGCAAATAATACCGTTAACTCGAAGGTAATAGGTATCCATGCAGGTAATGCAAAATGTGGTTTACCGCCAATATTCAATGGCCAGTCGTAAGTAAGAATCCAAGAAATACAACCTAATGCTGTTGAGGTACCTGTAATACCATAGATAAAGCCTGCAGTATGTAAACTTGTTTCCCTTAATCCCATGGCATGGTCTAAACCATGAACAGCAAAGGGGGTGTACACATCATGTATCTTATAGCCAGCAGTACGCACTTTTTTTACTGCAGGAAATAAAACGGCTTCATCGTCAAAACAGCCAACTACAAATTTCTTTTTTGCCATATAGCCTTCCCTTACGGGAATTTATTGTTAATTAATGATCTTTATGAATACTTAAATTACTCCATCGTTTTCTACCACAGTGTGTCCATGACCGCTATGCGCGAATACGGAAGCACTTACAGATTCTAGATGTCCCATTTTATCTTTATACCCTTCGCCCGTTGTTTTCAGTACATATTTAATTTCTGCTACTGCTACTACTGGGAAATACTTTGCAAACAAGAAGAAGCAAGTAAAGAATAGTCCGAATGTACCTAGATAGAAACCGATTTCCCAAATGGTAGGACTGTAATATACAGACCAAGAAGAGGGTAGATAATCGCGATATAAAGAAGTAACAATGATAACAAAACGCTCGAACCACATACCCACATTTACAATAACGCTCATGAAGAAAGTGACAAATAAGTTTCTTCTCATTTTACGGAACCAGAATATTTGAGGACTTAACACGTTACAAGCCATCATACCCCAATAACTCCAACCATAAGGGCTAAATGGATTAGCACGGCTGTACCAGAAAGTGTATCCTTCATATTTATTTTGACTATACCAACCCATGAAAAGCTCGGTTAAATAGGCAACCCCTACAACAGATCCGGTTAATACAATTACTTTATTCATGGCCTCTACGTGACCCATGGTGATATAATCTTCCAATCCAAATACCTTACGTACCACCACCAATAAAGTTTGTGTCATCGCAAAGCCCGAAAAGATGGCCCCTGCAACGAAGTAAGGAGGAAAGATGGTTGTATGCCAACCTGGAACCACCGAAGTAGCAAAGTCGAACGATACAATGGTATGCACCGATAGTACTAATGGTGTTGATAATCCAGCCAATACCAATGATAAAGATTCATGTCTTTGCCAATGTTTAGTAGAACCGCTCCAACCAAAAGAAGCTACCCCATATAAATGTTTACGAAGTTTAGTTTTTGCTCTATCACGCACCGTTGCTAAATCGGGTATTAATCCACTATACCAGAATAATAAGGATACCGTAAAATAAGTTGATATCGCAAATACATCCCATAATAAGGGTGAGTTAAAGTTCACCCATAAAGGTCCGCGTGTGTTAGCATAAGGCAATACAAAGAAGGCCATCCAAACGCGACCCATATGCCAGATAGGAAATTGTCCTGCGCACATTACCGCAAAGATGGTCATGGCTTCAGCAGCACGATTAATACCTGTTCTCCAACCCTGACGAAAAAGTAATAATACTGCCGATATTAGGGTACCGGCGTGACCAATACCTACCCACCATACAAAGTTGGTAATATCCCAACCCCATCCAATGGTTTTGTTTAGATACCACTGACCAATACCATAAGTTACATCTCGGTAAATAGAGTACACTCCAAACATTAATAATGATACAGCAATATAAAAGCCAATATACCAAAGCTTACTCGGCTTTGCCTCAATTGGGCGTACAATATCTTCTGTAACATCGTGGTACGTTTTATTTCCGTACACCAATGGTTCCCTTAGCTGTGATTCGTACTTTAAATGCATCTGGTCTTGATATTTATTGGGTCGTTTATTCAACAGACCACCGTTATATTTTTATTAAGTTGGCTTTTTTACTTTCTCAACTACCGTTTTATCCTTCTTTCTGTTCTTCTTTTTCTTCTGGCAAATTGCGAACCTTGGCTAAGTAATTAACATTCGGCAATACGTGCAATTGCTCTAATGAATAGAACAAACGAAGTTGATTATCTGAACGTGTTTGTGTAATGGCACTCTTAGAATCATTTACATTACCAAACACAATCGCATTTGTTGGACAAGATTGCTGACAGGCGGTCTTAATATCCCACTCATTGTTTTCACCACTCTTAAGTGGACGGCTTTCTTTTTTCGCTTTTAATTTACCATCTTGTAAACGCTGAACACAGAAAGAACATTTTTCAATTACACCACGAGAACGAACCGTAACATCTGGGTTTAATACCATTCTTGTTAAGTCGTCATTCATCATCATTACCACATCGCCAACTACTTCTCTTTGGTTATCTGGGAAGCTATCTGCACCGGTATAATCGGCCCAGTTAAAACGACGTACCTTATATGGACAGTTATTTGCACAATATCTAGTACCAATACAACGGTTATAAGTCATTTGATTTAATCCTTCACTGCTATGATTGGTTGCAGCTACCGGACAAACATTTTCGCAAGGGGCATTATCGCAGTGCTGACACATTAATGGTTGAAACACTACTTTCGGATTCTCGGATTCACCACTATAATAGCGATCAATACGCATCCAATGCATATCATGGAATCTAGCTACTTCTGATTTACCTACTACTGGGATATTGTTTTCGGCCTGACAAGCAGTAACACAAGCAGCACAACCTGTACATGTATTTAAATCAACGCTCATTCCCCATTTAATTCCTGGCTTATCGAAGAAAGGATAGATGGTACCTTGTTTGTCAAAGTTTTCCACTCCTCCAAATGGAGCTAATTCCTTTTCACGATCTTCTAATACTTCTTTAGGCGACTTCTTAAAGTGCGCTAAAGTTAATTCTTTCATCACTTCGGTACGATTACCCTGCGCGGTATTATAGGTACCATGTGTTTGGGTAAGGGCTACTTTATATAAATCGTCGGTTTTTTCAACTGTTACATCAGCACTTGCAAAAATTACAGAACTACCATTAAAGCTTGCAAATGGAAATGCATTCTTACCAGACGCTTCAGCAGATTTACCTATTTCGCTTGTACGACCATATCCCACAGCAATACCAATGGTATCGGCTTGTGTTCCTGGAATAATTAATGCTGGTAACAATACGCTTTTACCATTAACGGTAACTTTTACTACCTTTTTAGGGGGCTGAACTTCGTATGCATCTGCCTGACCATTATTAGATAAGTCAATATCCAATAATGTTTTAGCCATAGCTGGCGATACAATCACATAGTTATCCCAGGTTGCTCTTGTAACCGGATCGGGTAATTCTTGTAACCATGGGTTAGCAGCGCCTGTAACACCCACGCCTACTTTCTCGTATAAGAATAATTCTATTTTACCTGCTTTCTTTGTTGCAGCAATAGCGGCAACAGCCGAAGCAACAGCGGTACTTGTGAAAGAAACACCTGCTATCGTTGAGCTAGATGGGTTAATAACACCATCTTGTAATACTTTATTCCATCCAGTTTCACCACCTACTTTAGCACTCCAAAAGGCTTTCAGGTAGGCCAAATAATCGGTAGTTGAACCATTCCATTTTAATAAACTATCCTGCCATTGACGTGTTTTGAACAATGGAGAAATGGTTGGCTGAAGGAAGGAATAGGAACCTGTTTTTGCTTCCGCATCGCCCCAGCTTTCTAGATAATGATGATCGGGCACTACAAATTTGCAAAGTTGTGTTGTTTCATCATTCTTAGGGTTGAATGAAACAGTTACGGGCACTTTTTTAAGTCCATCCACAAATTTTTGACTGTCGTACCAAGTATAAGCAGGGTTAGCACCATGAATCATTACAGCACCAATGCTGCCTGCATTCATATCATCGATGAATTTTGCAAAATCTGCATCAATACCCTGACGTGTATTATAATTAGTAGACCAATCAATGGTTTTACCATTCGACTGTAATGCATCATTAATAGCATTTACAATTACTTGGGTATTTTTATCATTGCTACCACTTACCACCAACGATTCACCTTTACTAGCGATTAATGCTTTCGCCACTTTTTCGATACCCGCTTTAAGAACGGTGTCGGCAATACTGATTGATTTACCATTAATGGCATCTAATAAAGCCACTGCAATATCACCTGTTTCTGATGGACGGTGTAAATATCTTTCATCTGCATTAGAACCTGTTAAGCTAGCCACACTTTCAAAATGAAAATGTTTACTCATCTCAGGCTTCTTTTCATTTATTCTTTTACCTATTGCATATTGTTTTGCAAATTCCACAGGACTTAACCAGGTACCCAGAAAATCGGCACCCAAGCTCACTATTACTTTTGCATTATCGAAACGGTACGAAGGAATAACTCTTTTACCATGGGTAGCTTCATTTGCTAATAAAATACCGCTGAATGAAACTGCATCGTAAACAATATGTTTTGTATTGCTATGTTTTGAAACAACATCCTTAATAAGGGCTAGTGTAGAAGGCGATGTAAGGGTGCTTGTTAATAGCACCACTGGTGTTTTTGTAGCAGCTAATGCTTCGCTCACCGCCTTATCGATGGCTTCGAAAGTTACTTCCTTACCACCAATCGTAGGAAAGCGTAAACGAGCTGTATCATACAAGTCTAATACCGAAGCCTGTACTCTAGCCGATGTACCACCTTTGGTAGAGGCACTTAGTTCATTTCCTTCGATTTTAATAGGACGACCATCTCTTACTTTAGCTACAACGCTTACCACATCGCCATCTTGAACATAGGTAGTAGCGTAATAGTTAGCAACACCCGGAACAATGTCTTCGGGCTTATTAATAAAAGGAATCGCTTTTCTTACAGGCGTCTCGCAACTTGCTGCTATAGCGGCCGCAGCAGTACTGAAACCTAAATATTTTAAGAAGTCTCTACGAGGGGTCTTTGAACTTAGAAAACCTTTATCATCAGCCTCAAAAGGTAAGTCTTCTTGAAACTCGTCTTTTGCAGATTGCTGATAAGCTTCAGAATTATTCAATTCGCCAAAACTTTGCCAGTACTTTTTTTGCTCCATAATTATTCCCCTTAAGGAGGATTATTTAATGATAGTTAAATTGTATTAAGAACCTCTCCGTTAATTTCTTTTCAGAAATACGACTTAATAGTGACATTTCTGACACTCTGTTCCGCCTATTTTCTCTACGGTAATACCCTTTGTGCTGTCGATTTTGCCACTTTTTAAATCCTGGTGATATTTTTCGTAGATGCTATAGAAGCCATTTTCTTTAAACTGTACTTTGGTTTCTCTATGACAGTTAATACACCAACCCATGCTCAAATCGGCAAATTGTTTTACCTCATCCATGTTGGTAATTTCACCATGACAAGTTTGGCACTGTACCTTACCTGCTTTAATATGTTGTGAGTGATTGAAGTAAACGTGATCGGGTAAGTTGTGTATTTTAACCCATTCTATTGGTTTAGCCTTTGAAGGATCCCAAGGCTTTCCTGGCGTATAACCAGCGTACTCATAAAGCTTTTTAATTTGCTCTGTACCATTCACCTCTTCGCCCGATTCTGTATAGAATTTAGGCCCTTTATACTCATTGATGGCCATATGGCAATTCATACACACATTCATAGAAGGAATGCTTGCATGTTTGCTATCCTGAGCACCTCCATGACAGTATAGGCAATTGATTTGATTGATACCCGCATGCACTTTATGAGAGTAATAGATAGGCTGTTGAGGTTGATATCCTTTATTACGACCAAGGCCAATCGCCCCTTTTGTAGTAAAATAACCACCTACCAAGAATAAGATAACAGTTGCAAAAGCAATATAAGTCTTGTTTTTCCAGAAAGGAACAGGTTCTTCAGTAGCAAGCCCTTCTTTTTCGTCGGATAATTTTCTAAGACTACTATTTACTTGCATTAAAGTAAATGCAATCACTGCAAGTATTAAAGTAAGAATACCAAAGAGCAAAGAATTGTCGCCTTCGGCCTGTGGCTCGGCTCCACCTGTAGCTACTGCTGCCATGGCTGGCTTCCATTCTTTAATATACTTTAGAATAGATCCAATTTCTGCATCGGTTAAATTTGGAAAGAGGTTCATTTGAACTTTTCCAAACTCATTATACAGATTATTGGCATAAGGATCACCTGTCTTCAAAAAAGATTGGTTATTCTTAATCCAAGCATAGAGGTTCTTTTTATTGGGCCAACGCTCATCTACACCTAATAAGGCAGGGCCTGTAAGTTTTTTGTCAATAGCATGACAGGAAGCACAGTTTTGAGAAAACAATGCTTTACCATCTTGTGCTTGAACCTTATTCTCGAAAGCAAAGCTTAAGAAAATGATTGTACTTAAAATAATCGCTTTGGTCATACTTCTGTGAGATGTCATATTCACAATCTATTGCTCTAAGTGTGGAAAAAATACCATGAACGGGTGCAAAAATAGGGCAGTAAACCGATAAAAATGCAATGTTAAAAAAAAATTTTTAACCTTATCTAGCATGGGTTTTAGCGGATTGCTAGAATTTGATCTGTTTTTTGTCATTGTTTTGTAAACAAATTCTTATTACCATTCCCCGTTTTTATAGTGGTAAGTCGAATTTTTAGTTCACATTTGAATACATTTATTCATTATTTGAACTCAACCCTAGAATTTAATCCTTTGACACAGAGAAAAAAAATTGCCATTTTCGCTTCTGGTGCGGGAAGCAATGCAAAAAAAATAATCGCCCACTTTTTACATCACCCTTCGATTGAAGTTGCCCTGATTGTTTCGAATAAACCTGATGCAGGTGTTTTAAATATTGCCAAAGAATATGGCTTACCCACCATCATCATTGAAAAAGAAAGATTCTTTCGGGGCGATGCTTATGTTGCCAACTTAATAGAAATAAATATAGACTTTATTGTACTTGCCGGCTTTTTATGGAAGATTCCTGCCACCCTCATCACGGCTTATCCAAATAAAATCGTAAATATTCACCCTGCATTACTACCCAAATATGGCGGTAAAGGCATGTACGGACAATTTGTTCATGAAGCAGTTATCGCAGCAAAAGAAAAGGAAAGCGGCATTACCATTCACCTGGTTGATGAAAAATATGACCATGGACACACCCTTTTTCAAGCCACTTGCCCTGTATTAGAGAATGATACCCCCGAAACCTTAGCTCAAAAAATTCACCAGCTAGAACACCAGCATTTTCCAATACAAATAGAAAAATTATTGGTACATACAGACTAGTTTGCTATCGATTTCATCACTTTACCCTTTCAAAACGATATCTTATGAAAAAGCCTACCCTCCTATTGCTCATGGGGTCCCTATTGTTTATAGCTACAGCTAAGGCTCAATCGACCAGCAACACCGTTTTAAAAATAGATATTCCAGAAAATCATCAGTTTTCGACCGAGCGATTAAGCCGAATTGATAAGGTAATACAACAATATATAGATAGTAACTGGATCGCGGGTGCTATTGCCTTGGTGGCAAAGGATGGTAATATTGTTTATTATAAGGCTGCCGGATACAACGACAAAGAAAATAAAAAACTACTCGATAAAACTGCCATCTTTCGCATTGCATCGCAAACAAAAGCGATTACAAGTACCGCCATTATGATGTTGTACGAAGAAGGAAAACTCTTACTGGACGAGCCTATCTCGAAATATATCCCTGAATTTAAGAATCCAACCGTTTTAGACCATTTTAATGCAGTTGATACCACATACACCACTATTCCGGCTAAAAGAGAAATAACCATCAGAGACCTACTTACCCATACTTCGGGTATTGGCTATGCGCAGATTGGCGGACCTACTATGAATGCGATTTATTATAAAGCAGCTATCACGGGTGGAATTGGTCTAAATAATGGATTAATCCTTGCAAATAACATTAAAAAACTAGCAAAATTACCTTTGGCACACCAGCCAGGCGATAAGTTTACTTACGGACTTAATACAGATGTGCTAGGGTATTTAGTAGAAATTTTGAGTGGTAGCAGCTTAGATCAATTTTTTAAAGAGCGCATCTTCGAGCCCTTAGGCATGAAGGATACTTACTTTTATATACCAGAAGCCAAACAAAATAGGTTAATGGTATTGCAAACAGAAGATAAAACCCATCACACTACTAAATTACCCCTTATCGTTCAATTAAATGGCGACTGTTTCAGTAATTATCCCAATCTGAACCAAACCTATTATTCGGGTGGTGGAGGCTTATCATCGACGGCTTATGATTATTCGATTTTTATGCAAATGCTTTTAAATGGAGGCGAATACAATGGTAAAAGGTTATTAAGCCCTGCCACCATCCGCATGATGACGACCAATCAAATAGGAGAGCTTTACAACAATAAGAATAAGTTTGGCTTAGGTTTCGAGCTAGTAACCGAAGCTAATTACGGAAAAACACCCTTATCGCTAGGTACTTTTAGTTGGGGAGGCATGTTCAGCTCTAGCTATTGGATTGATCCTAAAGAAAAGATAGTGGCACAATTTGTATTACAGGTTTTACATAATAGCCATGGCGATATAGCCGAGAAATTCAAAACACTGGTATACCAAGCTTTACAATAAGGCGTCGCATTTTATTCTTCAGCGTCCTTATCGAATTTACAGGTATTGAAACCAAAAATGGCATATAACGGACAGAAATTAATAAATGCGGTAATTAAAAAGATGCCGCCTATAACGAGTAGTATTGCACCAATGGTTCCTGTAATTGCTTGTGTAAAATATAAGGCCGATAAAATTGCAGCCGCAACAATTCTAAGAATACGGTCAGCAATACCCATGTTTTTTTTCATATGACTGATATTTAGTATTAATTGAGTTACAATTTATGCTAATTTCTAAAACTAACTTATGATATTGGTCAGTTTTTAAGTTTAGACTCGAGGCTGGGGGCTGGAGACTGGGGCCAAAAAGCTAGATTGTTCGAGATTTGTTCGAGACTTATTCCGATCAAGTACATGAATTCATGCAATTGATCGGAATAAGTCTCGAACAAGTATCGAATAAGGCTCTATTGAAGTTTATCAGTTAGATCAGCGACAAAGAAGCTAGGGGCCAATTTAGCAGGTGTAAATCAGCACTTGAAGAAAAGATTGATAAAAAGATAAGGTATTGATTTATCCAGGGATTCTTGAAATATATTTTTCAATTTCTTTCACCTGATCAACTACTTGTTTTGTTTTAGGTTTTAATGCTTTAGCCTTTCTAAAGAAATCCTTGGCCGCACGAAATTCCCGTTTATTCATGAATATCTGGCACATACTCAAATAAGCTACGGCCTCACTTTCTTTATCGGGGATACCCAAACGAATAGCGGCACGAACATAGGTTTCAGCTTGTCGAAGGTCGCCTTTTTGCATTGCCATCATGCCTAGTTGTAATTTATTAGAACCTTCAGCTTCGGGCATTGGAGCACCCAATTCAGAACTTTTTTTAAGATGTATTTCGGCAGTATCAAAATCCTGCTTCATCATGGCCAAGTTACCTTTAATGGTATAATAGGTAGACCGAACAGGTTTATATAATAAGTTCGGAAACCAAATAGTGTCTAATATTTTTTCTACTTCTTCTATACGCCCTTGCTCCATTGGTTCCTGGACCATACGAAGCGGACCAATAAAAAAATGACTAAACAATCCAATGGCTGCTATAAAGTATAAGATAAAAGAAGGCCAGAAGCCAGAACTAATATTTACAGCAATTGCAAAAACAATGGCCAATAAGCTTAACCAAAAACGGTATTTAATAACTAAATTATAAAACTTCATAATCCTATTTTGAGGGATACAAATATAAGATACTCGAGTGGGATAGAATATTTTAGATTATTGATATCAAGATTCTACTATTTTTGCGGCCAATGGTCCCGTAGTTCAATGGATAGAATAGGAGTTTCCTAAACTCTAGATCCAAGTTCGATTCTTGGCGAGACCACGGAGCAAGAATTCAAGCCACTTTTCGGAGTGGCTTGTTCATTTTCATCCTCTAAAACCCTTGCTGTATATGCGATTGCGGAGATAATCGTATTCACTCTAGGAGTTCGAACTTCCCTTTTTTGCCTATTGAACCTAATCCCCTCGGGGAAGAGCAAATATTGTAGTTGCTGCTTGTCATCATAATCGCTCTCTTCCCACAACTGTATAGGTTTTAGCAAGATGGACACTCTCATTTTAATGTTTTTTCCAAGTTCGAACGCTTTAAATCATTCTTTGCTATTTCCCGCTCTAAGGAGAGTATAAAATATTTTGTGTAAATAAGAAAAGAGCAATCGCAATTATACCGGCGCTTGCAGATATAAAACTACTATATCATTTAGAAAGTTAACCACTCAAAAGCTACTCAAACGAGGTCAAAGAAAAATTTCATCCGCTAACCGATCTTAAAATAAATAACTTTACTTTGCAAAAAACTAGTAATCGCAAGTGCTTAAAAAAATTTTTGCATTTATATTAATCTTAGCTATTGCTGCTCAAACATTTAATCAATTAACTATTGTAATTGATTATTACACAAATAGAGCCGTATATGCAAAAAATTGCGAGAACAAAGCTAAACCGATGTTGCACTGTAACGGACGGTGCCAGATGATGAAAAAATTAAAGCAAGAAGAAAATAAAGACAAGCAAAATCCGGATCGAAAAAATAAAAATAAGGATGAAGTTATTTCTTCAAAATCATTTTTTTCAAGTGTTCAACAAGAAAACGCTATAACATTTTCTGACTATAACATATTTAAAAGCAAGTCTGCCCAAGACATTGCTGCAGATTTTTTCCACCCTCCAGCAGCATAACTCACTTTTATTAATGCAGCCTATCTATTCGGCAATACTCTTTTTTCAATAAATAAAATTATTGGAGTGCAACAGCATTTCATCAATGATGCTATGATTGCAGCAGTATTAAAAGAGTATGCAGATTATAGTTGTTCTTGTAATACCCATGGTTTTTGCAACCTTTTTATTTTTTTTCGCAAATTATTTATAAAAGAATATTTTTATATGAGCAAATTTTTTTTAAGCTTATTTATATTTGCTATTACTATCTCATCATCGGCACAAACAAATAAAATTCTTTCCGGAAAAGTATTCGATGCAATAAGTAAAGAGCCTATACAAGGTGCTATTATTAGCGATTCAAAGAATCATTCAGCCATCAGTGACACTTATGGTTTTTTTTCAATCATTACCTCTGATAAAAATATATCTATTTCATCTGTAAGTTTCAAAACCTTAACACTAGCTGTTAATCAAAATAAAAATATCTCAATCTCTTTAGAACCTTCTAATTCAGATTTAGACAAAGTAGTAGTTACAGCAAACAGGACTGCAGAAAAAAGAAGTGAGGCCCCAATTGCTATTTCAATTATCAATAAACAAACTATTGAAGACACAAAAGCGCAAAGATTAGATTGGTTATTAAATAAAGTAAGCGGTGTGAATATGATTAATTTAGGTAATGAGCAACATGAGATGAGTATTCGTCAACCAATGAGTACGAATAATTTGTTCTTATATTTAGAAGATGGGATACCCATTAGAACGGCTGCTGTATTCAATCACAATGCATTGCTAGAAATGAACATGACAGCGGCTAAAAGTATAGAAGTTGTGAAAGGGCCATCTTCAGCTCTATATGGCGCTGAAGCGATTTGCGGTACTGTGAACTTAATTACACAAGCACCACCTGCCTTCACCAATGGATTTGCAAGTGCTCAATTTAATAATAATGGTTATCAGAGATATGATGCTCAAATAGGAACTACATCTGGAAAATTAGGATTCATTTTTAGTGGGTACTATGCAAAACAAGCAAATGGACCTATTCAATACAGTGACTTTCATAAAAGTGCAAGCACTTATCGGTTGGATTACAAAATTGATAATAAAACAAACTGGAGTAACAGCCTCACTTATGTTGACTATTTTAGTGATATGTATGGCACACTAGATAGTACCCACTATGCGCAAAAAAATTATTCAGCTCAAATATTGTTCACCGACAGAAAGGTATATTCTTTAAGAGGAAAATCTGTTTTAACGCATGATTGGAATAATACTAGTTCAACTACCGTTTCATTTATGTACCGTAATAATTCAGTGATCCAAAATCCGTCTTATCAAATTGGCACTTATCATATAGGGAATATATCCTCAAGACCCATTTCTGCTGATACTGCCACAGGTAATATCAATGATAATGCATTCAAATCTTATGGCTTATTCTTACAGCATGTAAAGAAGTTTAAATTTCTTAATAGTAAACTAATTATTGGAACAAGTACAGAATTGAATCCACAAAGTTTTAATGAAGAATTTATTTGGGTCCAAAAACAAACTATTAATGGACTCACTAATGATGTAAGCTTTACGCATAATAATCCTGACTCCATGTTAGCTAACTATAAAACTTTTGCAACTGACTTTGCTAGTTATGCTGATTATGAATTTTCGCTTCTTAAAGGTTTTAGAATTTCCACAGCCCTTCGATATGACGCATTTCAATATTTGTTTGTAAACTATTTAACAGGATCAAACGTTACCGGTGGGCCATCAAGCATTACTAATTACAGTAAGTTGGCTCCGAAGTTAGGACTTACTTATAATTGTAAAGGAATTGGCTTTTATGGAAACTATAGCCAAGGCTATGTGCCTCCACAAATAACACAAGTATTTAGTAAAACAAATAGTACCTATTTAGCCCCACAAACTTTTGTGAATTATGAAATAGGGGGTTGGATATTTTTGGTTCAAAATAAATTATCTGCCGACTGGAGTGCTTATCTAATGAATGGCACCAATGAAATTATTTCCTATAAAGATCCAGTTACTAATATATCTTCATCACAAAATGCAGGTTCAACAAGACATATGGGAATAGAATATGGTATTTCCTACCTACCTGTAAGTGATTTATATATTCATATTTCAGGATCTAATGCAAAACATGCTTTTGTTAATTATGTTGCTAGTGGTATAAATTATAATGGATATGAAATGGCTAATGCGCCACACTTTTTTGGCAATGCAGAAATTATTTATAAGCCACATGCCATTAAAGGGTTAAGAATAGGTCTTGAAGTACAAAAAGTGGGTAGTAATTATATGGACAATCTCAACACGCACTTGTATAAAAGTTATACTATAGCTAATATCAGACTAGGCTATCAGATTAGTAAAGCAGAAATATGGTTAAATACTTTGAACGTATTCAATACATATTATTCAACTATCACAACATGGTCGGCTAGCTCAGGATATGCATATCAATTAGGAGACCCAAGAGCAATTACGCTTGGCTTCAGCTATAAATTTGGAAAATAAATATTATAAAAGCTGTTGGAAATTAAGTTCCAACAGCTTTTATTTCAATAACTACAACATGATTAAAAGAAAAATATATCAGTGGCATCGGACAGTCTCTATTATTATCGCCGTTCCTGTTATCCTTTGGGCAATCAGTGGTTTCATGCATCCAATTATGACAAACATTCGTCCTAAAGTTGCTACTCAATGGATAATGCCATCTGTAATTGACAGTACTAAAATAAATGTGTCACTAAAAACAGCACTTCAGCTAAACAAAATTGACTCATTTAGTAATTTCAGAATTGTACATATTGACACCAATTGGTTTTACCAAATTCAGCCGATTGCAAAAAAAGAACCTTATTATCTCAGTACGGCAACAGGTAAAATTTTGCATCACGGTGATTGGTTATATGCTCAATATTTAGCAAAAATATTCTTAGAAGGGCAAAAAAAAGACAGTACTTATACAGATACACTCGCATCTAGATTTTTTAACAAATCTGCAATTCATGATTGTTGTAATGCTGCTACTGAGTGTGTTTTACAGGTAAAATCTGGAAGTAAAGTAAAAGATGTTACTTATGTATCAGAATTTAATAAAGAATATAATAGCATTAACAGGCTTCTCCCCGTGTACAAAGTTTCGTTTGAACGAGAAGACGGCATTAGAATTTTTGTTGAAACTACGCAAGATCGTTTTGGTACTGCAATTGATAACAAAAGATACGCTTTTACTGTTTTCTTTGAATTTTTTCATCAAATGGGTTGGCTAAACTTTTTAGGTAAGGGAAGATTAGTAGTAGAAATCATCTTCACATTACTCACTTTTTTTACTGTACTAATGGGTCTATATATTTTCTTTACTACCAAGGGTAAAAAAACAAAAGGAAATCAAATCGTAAATGCAAGACGAAATCACAGGTACACATCCATTCTGATTGCATTGTTTACATTGATGTTTAGTTTCAGTGGTGGCTATCATGCGCTTTCAAAATTTAAAGATGATATCAGAGACAATTATTTTGTAACTAACCATTTTGCTTCAGCACAAATAAATTTGGATTTTCACCAAGTGCAAAAAATTATAAGAAAACCCATCAGCAATATCAGTATTATTCAAATTGATACTACTATATATTGGCAGGTAACTACAAAAAATAGTTTTACCAAAAAAACTAAAGTGGAAGGAGCAAAAGGAAAGGATTTAATGAAAGACATGACTGTTCTAACACCCTCTGTTGCCTATGTGAAAGTTGGTGACACTTCAACCCTAAGGGATGGTGAAAAAAAATATGCTAATTATTTAGCTAACCAATTCAGTAAGCATGATATTTCAGAAGTAAAATCTACTGAGGTCATAACTAAATTAGAAGGTGAGTACAATTTCACTGATAAACGGTTACCTGTATGGAAGGTAAGTTATGCTAGCAATCACAATGAAAGATTTTATGTAGAAACTGCCACAGGCAAACTTTCTAAAAGAGTAGATGATAGAGAAGTTTATGATGGACTTATTTTTAATTTTTTACATAAACATCACTTTATGGACTTCGCAGGAAAAGGATGGCGAGATTTCAGTACTATGTTTTGGGTAGCAGCACAAATTGCAATGGTAATGGTTGGATTGATTTTGTATTTCAAAGTAAGAAAAAGCAAAACTAGAATATAAATAGTAAATTCTAGTTAACATGGTAACACTTATTATAATCGGTTCATTTTCTGAAGAAAAATTTCGAACTCAGGACTTCTAGGAACAATAAAACCCTTACTGAGTAAGGGTTTTATTGTTCCTAGAAGGTTTTATTCTTGAGCCCAATTTCATTTATTTTAAATCGAATAGGATCTAGCATGGCATGGGGTAAAATTAATA
>Ga0164296_1000894_pt1 | contig 33684 bp, 25 predicted proteins | sample GEODES057metaG_FD_113533 | JGI IMG/M metagenome (GOLD analysis project Ga0164296, IMG submission 113533) | Dystrophic lake water microbial communities from Trout Bog Lake, Wisconsin, USA - GEODES057 metaG | ecosystem: Environmental > Aquatic > Freshwater > Lake | place: USA: Trout Bog Lake...
GATCTATCAATAACTTCTGGTTAGTATGGTCAGGTGAAAGCACTGGGTATTATTTGAATTTTATTAAAACAGTAACAGGCGCTACCTATGTTTGCGGAGCAGGTTCAAACCCAAGCGGCGGTACTACCGGAAATAATGTCTACGGCTATGGCACAGTCAGTCAACAACCTGCAACTTCTATTCTTGTGACCAATGGTGTAAATCCTTTATCTAGCTCAATTGGTAGTAGTGTTGGACTTGTTAATATTATAGACATCTACATGCATGTCGATGTCGCCGGCACCAACAGAACTATTACCTGGTTAACAGCCAGCGGTAAAGTGTTTAGTCAAGGTTATAACATTTACGGAGAACTAGGTAATCCAGGAATTGCCAGTGGTTCGGGTGGTACCAATCCGGTGGATGAAACTGGTAGTACTTATAGTCCGGTAGTTACTTACTCCTTTCCAGGTACTAAACCGATACAAATTATACCAGCAGGTGGCGGCACATCAGACGGCTCTACAATTAACATTCAACACGGCATGTTTGCCTTAACCGATATTGGACAAGTGTATGCATGGGGTTGTACATACGGTAGTGGTAATCAAAGTCCAGGACTAGATGGTAGTTTTATCGGTTACAGCCCAACTGCGAATGGTACTGCGGCTGGTACAGGTCGTGGAGTGTTTACACCGGTTTGTATTCAATACGCAAGATAATATGAAAATACTAAGTCATATTACAGGAGCATTGGAAGGATATATCGAACCAGAACATCTGGAAGGATATATCCTTGATGTTAGCTATAAATTTTTAGGGGAAGCTGATAATAAAGCCTTTTACAGTTTTGACCCTACTGTTGTAGCCTTAGCTGATAACGATGAACGTTTTCAAGTTCGTGTATATGATCGAGATAATGTAGAAGATGCCCAATATTTGAATTTAATTAAAAATCAACTATGGGTCATCAAACAAGAAACACAGGATATAAAAGAAAAGCTACCTATGGATTTGTTTACCGTATTAACTAACTTAGCAGTTGGCGATAAATATACTATAGATATACTAACAGCTCTTAAAAAAGAACATGATGATTACCTAAGTAATCTAGGATTTTAACAGGATAGAAAACCATGGCAATAACAGTCTCAGAATTTAAGTTTAACTATAGAGGTCAGTGGCAATCAAGCACATTGTATCTTAAGAATGATATTGTTCAATACAATAACGCCGCTTATGTCTGTTTACAAAACATTCCAGACGAGTGGAAAATCGCCATGGACAAACAGGTAGATACACAAAGTTATTTTACAGGTACACCTGAAATTTATTTTGCAGACAAGCGTCCTGATCTGGAAACTCAATACTGGCGTCTAATTGTTCGTGGTAATCAATTCAAGCGCGGTTGGGGTCCTCACAAAGTATATACATATGGCGATGTTGTGCGTTACGGCGGCGATTTGTTTATGTATACCGGTACTCCGGGTTCTGGAGCAACTGCTACTGCTACAATAAACGGTCAAGGTAGTATTGTATCAGTTACAGTTACTAATGGTGGTATTGGTTATAGCCAAGCTCCACTAATAACATTTGGATTTGATAGCATGCGTGGTAGTTTTGGTGCGTCTGGTTATGCTACAGTGGCCAACGGCTCAGTGGTTAACATTGTTATAACAAACCCAGGAATAGGTTATCAGACAGCTCCAACAGTTAATATTAACTTTGCTCCTGTGCGTAACACACATCCCGAAGATCCTACATATTGGGTTCGCATATTTACAAACCCTAACAGAGATTCACGTCGTTTGTACGGTGCGGTATTTCCAAATCACCAACCTCTAGGTTGGACACGTAATAATGGTGATTATCCAAATCCAACAATATCAGACGGTAATAGTGTACAATACATCGGAGCAGATGGTGTTCCTTACAGTTGTGGATTTAATTATTCCCCAGGACCTGCGACTAGCCTTAATACTGCTGGGCGTGGCGTTAGAGATTGGGTAGCAAGTTGGCAAGCTAGTAGTTTTACATTTGTAGATTGGTTACGTTCAACTGATAACCAAACAGGTCTTGGTTTAGGTGTATTAGCCAATGCCTGGTTACCTACTCCAGACGGACTAAGTCCAAGATGCATCCAGTGGGTACGCACATACAATTCGAGTTGCTGGGTGTTTAACAACGGAGAAGTTTATTATTCGGGATATAACAACAGTAACGGAATGGCAGGAAACGGAAGCACTAGCCAATATAACTGTACAACTCGTGTAACAAACTTAGGTACTACTGGCTGGATAGGCGAAACATGGCCACGTAGTTTTAACCAAACTAAAATTATAAAGGTAGATGCTACCACAGTTGGTATGCAGTATCCGGGTAGTGGTTCTATTGATCCTTCGTGGTTTGCTATTGGTAATGATGGCAGTATGTGGGCTTGGGGCAACAACATTTACAGTCAATTAGGTCTAGGTAGTACTAACGCAACAACGAATCCTAACAGTACCGGTACGTCGGGTGTAAGCCAGACTTCACCGATACGTATTCCAGCATCTTATTTTGACAATAAGAAAATAGTCGATTTTATATGCTTTGGTGGTGACTATGGATCATGCCTGGCACTAGACGAAGACGGCGAGTTATGGGGATGGGGCACTGATTATTCAGGCGAACTTGGTATGGGCGGTCAGTATGGTTTAACATATGGTAACCAACGTTTGCTACCTACTCGTGTACCATTTGACTTTAGAAAATACGGTGGTATCAAGAAAATGAGTTTTGCTCATAGTCAAACTACGCCTAATACACCGTTACAGAGATTTGTAATGATCTTAACTAATGATGGTAGCTTATTTGGAGCAGGTGTATTTCCTATCGGACAAAGCCCAACAGAACCATTCTATACTCCAGCTGGTAGCCAGACAAGCACTCAAGGACAGGTAGTTAATAGATTCACCAAATATATGACTACCAATTATAATATTAAACAGGTTGATAACTTCTGGATAATCGGTGGTGATACATATTCTAATAATGTGTTTATTCGTGAAAAAGATACAGGATTAACATACGGTATGGGAGATAATACCTATAATACTATCAGCAGTCAGACTAATGCTTACACGACAGGCGGAACTGGTGTAACTGGCCCGTGGACATTAATTCGCGGCCCAAGAAACGTTGTAGCCATCACAAACAATGAAGCAGGCTACATAGGTTCAGGAAATCAGGGCTATTTCACTATAGTTATGCTGGACGAAAATGGTCGTGTCTGGGGACAAGGTTATAATAACTATGGTAGTTTGAGCTTAGGTTATGCAGGTAAATCGATAGCTGTAGCTGTTAATGATCCTACACAAGATCCTGAAACAGGCGGACAATATCATTATTGGCCGTTACGTACACCAAGTAATACACGTATTAATGCTATCATGGGATTTGGACTACAGGGCGGTAATGACATATCGGCGTTTATGACGGACGATGGACAAGTGTTATTCTGCGGAGGTGACGGAACAACTCCAGGTAGTGCAAGTAGTATTGGAAGTACAAATAGTGTGCAAGGACAACTGAATTGGTTGTGGAGATTCAGACAGATTACTAGTACCAGCAATAACTATACACTACCAAGATATACAATGCACAGCTTAGTCGGCGATTAATAATAATAGGAAAAGACAATGTCAAAAACCACACTTCAACTGCGTAGAGGTTCTACAACAGACAATAGTACTTTCACAGGAGCGGCTGGCGAAGTAATTGTAAACACAACAACAAATTCGCTGATTGTACATGATGGTACAACTGTTGGCGGATGGCCACAGGCACCGCTAACTAGTCCTGCGTTCACCGGTACTCCTACAGCTCCTACAGCAACTAGTGGTACTAATACAACACAGATAGCTACTACTGCTTTCGTACAGACAGCAGTAAGCGCAGTAAGTTTTGTTGGTGTAACAACAAGTACAATTACTGAAGGTAGTAATTTATATTTTACTACAGCCCGTGCAAGAAGTTCAGTAAGTGCTACAGGTAGTATTTCTTATAATAGCACAACTGGGGTATTCAGTTATACAGCTCCAACAGTCCTAAGTGCATTCACTAACGACGTTGGTTATTTGACCAGCAATACAGTTCTTAACAGTCTTAGTGTTGTTTCAAGTCCTAGCGGCGCTTTAACTTACGATCCAACTCACGGCGTATTTACATTTACACAAGCAGTAAACCAAGTTAACGGCCAGACAGGAAACATTGTTCTTACAACAGATAACATTGCTCAAGGAACAGGCGCAAACAAGTATGCTACCTTAAGTAATCTACAATCAGTATTAGCAGGCGGCGGTGTTACTAATTCAATGTTGGCTAATAGTACAATAACAGTCAATGGCTCAACACTTACATTAGGTGGTACTAGCACAATTACTGCGGCAGCTAATACACTAACTGGTACAACAATTAATTCAGCAGTAGTTAGCTCAAGTTTAACTAGCGTTGGTACACTAGTAGGATTACTAGTAGGTGCAACAGGAACAGCATCTACTGTAGTTGCAAATCCTCCTGTGCAAGGCGGAGGCAGTAGCGCAGGTTCAGTAAGTCTAACAGTGCCAACAGGTAGTGTTGTTGCTAATAATTTATTCACAGTTAGTACTGATGCCAGCGGTTATTCAGCAGAATTTCAATCGTGGAATTTAGGAGCAGGTACAGCGGCTAACAGTAGCATAGCATTTAAGAGTGCTCGTGGTACTCCTACTGTACCACTAAACGCACAACTAGGCGACACTGTTGGTAATATCGATTTCTTTTCGTATCAAAACAGTCAATCAGCACTAGTTGGTAGCCAAGCATTTGTTGTAACCAGCGCACCAAGCGGTTCAAGTCCAAGCAACGGTCAGTTCAGTTGGAAAATGACTGATAGCACTGGTACATTTAATAGTCCTCAACTAGTTGCTAGTTTGACCAGTAAAGGATTATTAACAACTAACGCAGTTCAAGTAACTACGGCGGCGGCAGGAGCAGTTACACTTAATGGCCCATTGTCGGTCAGCACAACAACTTATGCTACTCAATCAATTACAACAACTGGCTATGTAGCCACAGTTACATTTAACAGCGCATCATTTAATGGATATGTATCTAGTTCAATTACATCTACATTTAACGGTTACATAGTTGGTAGCACCCTTACAGTAACTTCAAATCCAACAACTAATTTAAGTATTGGCTATGTAATTACTTCAGGTACAGCAGGAATACCAAGCGGCACATACATTAGCTCATATGGTAGTGGTTTAGGCGGACAAGGTACATATACCCTAAGTGCATCAGCTACTGTTGGTTCATCAGTTAGCCCTGTATCTATGACAGGTACACAAGTTACATTGACAGTCACAACAGCTCCAAATATTCCAATCACACTGGGATATCAGATCAGTTCAAATACCGCTGGACTTACAGCTGGTACTATAATTATTAGCCAGCAAGGCGGTACCAATGGTGGTATAGGAACATATTTGTTGAATATAGCGGCAACTGTAGGAAGTTCAGGAAGCCCAGCAACATTCACTGTGGTACAGACAACTGTACCTTATGCAGTAGGAACTTATATCACTATAGCAGGAACACAAGCTCTTGGTGCAGTAACTGGAATTTATAACGGCACATGGCAAGTTACTGTAGCAACTAATAGCACAGTTTCTTTTGCTCTAGTTGGACAATACGGAAACCAAGCGGTTGCAGGATCGATTACTGGCGCACCTACAGCAGGTACAGCTGGTCAAGTGCTAGCCAGCACCGGATCTGCTACAGCGCCTACATGGACTAGCCTAAGTGCAGTCCTACCAAACATCACACAGTTAGACAGTTGGACCAGACCATCAACGTATAATATTTCGTTGGCAGGGTCAAATTTAGTCAGTACAAACACTATTAACGGTGGTAATACACTGTTTACACCAACTAACAACGGAAATGCGGTGACCGTAAATTACCCAATCCAAGTTTTGATGTATAAAAATGGTGTATATCAACAACCTTGGCTAAATAAGAGTGGACCAGTGTGGAATACATATACACGCTATGGCGATTACACAGTAACCGCAGGTAGTATTGTTTTTATGAGCCCACCGCAATACGGAGATGTAATTAATGCAACCGTAATGATAGGTAATGTTACTAACCCAGTATACACAACTTATCCGTTTAATGCATTAGATATAGCAACAGGAACCTAAGCCCAAAAAATTGGAGAAATAACAAAATGGCAAGAAAAATACTAGTCGACACAGCATACACATTCACTCCTTCTACTGCCACTATCGTAATTCCACGATATATACCTAGAGAAAGATTGATTCTGATTACTGATGTCACAAAGAACATTGTTCTTTACAACTTTTCAGATAGCACACTAACTGCAACCAGTTATGTAGCAACAGCTGGACAAACATACTGGGGATCAGCAGGTGGTACAACAACTATCACTCTAGCGTATAATACCAATACAGCCGTATTCAGCGCAACTGACAAACTACAAATCATGATTGACGAGTATGAGGAGCGTTTTACTCCTGCAGAAACTCAGTTAGATCCAACTAACAAACTACGTACAACAACTCCTCAGAGTTTGATTGATACAGACTTTGAATATTCATTCCAACCAACCAAGTGGGAATTCTTCCAATCACAAAACTGGAACGCTTCGGTATATACAAGTACCAGCAACTCGGTATTGGCAGCTTACTTAGGTGGTGCAGGTTTCAGTCTTACAGGTGCTGCCGCAGTTATTAACTGTTCAGGCGGTTCAGGTACAATTACCGGTATGACATTGCCATCAGTTCCATTCATTGGTTCATATGTGTATGTCGTTGATGCAGGTAATGCAACAACAAACTTTTCAAGTTTCCGTTATGCTATTACAGCCGCAAGTACAACCAGCGTTACGGTCACCGGTGTGCCAGGCGGTCTAAGTGGTAACCAAACTGTTCAACAGATCATCTTTGGTAATGTAAACGGAACAACAGCAAACCCAACTTATGCGGCATTCCAAGTATCTAGTAACTTAACATCAAGCGGTGTAAACTTATTAGCTGGTCAGCCAGTGCTAGCACAAGATACACAAAACGAACCCTACTGTGATGGTACTTTCGTTGTAGCTTATATCAACCAAGCACAAGGTGCTTTCAGCTACTTCCCTAAAGTTAACCAACAATTTAGTCAAAACCAATTACAGAAATCTTCTACAAGTTTATTTGTAGGCGGTTATTATGCGGCAGGTTATGGACTAGGATCTATTATTCCAATCAGCGGTATTTCAACAGACTCAACAGGTCACATTGTTACTGTAACAACTTATAGTAATCACAATTTGGTAACAGGTGCTCCAGTCTATGTAGGTAACATGGTATTAACAGCAGGTAACGGCCCACAGTACGTTGCTTCTGTTCCTTCACCATACAGCTTTACATATCAAGTACCAGGTTCAGGTATTTCAGCTAGCCAGTCTGGTTCAAGTACTCTACAAAATACCACAGTTGTTTATGCTCGTCCAGAAGGTTATCAGATACAACGTTCAGCTGACGGTGGCATTGGTATTTTTGGTGGTAATGCTGTTCCAGGTGCTCAATCACTGCGTCAAACACGTCGTTATTTCCGTTACCAAGCTGGTAAAGGTATTCAGTACTCAACAAGTAGTACATTCAAACCAAACATGGATATCGTTGGTATTTCATTCCCAAGTGCTGGTATAATGAATATTACAACTGATCAAGACCATGGATTAAAAACAGGCGCTTACGTTAACCTACGTAATATCGCATCAAGTGTGGCAGCAGATCTATCGATCTACAACAACACTTTCTCGGTTAGTCCTATTGTAAACTTAACCAGCAAAACATTTGCTGTTCAATATTCAGGTACAATCGTTGATCAAACCCCAGGTATTGGTATTGCTACTGTTGAAACAGCAGATGCTAAAGGTGGTTCAGTTCGTTGCGGATTATTTGACGACATGAACGGTTTCTTCTATGAATTTGACGGTACTTTGTTAAATGCTGTACGTCGTAACGGTACTACTGTTATGCGCGGTACAACTAACGTATGTACAGGATCAACTATCGTTATCGGTACAGGCTCACTGTTTACACGTCAAGTGCAAGCTGGTGATAAAGTTATTATCCGTGGACAAGTTTATGAAATCAGCCAAGTAGTAAACGATAACGTAGTTCATATTGCTCCAGCATATCGCGCGGCAAGTCCAGCTGTTGCTTCAGGTACAGCAGGTATTCCAATCGCATATATCACTGGCGGTGCTAGCACTACACAAACTGTAACAATCAGCACAAATGCTACAACACAGCAGATTACCTTTACAGCTCTAGCTGGTACAGGTACAGCTGGTACAGGCGGTATCGGTGTAGCAGGTGCATATCAGATCGCAGGTACAATTTCAAGAACTTGGAGTACTACATTAAGTGCATCTGCTTTAGCTAACGCAACTTCTGTAACAGTTACAAGTACTAACAGCGGTGCGATTGTTCCAGGTATGTTGGTTATTTGTACAGCGGCTGGTTCAACACCTAGCGGAACTTTTGTCAGCTCAACTTATATTCCAGGCTCAAGCGCAACAGTAATTCCATTGACACAGGGTATGCTAAGTGGTGTAGCAAGTGGTAGTACAATCGACTTCTTCTACAGTCCAGCATCTGGTATGAACGTTATCGCCGGTACAATGGCACAAGGTATTGTTCCAAACGGTACACAGGTAAGTTCATTCACTAACACAGCCAACAGCTCAGGCGCAACAATTACTATCCAGTTGTACATCAACCAAGGGTTGACTGCAACAACAACTACCACTACATTGTTAATTGGTACTGTTCCAGGTTATACAGCGGCTAGCTTATACACAACAACTACCAACGTTATCGCTCTAAACACAACATATGGTATTAGTCCTGGTATGACCATTACTGGTACTGGTGTTCCAGGAAACGCGGTTGTTGCTGGTTTGGCAGCGGCAGGTACAGGTGTTATTCTTAACACAGGTATTACAACTTCTGTGTCTAATAGTACTACATTGACATTTGCTCCTAACTTGAGTTTGTATGCGATTACAATCCAGACAAGCAGTTCAAGTTCAGCAAGTAGTACATTCTTAACAATGAACAACGTTAACGGCATCCAGATTGGTAGCTTTGTAACTACAACAGCCAATACTAACATTCCAATTAACACGTTTGTTATTGGAATTAATACAAGCACTAACGTAGTCCAGTTGTATACACCGTTTACTACTACACAAGGTCTAACAGGTAGCGGTATTAGCTCAGGCGTAAACATCGTGTTTGGCTCACGTATATTTGTAACAGGCGCAACATCAACCAACGCTAACGGTATGTGGCCAGTTACTGCTATTACATCAACTACACTAACATATCAAACAGCCGCAACTGTATCTGCATCAACTGTGATCAGTGTGTACGGTACTACTAAGATGTTTGGTGAAGATGTTGCTGTTAAGAAATATCATGTGCGTGAACTACGTGTTCCACAATACCAATTTAACCTAGATTCATTCGACGGTACAGGTCCTTCAGGATTTAACATGGATCTTACAAAGATCCAGATGATCTATATCGACTACAGCTGGTATGGAGCAGGTTTCATCCGTTGGGGTGCTCGTACAATCAACGGTGACATTCAATATGCACACAAAGTACAACACGGTAACCGTGAATACTTGGCCTTCCAACGCTCAGGTAACCTACCAGGTCGTTTTGAAGTTGTTAATACAGGTGCTCGTAGCCCATTAACAACTCAAATCAATGCAACTGGTTATGTGATGAGCGCAAGTCCAACATTTGGAACTATCAACGTGTATGATGCAAGTCGTTTCTTTATTCCAAGTACACAAGCGTTGAACCAATCAACTCATGGTGAAGTTAATATCGACGGTGAGATTTTCTACTACACAGGCGTTGCCGCAACTACTACACAGTCTACAACTGGAAATCCAGATGCTGTGACTCAGAACATCGCTTATCCATACGGTGCTCAAAGTACTGCGGCTCCTTGGGCAACCGGCGTAAACGGTCTGACAGCAGTAGCTACAGTTGGTACAGTATCTGTTGCAAACGGTTCTGTACAATCGATAGCTATTACTAGCGGTGGACTTGGTTACACAAGTAGCCCTCCAGTAACAATCGCTGGTGGTGGTGGAGCAGGTTGTATTGCTAAGGCAATCGTAGTTAACGGTTCTGTAACAAGCGTAGTAGTAACTAACGGTGGTTATGGATATACTAGTGCTCCTACAGTTATTATTGGTGCTAACCAACTAACTGGTGCATTCCGTGAATCGACAGCAGTTAGCTATATCAACACAGGTAACGCAGTTTCGGGTACTACACTAATCGGTACAAACCAAATTACCAACGTAACAGCTGGTTATACCAGTAATATTGCTATTGGTATGGTTATACAAGGTGTAACTAACTTTGGATATCTAAACGTTCGTATTATTGGTTTCAGCGGTACAACAATCTATGTTGATACACTAGCAACTAGCAGTGGATCGATGGTGATTAACATTGTTAACCGTGGTATTTCAACAGCAAGCGTTCACTATAACTACAATAACTCAGGTAATCCATTGTCAAACGTATGGAACACAACAATAATGTTGGCTCCAAACGTACAACACTGGGGTGTTTCATGTATTATGGACGGACGTTACGATAGCGATAAATCATACGTGTTTACTACACCACGTTCAACAGCCGCAGTTGTACAGCCTAACCAGACTAGTCCGTTGATTAGTATCCGTGTTAGCCCAAGTGCTTCAAACGGTTTTGCTCGTAACTTTGGTGTACGTGATATTATTATGCGTATGCAGGCAAACTTGTATCAGATGGACGTATTCAACGCTGGACCATTCTTGGTAACAGTCAAGTATAACTGTGCAAGTACAGTGTTTACTCCTGCACTATGGACAGCTAACGTTGTTGGTTCAGGTTCATTAAGTCAGGTTATCTATCACAACCCAAGTGATATCGTAACTGGTGGTGATATTGTTGTTGCTTTCTACGCTAACGCATCAGGTGGTACATTCTTTACTGATACTAGCGCAGACTTAACAGTTGTTAAGGATCTAGGTAACAGCGTATATGGTGGTGACGGCGTGTTCCCAGACGGTCCAGACGTTATCACTGTGTTTGCTACTAACCTAAGCACTCAGTATGCTAACCAGATCTTCAGTCGTATTTCATGGACAGAAGCACAAGCGTAATACTACGCTTATACAAGAAAAGCACCGCAAGGTGCTTTTTTTGTGACTCTACGATCTATACCAAAGTAAATTTAAGTCAACAAAAAACCCGCCTAAGGCGGGTTTTTGTTTAGTTTATTGATATTAGGTTAGTGTAAATGTAGCATACACATCATTAACACTTCCACCAGCATAACTAGCACCAGATTGATTAAATGAATTACCCTGACTTAGAACAATAAATTCTGCTTTAAGTATGTGGTTAGCTGTAATTACAGGAGCATTACCAGTACTTCCGGCATTAGCACTTAGCAAGTTACTAAATGTAATTGTGATTGACGAGCCTGATGTATTTTTAACATACATAATAACTCTACGTCCTAACGGAAATCCCTTAGAATATGGAGTACCACCGCTGTTAGCTAAGTTATCAAAATACACTGTAGAGTTAGTACCTGTATTCAAAAATACCACGTTGTGTCCGGTTAAACCAAAGTCTAGAACGTATGTGTTTGCCGGTATTGTAGCTATTGGCATAGAACTTACAATTGGTTTTTCACCAGGATTTCCAATCACTGCAACTGCTGTAGCTCCTGTTCCAGTACTACCAGCTGATATAAATGTAACAGATGGTGGATTCAAATAACCGGAACCTTGGTCTGTTACTTGTATTGTAGTAATTGCACCACTAGATACTGTACAAATTGCCTGGGCTTGACGGCCACCTGGCACATCTGGGCGGCTTAATAATACTACGGGAGCACTTACTCCAGTGTAACCACTACCGGCATTAGTAATGACAATATTAACTACACAGCCAACTTGATGTACTGCACCTTGGGTAATTATACCGCTATAGCCTAGAACAGGATATCCTTGTGCTACTTGTCCTACATACAACAATCCGGCAGATCCGTTGATCTGAAGACCATATGTATGACTTGGCACTGTAGAGCTTAGATAACCAGGATAAGTTACTTGATAGTAGTAGATTGCATAAGGACTGCTGGTCTGAGGAGCTCTGATAAACATCTGTGGCACGTTAGTGCCTTGCGTAGTTATCGTTCCTTGGTTAGCACTCAAACTTTGTGTATAAGTTGTTTGGATCCATACTTGGGTGTTTGTAGCATAGTAAACCTGCCATGTTTGGTTGTAGAAGTTAGGAATACTACCGTTAGCATTAGTACCAGAAATATTAATCAATTGTCCTGGGAAAAATGGAGTACCTGATCCTATCGAACTCCAACCAAAGTAAGCGAAACCGTTGCTCATAGCTTGTGTAATCTGACTAGTCATTGTAGCTGAAACACTTTGACTACCGCCTGTAAATGTTATAATAATACCCCACAATGCGTTGGTTGGATTAATAGCAAGGTTAACTGTTGTACCTGGACCTGGATAGCCCACTACATAGTATAATTGATTATACATGCCTGTTGTAGCACTTTGACCAGCTGTCAAGCCGCTGATTAGAACTGGTTGTCCTGGATATAAAGTGCTAGACGATGAAACAGTAACAGTTTGACCGTTGATGTTTGTAATACTAGGAGTTACTACTGTGCTTACGGCACCGATAGTTGTAAATCCGTTTAATGTAATAGTTTGCGGAATGGCAGCAGGAGCAAGCTGTCCCTGCATATTAGCAAACCACAAAGAACTAGCAGTTGTAGTGGGTTCAGCAAATGTAATCTGTGGAGGTTGTGTATAACCGCTTCCAGGATTAATAATGCTAGTGCCAACCACGTATCCGCAACTAACAGTTCCTGCACCAGCAACAAAGCCACTTGCACCTGAACCGCCCATTGTAGCACTTACTGTAGTAGTTGTACTAGCAGTACATAGCCACCAACCGTTGTAACCAGTTGGAGTTAAGTTACTAACTAGGAAATATTGTCCTACAATAAATGGAGGAATATTACCAGTACCGTTGGCAAAAGTTATTGTACCAGTAGTTACTGCTGTAATTACAAATGTTTGAACGTTGGTATTAGCAACTGCATACGCAATATCGTTAATGTTATTTTGTAAAGTTTGAGTATTTGTATTATTCTGGAAAGTTATAGCAGGGCTAGTAGAACCACCGCCTAATACTGCATAAGCATATCCTAGTGTGGTCATAGTACCAACAGAGCTTGCGTTAGCTGTGAAAGTAAAAGTACTAGTACTGCAACTGGTAACCACCCATGGGGAATTATATGCGGAAGGAGCGGCAGCGGCTATTGTAACAGTTTGACCGATATAAAATGGAGGTACTGTTTGAGTAGCAAATGTTACTGTAACCACAGTACCAGATTGTGTTCCTGATACACAACCTACTAGGCCAAAGTACCCTCTATAATCACCACCTTGACCTGGTGGAATCATAACATTGTTTACACTGTAACCGTTGGGCATGTTAATAAATTGCCCGCCTACGCTTACATTGTTCAGTACACCAACACCACCGTTAGTCTGAATTGCACCACTATTGGGCCCAAAACTTGGTGTAAGTTCGTCAAATATAACCGCACCCTTGACTGGTGTGCTGTTGGATCTTATGATTAAATTTGCGCCTTGTTGGTCCCCGCCCACAACAGGAAGACCTGCTCCTAGAACGTTTGCATTGCTGGCACCGGTTTGTGTTTGAATAGCCATGTGAGAATCTCCGCTTATTGCTATTATTTAGCCGTTTCTGGCAAGACTTCCACGTGAGTGTTAGGAGCATATCGCATCATCCACGTTTCCATATTGGTTTTTGCTCGGTGTACATATTCTTGCGCACTAACATGATCCAAATGTGCTCCACTTTCTTGTTTTTTAATTAGTCCCATAGTGGTATTATCAAAATCTACAACAGCAGATTTAAGAGTTTCAAATAATTGTTGACCTTCTTCTGCAATTTCGCCCGATTGTCCTTGTATTCCTAAGGTAAATCGTGTACAATCAGCTTTGTATCTATCTAAATCTTGTATCCTTGAAAACATAGCAGTTCCTTCAGTTTTGTAATGTACTTAGTTTAGATAGAATTAAATAACTGCACTACTGGAGAATACATGAACAACGATAATATTACCATCGAAGATTGGAAAGAAGAAGCCGACGACGCAGGCGGCCTCAGTACAGCCTGGGCGGCTGAATGGTTTGGACCTGAAGAAAAAATCGAAGACCCTGAAGAATTAGCAAAGGTTGGTGTTCATGTAATTTATAAAAATGAAAAACACTTCACTTGGTTTTTCCCACAAGTTAAATCTGTACTGTTAGATAATAAAGTTCGTGAATTTATTGAATATAATGGCATAACTGATGCTACAGATGATGACGTTCAAGAATTAAAGGATTTTTTCTTTCATTTTATTCGATTTGTCACATTTGAAGTAGATCCTGAAGCGGACGGACATAAAACATTTGAGCCCGAAAATGTTGCCGAAGCTCTAGGTGATGAGGATCTTGAAGATATCGAAGACGAGTTGGAAGATGCCGGAATGGATCAATTTGGTGACGACAAACCTACATTACATTAAATCAACTACATCAAAGACTGTTTGAAGTTTTGTACGAATAGTCTTTGAACTAAAACTATTACGTAGTCCTTGATGCAAAGGTTTAGGTGCGCGGTCCACAGTAGCCCATGCCCATCCATAGTGTTCATCACTAAGCACAGGAACAAATTCTTGTTCTATGACACAAAGATAAGTGTGAAAGTTAAACACGCGATCATTTGATACAAATGTTTCTAAAGGAATCGTCTTGATTATTTCAGGAATACAGCCAATTTCTTCTTGAATTTCGCGCTGTAATCCCTGCCAAGGTGTTTCACCTGTAACATTCGTACCTCCTACTAGTCCCCATGTGCCTTCGTGTTTTCCATGAGCTTTTTGTAGTAGTAAGAAACGACTTGTAGATTTAGCATAAAATAATGCACCGCTACATACTATTTGTTCTTTTATAGTACTATTTTCCATTTGTCCGGACTATATTCACCTTCGTAGCTCTTGACCCATGAAACCCCATTCCACAAGTACTGAACTCCAGTGTATATATTAGTTTGCCACATCATTGTAGTAGTTTCTTGACTAGAATTGAAAATAACATGCCATGCTGTTCCGGTCCATTCGATAATGTCATTGGCATGTGCTACAAGGCTACCCCACGCCGCCGCAGGAGTTACATTGCTAACATTACCTATATCTTCAATAATAAGATAACGTGTACCTGCTACTACATTCTGTGGAACGTATGTTAACGGATTAATTATAGCATCAAACGTACCAGGACTATTAGATCTATAACTTCCATTTCCATTATATCCTACTGCGCCTTCAATTATACCTGCACTATCGATACCAGTGTTTGTAGTCAATGTATCCGGATTCCAACTTACGGTTAGACTAGTATCATCTAAAGGGTTTACAGCAAATGTGCCCACTACATAAGACCCATTAGGTTGAAGTAGATAAATCATACTGCTACCTGCTACATATTTACCGCCACTGCTAGCAAAAAACTGTAACCAACTCAAAGGCGCACCCTGGCGAGTTGGAGCGGGATCCATAGTAGGCTCGTTAGGTAATACGCTTTCATGAGGATTTAGTAGAATTACCGTGTTTCCGTATACTTCAATGCTATTTTGCCCAACAGTAGTAACAGTTAAGTCGATAAAATCAGTTAGAGATGTAGTGCCTGCTAACGGATCACTGCCTAGTCCTTCTATATAGTTTCCAGTCGTAGAAGATGATCCATACAAGCTGGTAATAATTTTTGTAATAACTCCGAGATGCTTGACCTTGGCGGGAGGATTGATCCATATAGGTGTATCTACTGTTAGACTAGCTATAGAAATGGGTGTATCGTTTCCTACCGGGACTGTTTTGCTGTCCCATGTTATGTCATTAAGATTAAGAACTGTAAGACTGGTCCAATCAAGATAATTATCATTTGTCTGTAGTTCTAAACTGGGATTGAATAATACTAATATCTGTTCAAGGATCTGTAGTTTTTGTTCGGTGCTAGAACTCCATATATCAACTTTCATAGTAAGTTTGAATGGGGTAGGCATTAATCTCTCTACAGTGTATTGTCGACCCTGTGCATTGTTATAGCTTGCGCCAGTTACATCACGCTCTCTAATATTAACTTTGCCTACGTAGGTAGCATCTGCTAACCGATCTCGGTCTAGGGCTAGTGAAGTTACATATACAGCAATCCTAGGAACATTGCTTACCGCATTGCCTGAGCTATTTTGAGCGATAATATTAGCTACTTGCCTGTCAACATCGCCATACATGACAGGAATTCTAACCAGCGTACCATCACCGTATTTCACTAAAAAGTTACTGAACACGCGAATAGTCTGTGTAATATAACGTCTTACTTGACCATCATAAAAAAATTCCATTATAGATCTGCCCTTGGTTTAAGTGCCTTGCTAAGACTTTGTCGCTCGTTTATTCTATCATTATAGAATGTTACAGTCCATTGACCTGCATATGGAATTGTAGTTTGTACTCCGTTAGTAACTGGCAAATTTATCTGGGTCATAGTACTGGTCATACCGGCTGGATTAACATATTGATATGTAGTTAGCAAGTTTGGATTATCTGCTACAACGAATTGTAGCATAGCCACTTCGTATTTTAATACTAGATATAGTCCAACTGTTCCGGGAGGAATAATCGTAGGTACAGTCGTTGCACCTTGTGCTAGGGTAACATAATCAGCTGTAACTGCATCAAAATATGTGTAATTATCATTGTTAATAAATCCAGTTTTTTGTGTTGCTCTAGTATCTGTTTGAGTCATGGTCATCCTTACTGAATCTTCAACAGCCACCCATATACTACCCGAGCTTTCATATCTGTAGAGTCGATTGGGTAGCATATCTACACGTAGGAAGAAATCGTTGTTTACAGGATTTTCCGGAAACTGTATACCAAATCCAAATTCGTAGCCATTAACAGGAAATCCATCTCCTAAGAGATATCCTGTATAACCACTACGCTGGGGAACAGCATTTACTCCGCTAGCTCGTTCACTGGTATCGCTAGCCAATACATTATCAGTATCAGTAGTTTCAAGCAATGGTTTACCCGTAGCAGGATCTACCGCTAGTGTATAGTATTGACGTGTTTCGTAACCGCTTTTAGGAGCATCTGCTTCTGCCTGCGCAACAACTTGATTATTAATTGACAACTCTTTATTATAGGTACTCAGAAGATCTCTAAGAGTCAAGTTAGTAGGATCTCCATTAGCATCCAGCGCCGTCTGATTAAAGATACTGGCAAATTTCTGGCTATCAACTATTTTTTTAATTTTTAATCTATACAAATGAGGATACCAAGTGACGCTAAATCCTTCTGATGCACGACCTACATCTTCAATAACATAATATCTTGGCAGGCCAATTGATAAGTCATTAAGTGCAAAATTTTCTCGTAGATGCGGCAGTTCTATAACATCTCCGCTAATAGGTTTACGACCCACTAGTCTAATAAAATTATTGATATGCACAGTCATATAGAGTGTATCGTTATCAATAAACAGTCCAAATTGACTGATATTAAAATCAATATTCTGTACGTTGTAGATACCGCGTAATTTGTAAATTGTTGTATCGTAGGTGCCGTCTCGATTTTCTAAAAATAGCAAATCTTGAATGTTAGCAACCTGATTGCTGACGTAATTAGGCTGATCAGCAGTGGCATTTTCGGCCGATGTATTTGCACCTAGATATTTGTGCAGATACACATCTGTTCCACCCAGGGTGAACATTTCGTTGGCTTGGCGATCAATAAAGTAATAATCGTTGCCTTTTTCTGGTTTGTATAGGGAGAGTCTGGGCACGTTAAACTCCTAACATAACTTTGCAATTATATGACATATGATATTTATCGTTAGCTGTTGCCAGCTAAATATAGTAGGAGAACAAAAAATGGCCGATTCCTTACCGTCAACAACCCAATCAAACAGCACTATCGAGCGTAATGCAGTGTTTGAATATATTAAACTCATGCTAGGCGATGGTATGGTTGATGTGGAATTAGATCCACAACATATGGAACTAGCACTAGATCGCGCTCTTACCTACTATCGTCAGCGTAGCAGTAACAGTGTAGAAGAAAGCTATATGTTCTTAGAATTAATACAGGATCAAAATGAATACAGATTACCCGATGAAGTTATTACAGTTCGCCAAGTATTCCGTCGTGCTATCGGCAGTCGTAGCGGTATCGGTGCTGGTGGTACTTTGTTTGAACCCTTTAACTTGGCATATACAAATACGTATCTAATGTCTGGATCAATGATGGGCGGATTAGCAACATATGATGCTTTTGCCGGTTACCAAAAATTAGTAGGGCGTATGTTTGGATCCTACATAGAATTTTTGTGGAAGCCAACAACACATATTCTAAATATTCTACAACGTCCTTTCGCACAAGGTGAGCAGATACTAGTGCAGTGCTACAACTTCCGTCCAGATTGGGTGCTATTACAAGATCCTTATGCTAAACAATGGTTACGTGATTACAGCCTTGCAGTTAGCAAACAGATTCTAGGACAAGCACGAAGCAAATTTGCTAGTATTGCTGGACCAGGCTCGGGTGGCATGCAGTTAAACGGTACTGCGTTAATAACAGAAGCCAAAGAAACAATAGAAAAATTAGAAAAAGAAATAGAAACCAATGCCGCTGGTGGAATACCAATGACCATGGTTATAGGATAAGCAATGACAAAATTTACAGATCTACCTACGCTTGGACAAAGTTTAACCGGTTCAGAAACCACCGCTCTGGTAGCAACTGTATCGAGCACAGCCACTAGTGTACAAGTTCCATTAAGCACAATCAAGACATTTATGCTGACTGGCACTAGCACAAATGCTACCAATCTAGCGCAAGGCGGTGCCAATCAGATACCATATCAATCTGCACTGAATACTACAGCATTTGTATCTGCACCTACTACAACTGGTACAAGTTTATATTGGAACGGTACTAGTATTACATGGGGATACCCGACATTTGGATCTAGTGTTACTGGAATATTAAAAGGCAATGGCACTTCAGTAGTGTCAGCCACTAGCGGAACAGATTATTCAGCAGGAACTAGCGCCTTAGCTACTGGTATAGTTAAAAGCACAACTTCTACTGGCGCACTATCAATTGCGGTTGCAGGTACCGACTATCAATCACCTATTGGAACTATCAGCGGCATAGTAAAAGGCAATGGAGCAAACGCTCTCACCGCCGCAACTGCTGGTACTGATTATGTTAGTCCAAGCGGATTGACAACCACATTGACATCCTATGTGACATCAAGTACCTTGACCAGCACACTGACTTCGTATGCCACAACTTCATCACTAAGCAGTTATCTAACAACTAGCACAGCCAGTACAACTTATGCGCCATTGTCCGGTCCAACATTTACAGGGTCTGTAATAGGATTTGCCGCAACAGCTACTACGTCTAGTACAGCTTCCAGTATTGGTTATTTAGGCATGCCTCAAAATAGTGTTTCTAGTGCATACCCTATTGTTATAGGCGACGCTGGAAAACATATCTATGTAACAGCAACATGCACTGTAACTATTCCTGCCAATAGTAGTGTAGCATTTCCTATTGGGACAACTATTGCTTTTATTGCGGCATCAGGAGCAACAGTGACCATTGCTATAACAACTGACACCATGTATTTAGGCGGCACTGGTACAACAGGAAGCCGAACACTGGCCGCATATGGTATGGCCACTGCGGTTAAAGTTACCAGTACAAGCTGGTTTATAAACGGAACAGGATTAACATAATGACTGGTATAATGATGCACAACATGAGCCACAAAATATCTAGTGGCAGCACATTGGCTGGTAGTTTAAGTTTTCCCGGTGGAGTTGCTGGTACACGTATGTTAGATCTATCTACAGGATTTACATTAGGCGGCGGATCTTACACCGTTGAAGGTTGGTTCCGATTGCCAGACTTTACCAATCAATATGCTTTGTTTGGCGCCAATGCCAGCGCCGGTGACGGTAACGGTATGATGAATTTAATCGTAAGTAGTTCAACTGTAATATTCTCAGACAAGAACGGTGGCGGCGGAAGTGTCAGTTATACTACGCCAACAATGACAGCTAACACTTGGTATCACTTTGCCCTAACAAGAAACAGCACAACTGAAGCATTGTTCCTTAACGGTACACGAGCAGGTGCCGCCCAAACAAATGCCCTTAATTATACCGCGGCTACAACACGTATAGGTATGAGTTATGTGCGTAGTTGGCCGGGACAAATGACAAATTTTAGAGCTGTGGTAGGATCTTTTGTTTACGATCCAACTCTTACCAGTATTACTGTTCCAAATGCACCGCTAACAAGTATAGCAAATACCAAGTATTTGATGTTAGGTGCAAGTGTAACTACAGATTCTAGTGGTACTAATACAGTGACTAATACAGGTTCAGTAACAACTTCGACAAGTAAACCATTCTAAAGAAACGGTTATAGGTACTTAATAATTACCAAAAAGCAATAAATACACTATGCCATCATACACTACACTTTCCGCACTACCTACCACGAGCAGTTTAGCAGACGCAAATCTAATGCTGGTCACTGCTTCGGTATCAGGTACTCCAACCAGCGAAGCTACTACACTTCTTACATTAAAAAATTATGTTTTAGGCGGAAATGCTGCCACAGCAACTAAACTTGCGGCACCGGTAACTATTAACGGTGTGAGCTTTGATGGATCTAGCAATATAACAATTACTGCTACAGTAGCTACAGCCACTACTGCTACAAAATTAGCAACTCCTACCTTGATTAACGGTGTGAGTTTTGACGGTAGTGCTAGTAGTTACACAATTCCCATTACTAGTCTAGCATGGTCAGCTTTGACAAGTGTACCTACAACTATCGCTGGTTTTGGAATTACAGATGCTGTCAGTTTGACCAACACAGCTACGTTGACAAATAAAACACTGACACAACCTATAATTTCTTCAATCAGTAATAGCGGTTTATTAACATTGCCAACAACAACAGACACACTTGTTGGCCGCTCTACAACAGATACGCTTACCAATAAAACTATCAACGGGTCAAACAATACCTTAACTAATATTCCAAATAGTGCGCTGACAAATAATTCAGTGACTATCAACGGAACTACAGTTGCGTTAGGAGGCTCTGCTACAATCAGTTTAGCAGATCAGTATTCTCTTACTATCGGTAACGGATTAACTAGTACATCTAGTACATTTAATGGTACAGCCGCAGTAACATTCTACTTAACAGCTAGCAGTTCATCTCAGCTAGGAGGCGTATTAATTCCCGCTGTAGCTACCAGTGGTATTACGAACAGTAATGGTACTATTGGTCTAGCTCAAGCTACCAGTTCACAGATAGGCGCAGTAAAAGTAGACGGTACAAGTATTACAGCATCAGCCGGAGTAATCACAGCCAATGCAGGCGCTTTAAGTGGTACAACATTAAATTCTACTGTAGTTAGCAGTAGCCTGACTAGTTTTGGTTCAAGTCCAACATTATCTTCACCGGTAGTAACAACTGGTGTTACTACTTCAAGCACAACGTTTTCTTTATATAATACAACTGCTACTACTATAAATGCATTTGGCGCGGCAACTACTATCAGTATTGGTGCTAGCACTGGCGGTGGTAACAGCCGAGGTGGTGTAACAACCATCAATAATGATCTAACAGTTTCAGGTAATTTAACAATTAACGGAACTACTACAACAACCAATACCGAAACTGTAACTTCTATCAACAGTACTGGTGCTATTGGTGCTAACAGCTCTCTTGGTATTACAACAAATCAAACAATTATACCTTTACTAAACACAACAGCAACAACTATAAATTTTGGTGGCGCGGCAACAGCATTGAACATAGGTGCAAGTACAGGTACCACTACAGTAAACAACGGTTTAACTGTAACTGGAACTGCAACACTAAATGGTTCTACTAGCGTTAACGGTAACATGACCTATGCTACTAGTACACAGATTGCTGGTGATTTTGACAATGCTACAGTTAATAGTCGCACGGTATTCACAACAAAAACGACAAATGCTAATCCAGGCGTATATGTAGTTCCAAACGGCACTGCTACAGCAGCCAGTTGGCAAGCTGCCAACAGTAGTAATTTAACTAATGCTAGCAAGATTTTAATTGCTACTAACGGTACTACCGATGTACAGTTAGTATCAGGTGTTAACGGTTCTGGTACATACTTACCATTGAGTTTCTATAATGGTGGTAGTCAACAGATGCAGTTGTCAACTACTGGTGTATTGAATTTTACTAATCCAACTTTAACGACTGCCAGTACAGGTACTGCTACAATATTCAATACCAGTGCTACAACTATTAATGCATATGGTGCGGCTACTACGATAAACGAAGGTGCTCCAGGTGTAACTTATTACGTTGGACAAAGTACTGGAAACAGTACATTTAGTGTGTTAGGTAATACTAGTTCAGGAACAGCAACAGTAACAACCAATGTAACCACAGGAACTGTAAATTTATTTTCGGGTGTTACTGGAACAGTAAATATAGGCAACACTGGTAGCACTACCAATTTTGCAGGTACAATCAAGCAAAATGGAGTGGTCGTACCCAATCTAACAACAGTATTAGCTTATCAGTTGGCGCTATAAAGGACAAACATGAAACAATTATTACCATTTCAACCAATATTAACTCCAGGTGCCGCAGGCGTAGGCACGCTGGATTTCAGCGCTTATCCAGGAAATTTTAATCTAGATAAATTATATGCTGTAATCGATGTTACTGCTAATACCCCATTGTATATTGCTGGCGCTCCAGGATTAGGTATTACTAGCATTAACGGTAGTGTAATCACACTAGCTGTTAGCACAGCATCTCTAAATTCTAGTGATAAAATTAACGTTTATTATGATACAGCGCCGGGATATGAGTCTAACAACGTTGCAGAATACGGCGGCCAGATTCAAAAAATGCAAGAAACTATGGATCAAGTCTTGCAAGAACTACGTGTAATGAACATTATTTTAGCACAAGGGCTAAATATTAATGACGATATCGACGGGTTGCGTACAGATGTGAACTCCGTCTACAATAACCCGATCAATTAAGGAGATTTATAAATGTTAATTCAAGGACAAGTCGGCGCACCAGCAGGTTCAAACCAGCCAGGCGCTACCCCAGCAATCCGTCAAGGACAATTAGGCGATTTAGTAGTTAGCGAACTACATGGTCGTTATTACGAAACAACTTACCGTCGTAACGTGTTTGTTGCAAATACAGCCGCACAAACAGCTTCAAACGGTATTATTGCACTAGGTTCAGCTTATACAGGTTTGGCATTATTCAACCCATTAGCTAGCTCAGTTAACTTGGTTATTAATAAAGTAGGTTTTGCATTCGTTGTTGCTCCAACTGCTACACTATATGGTCTAGCAACTGGTGTTACAACACAACCTCCATCAAGCACAACACTAGCTACTACACGTAACGCTTTTGTAAACGGCCAAAACGCACAAGGTCAAGGTATTGCTTACTCTGTAGCAACTTTTGGTACAGCGGCAAGTACTGGTGGTACAACTCCAGTAGTTCACACTATTGTTGGTGCTCAGGCAGCTTCAGTTGGTGGTGCATACTATGATTTGGAAGGTTCATTGATTCTTCCACCAGGTGCATACGCAGAATTTTACCTAAGTGCCGCTTCAGGTTCATCAGGTACAGCTTACTCAGTACAATGGGAAGAAGTTCCAGTATAATTGAGTAATTAATTAATTGACCCCGTAATAAAAGTGTTATATACTAGCACTACATTACGGGGTTTCTTATGATTATAGGCGTATGCGGTTTTATTGGTTCGGGCAAAGATACTATTGCTGATTATTTGACTAACTTTCACGGATTTAGAAGAGAAAGTTTTGCCAATTCTCTAAAAGATGCGGTAAGTATGGTTTTTGGGTGGGACAGAACCATGTTGGAAGGCCGCACTAAACAAGCACGTGAATGGCGAGAACAAGTAGATCCATGGTGGGCAGAACGATTAGACATGCCAAATCTCACACCACGCTGGGTCTTACAATACTGGGGTACAGAAGTATGCCGCAAAGCATTCCACGATGATATCTGGATTGCCAGCTTGGAAAATAAACTACGTAACAGTAAAGACGACATTGTTATCAGCGATTGTAGATTTCCTAACGAAATTAAATCAATACGAGATGCGGGCGGTATTGTTATCCGTGTAAAAAGAGGTCCAGAACCCGACTGGTATCAAGATGCTGTAGACATGAATGCCGGCGATCACCATATAAATTGGATGTTGGCAAAGACTCGCATGGATAAACTAAAAATACACGCTTCGGAAACTGCATGGGTAGGAACAGATTTTGATCAAGTGTTTGACAACGACGGAAGCATAGATGAACTATATGCCAAGGTGCGTACACTTATAGATCCGGTACTAGATCTCCCTGCCGCCATCGAACGCCCTCTTTATGTAGGACTCTCTGACAGTTGGCACAGACCGTCTTAAGATTAATATGCCTACAGTTGTTTAAGTCTCCATCTACATGGAATACATTAAAAACTTCTTGATGCGGTGACTTATAACCGCATTTATCACATAATGATTTCATCGCATAACCTGCTGACTTCCATCGAGGCATAGTTACACCCCGTAAACAAGCACCACACTGGCTACGATAGTAGGGCTTTTTGTTTTTATAATAGTTAATTGCTACAGGTAGTCTGCCGCACGAACATAGAGGTCTCATATTTTATTTAAGCCTTTTCAGCGCCTTTTAAGGGGTATATAACCCTAGCATTTATTCAAATTGCCATAAATACATTAAGAAACATGTACTCATGGAGATTACAATATGGCTCAACTTAGTTCCCCAGGCGTAAGCGTAACAGTAGTAGACGAATCGTTCTATACACCGGCGGCTCCTGGAACCGTACCCTTAATTATAGTCGCTACTCAAGCGAACAAAATGAATTCATCTGGAACAGGAATTGCTCCAGGCACACTAACAGCTAATGCTGGAACTGTATACTTATTAACAAGTCAAATGGATCTTGGCAATACTTTTGGTATTCCATATTTCCAAACTGACGCTGAAAACAATCCTTACAATGCAGGCGAACTAAATGAATATGGTCTACAAGCCGCTTATAGTTTCCTAGGAGTAAGCAGTCGTGCATACGTTGTACGTGCTAACGTAGATACAAGTCAACTTATCGGAACACCGACAATTCCAACAGGCGCACCAACAGGTGGTACATTCTGGTTTAACACAGCAACAACTATGTTCGGTGTATTTGAATGGAATGGTAACGTAGCAACAGCAACTAACGGACAGAGCTTTATTGAACAATCTTCAATCGGAAATCTATCAGTTATTACTAATTCAGCTTATGTAAATTCTAGCACCTATGTTCCATTACCAAGTTTTGGACAACAAGGTGATTATGCAGTCGTAGCACTAACGACTCTTAACAAGTTGTACTACAAAAAAGGACTTACCAGTACACCAGCCGGTACATGGGTTCAAGTTGGTACTCCAAATTGGATTGCTAGTCGTGCAACAGCAGTAGGCACGGTAGCTAACCCGACTCTTATTGCAGGTAGCGTTTATACATTTAACGGATATGCTACAGGTACAACCCTAACAGTAACTTCAACTCCAACAGGTACTATAACAGTTGGTGCTACGCTTACTTCGGGAACTGGCGGCATCACAGCAGGTACTACAATCGCTAGTCAATCGAGCGGTACTACTGGTAGTACAGGTGTTTATGTGTTAAGTCAAGCAGTTACAGGTAACGTTGGTACTAGCGGTAGTCCAGTATCATTCACAGTTACAGTAACAGGCGATAGTATAGTTATTAACGGAACAACATTCACAGGTTATTCAACAGTTTCAGCTTTAGCAACTGCTATTACTGCTGGTTCAGCAACTGGTGTTACAGCGGCTGCAATTAACGGTTATTTGAATTTATATTCTAACGGTACAACTACAAATGGCGCTAATCCAGCAGGTAGTATTACGCTATCAGGTACAACTGTAGCTAAAGTTGGTTTGTCATCAGTTACATATCAGTGTCCACAGTTTGTAATGAGTCCACATACTAGTATTCCTAGTTATGGTTATACAGGTGGTATTGTAACTAGCGGTGCTCCTACAGGATCTGTATGGGTTAAAACAACAGCAGTTAATTTGGGTTCAAGCTGGCAAATCCAGCAATACAATTCAACAACCAGCAGTTGGCAAACACAAAATGCTCCTTTATATTCTAGCAACTATGCGGCTTTGGCAGCACTGGATCCAACAGGTGGTGGTATAAACCTAGCTCTTGATACACTATATGTAAAATATAATGACGATGAGCAAACTCCACAATACGCAGATTGGAAGATCTACTATCGCAGTGCTATCGGACCAACAAGTGTAACATCTAGTGCGATCAGTGCTAGTACATTCACAGCAGGTAGCTATACATTTACTGTTCAAGCTAGTCAAATTGGTTCAGCTACATTGGGTACACAATTTACAGTATCATTCACTGCCGTAGCCGCTACTAGTGATGCTACAACACTATTAACTGCATTGACAGCCGCAGTAAGTGATCCGTTGATAATGGCTACAGTAAATTCCAATAACAGTATTACAATTACTCACCTTGCTGGTGGCGATATTGTGTTTACAGATGGTACAGGAACGCCATTAAGCAAGATCTTTACTGCTGGAACAACAACTAATTTCTACTACACAGCTCCAAAGATTGACGGTGCTAGCGGCGCAAGTTCAACAACTTATATCTCAAGTAACTGGTCAAGCACTATTGGAACTACAGGTAACGGTATTGCTACAGCAAGTGCAACACCACCAACAACATTCCCAGCAAATGGCACACTATGGTACAACAGTGGTTTAGCTAATTTTGACATTATGATTAATGATGGTCAAGTATGGCGCGGCTATTTGACAACACAAGCTAAAGCTATTAACAGTGCAGTCTACGCAAGTGGTAGTCAGTTGTACACTGACCCAGCAGGTCCAATCGTAAGTGCAACACAGCCTACAACGCAGGCTGCTGGTACTCCATTAGCCAACGGTGATCTATGGATTGACACAGCTACTATAGCTAGTTTTCCACAAATCTTTAAGTATAATAGTGTAACAGCCAAGTGGATATTAGTAAACAACCAAGATCATACAACAGGAAGTGGCATTGTGTTTGCTGATGCACGTTGGGTAGATAATTCTTCTAACAGTAACGTACAAACTGGTGCAGGAACACCTACATCTATCGCTAGCTTACTTCTAAGCAGTTATGTAGACTTTGATTGTCCAAGTCCTGCACTTTATCCAAAAGGCACTCTATTGTTTAACCTACGTCGTAGCGATTATAATGTTAAACACTATGTTTCTGGTTATGTGAATACACAAACTTACAATTTGCAATACAATGGCGGTACATATCCAATCGGAGCAGGTCAGTTGATGACTAACTATTATCCAGATGCATGGGTTTCTTCCGCTGCCAATGATACGTTTGGTGTTGGACGTTTCGGTCCTGCCGCTCAACGTGCTGTAGTTGTACAAGCTCTTACAGCTACTATTGAAGGCAATCAAAATATTCGTCAACCAGACACAGTTATTTTCAACTTGTTAAGTTGCCCAGGTTATTTAGAAGTAGCAAGTCCACTTGTTGGATTGAACAATGACAACGGTCTGTCAGCATTTATAGTGCATGATACACCAGCGCACTTAACTCCAGACGCAACTACATTAAGCAACTGGGGTAACAATACAAAGGGTGCGGCAGTTGACGGTCCTACCGGATTAATATTTACAGATGCTTACTCAGCAATATATTATCCATGGGGTTACTCACAAGATTTATTAGGTAATGATATTGTAGTTCCTCCAAGTCACATCATGTTGCGTACAATCGCTCTAAGCGACAACGTTTCTTATCCATGGTTTGCACCAGCTGGTGTACGTCGTGGCGGTGTGACAAATGCTAGTTCAGTTGGTTACGTTGATGTAAACACTGGGGAGTTCTATACAGTTGCTCTTAACCAAGGACAACGTGATACACTAGCAGGCGTACATGTAAATCCAATTACATATCTTGCAGGTACAGGTCTGGTTGCATACGGACAGTATACACGTCAGTTAGTTGCTAGCAGTTTAGATCGTATTAATGTTGCACGTTTAGTAATTTATCTACGTTATCAATTGAACAAGATAGCTAAACCATACATTTTTGAACCAAATGATACTATCACACGTAATCAGATCAAACAACAAATTGAAGCATTGTTATTACAATTAACAGCGCAACGTGCATTGTATGATTTCTTGGTTGTATGCGATACAAGTAACAATACACCGGCTAGAATTGACGCAAGTGAACTGCATGTTGACATAGCCATTGAACCAGTGAAGGCAGTTGAATTTATCTATATTCCATTGCGTCTAGAAAACACTGGAGCCATCAAAGGCCTTGGTGGAAAATAATTAGGAGAACATTATGGCAATTGCGGCACTATCAAATTTTACAGTACCATTAGCTTCGGACCAAAGTGCTACCTCACAAGGTATGCTAATGCCGAAACTGAAATATCGTTTTAGAGTTAGTTTTGAAAATTTTGGATCAGGTAACAGTACGGTAGAATTAACTAAACAAGTTTCAGAAGCGGCTCGTCCTAGCGTCAAGTTTGCTGATCAGAAAATTGAAATTTACAACTCTGTAGTTCACTATGCAGGCAAACCAGCATGGGATCCAATCAGCATTAAGTTGCGTGATGACGTCACCAACGCAGTTACAACTTTAGTGGGCGAACAGAATCAGAAACAATTTGATTTCTTTGAGCAAAGCTCTGCGGCATCAGCAGGTGACTATAAGTTCACTATGCGTATAGAGATTCTCGATGGCGCTAACGGAACCAGTACTCCAACCGCATTAGAAACATGGGTGTGTTATGGTTGCTATCTAGTTAGCACAAACTATCAAGACTTAAAATACAGCGATCAAGGTCCTGTGATGATTGACCTAAGCATACAATTTGACAACGCAGTACAAGTTGGCCCAACAAATGCATTAGGATCAGCAACAGCAGTACAGAATTTCCCAGGCGGCGTAAACTTGCTAGGATCTTAATAATACAACCCACGCAAGTGGGTTTTATTATGATTGTCCATTAAGTGCGTAGTTTATTATTTCGATAAATAATAGTATGGCGTTCACTCCTAACAATTATCTTACTGAAAATCAAACAGGACCTGGTGGAGGTCCCGAGCTACTGCGCGACCAACAGCATGCGGCTAAATTATTCACCATAGATCAATTTAGACTTGCACCAAAAAGTAAATTTTTATTTCATGTTGCTTTTGGTATTAATCCTGCCTGTCTAAAAAACCCAGCGATATTGACTAGCTTTGGCCAAGAGATCAATATGCTTGTTAAGAGTGCAGACCTTCCAAATTTTCAAATACAAACAGAAGTATTAAATCAGTATAATCGTAAAAAAGTTGTGCAATATAAGGCTATTCCTTCTGAAATTGGTATAACATTCCATGATGACAACATGGGATTAATTAATCAAGTCTGGCAGAACTATTACAGTTATTACTATGCTGATCCAACTACTGCAACTATTCCAGGAGCCTATTCAAGAAATGCCACCCAGGCTTTCAGTACAATTCCTGCTAGTTATGGGTATGATGCAGGTAGCACAGTACCATTTTTTAACTACATTAAAATCTACCAGATGGCACGCCATGAATATGTCATGTATCAGTTGTGGAATCCGATTATCACTAACTGGAACCATAATAAATTAAGTTATAGTGACTATCAACCAAATTCATTTGACATGAAAGTTAATTATGAAGCAGTAAGTTATAGTGTAGGAGCAGTAAGCGCAGACAGTCCCGAAGGATTTGGAATTACACATTACGATACAACTCTTAGCCCATTGCAGGCCAATACTGCGGCAGGAGATACACCGGCAATCAATAATGCCGCAGGTGGAGCAAGTTTTGTCACAGCTATAGATACAACTGGTTTGGCGGCAGGAGCATTATCTAAAGCCATTTCGCAAGTAAACACTTATCAGAATAGTCAGCAGTCAAGCAGTCCGTTAGATACTGTTGGCGGTACTATAGGAGCGGCCGCAGGAGTTGCTGGTGTAATCGGTGTAGGTGCCGGCCTGTTAGGAAGTGCGATAGGCGGACTTGGTGGAATTGATTTATCAGGCGGATTGTCTAGTGTAGGCGGAGCGATATCGGATGCCGCAGGTGCAGTAGGCGGAGCGATATCGGATGCCGCAGGTGCAGTAGGAGATGCAATTTCTTCTGCCGCCGACGCAGTGAGTGGTGCTTTGGGTTTATAAAATATGTCTTCTAGTAATTTACCTATATCTTCGATTAATGGCAGAAATGTCAAAACATTTTTTGATAATCTAACAAAACAACCTATTAGTTTTTCAGCAGGAGAAATGGATGCTACTACAGCATTTTTCCTTAAAAGAGGGTTTGATACTACTGGAGCAAGCTCTGTTGCTATTGTATTATTAAGACAGGCTCGCGCAGAAAAAGTTAGTGTTTTTAGTCTATTAGATACACTTAAAGGTCTAACAGACGTACAGCTTAGTCAAGTAGTAGCTCAAGTACTCAACAGTACAAGAGATAAAACTAGTCTATTGGGCTATAGGACTCAACCTATAACAAATACCTACGAAGCACGTAATATTTTAATCTAATATGACTAAATTTGCCCGTGGAAAATTTGTAATGAAGCATCCTGAAAAATATGTGGGGACAAAAATGCCTACGTATCGTTCAAGCTGGGAACTAACATTTATGAATTTTTGCGACAACAATAGAAGCGTAGTCAAGTGGGCTAGCGAAGCAGTCCAGATTCCTTACAGAGATCCCCTAACAGCAAAACAAACGGTATATGTTCCAGATTTTTTCATACAGTATGTAGATAAAAATAATCGTATGTTGACTGAACTAATTGAAATTAAACCGGCAAGTCAAACTATTTTAGAGCGTGTGGGCAAGAACAAGTATAATCAAGCTCAATATGTAAAAAATCAAGCTAAATGGTTAGCGGCAAATGCGTGGTGTCGACAACAGGGCATTAAGTTTCGTATTCTTAACGAAAATGATATATTCAGCCAAACATAAGCATAAGTAGTTGTATGACAAAAAAACTTGAAGAACTACTCAATCTTCCCGAAAGTAAGAAAATTATAAAGGAAGATGAAAAACAACAAAAACGCGATGTAGCACCGTTGCTTCGTGATATTAGCGAATTTGATAAAATTTCTGCCGCACTGCCTCCTGTAAAAGGTCTAGGCGATGCTAGTGATAGTGAATTTGACGATCTTGCTAAAAAAGCCACAGAGGCCTATGAAGATCTTATGGATCTGGGCATGAATGTGGAAGCACGTTATAGCAGTCGTTTATTTGAAGTAGCGGCCAGCATGCTTAAAAATGCAGTTGACGCTAAAAGTGCCAAGATAGATAAAAAACTTAGAATGATTGAACTACAGCTGAAAAAACAGAAATTAGACCAAGATGCTAATACAGATGACGGCGTAACAATACCAGGAGACGGTGTTATTATTACAGATCGCAACAGCTTGTTAGAAAAATTAAAGAATATGAAATAAATACAATACTGGGAAACTAATATGAAATCATTCAAAGAATATCTAACGGAAAGCACAAAAGTTTACGAATTCAAAGTAAAAATTGCAGGCGAGCATCAGTCAGATGTTGCCACTAAAATCAAGGCAGCCTTAGGAGAGTTTGAAATCTCTAGCTGTAGTGCTGGCAAACGAACTCCTATTCAAGAACGCCACAGTGAATTTCCTGAGCACAGAAATGTTCATATGACAGTATATGATATTGCGACAAACTATCCGTGTACTAGCAAGCAAATACAGGACAAGCTATGCGCAATTATGAATATATCGCATGCTTCTGTTAAAGTTAGAAGCATGGCAGAAGAAAAAGAAATGATGATCAATCATCAATACGATAAACTTAGTGGCCAAGCGTTAGGTGGAACTATGCAAGAGCCTAGCGACAACAGCGACCTAGTAGGCGAAAAACATAAAATGAACTTCCTTAGTTCGCTTACTCATGAACGTCATCAAGGTACCCAAGTTAAAGGATTCAACGATGAAATCCTAGCAAGAAGTGTTCCAGGACTTGCTAAAGAATATCGTAAAGAAAAACAAAGCACAGTAGAAAAAGCTCATCGTAGCCCTGTTGCTAAAAGGCCAGACGATATTGGCGCTAAAGCTATGGAGAGTAGATAATGAACCTACAAGACTTATTAACTAAATTAAAAAGAATAGATGAAGGGGCTCCTGTCGCTCCTGTCCATACCGATGGTCCTGCAGAAAAGGAAGGCATAATTATCGGCGGGCCAATGGGATTACCAGGCATGATGGGCCATCAAGATCAGCCTAAACAACCAGATACGGTTACAATGAACGTTAGTCTGAATGGATCGGGGCCTGGTGGTGTAAAAGATCTAATGAGCATACTGCGAGATATTGAAAGTGGTGTTGCACATCATTCAGATCATGAACCAGATCATAGTCACGGAGAACCTTTATTTGGTGCAGAAGAAGAACGCATGTCTGAAGTAATCGACGATGACAAAGAAGGTTGGGGTAATTCCGCTGAAGGTGGCCACACTCATCATACACATGGTATAGATGCCGTTACATTTCATGGTGATGACATGAACAGCAAAGGTTCTATGGAACCGCATAAAAAGCAAGGCGGCGGAAATCCATATAATGAATCATTAGTAAATCGTTTATCTGCTATGTATCAGGCTATTAAAGAAGAACGTACAGAAGAAAAAGATGAAAAAGGCAACGTTATTAAGTGGAAAGAAGAAACTCCATGGCGCAAGGCCCAAGATAAAAATGGCCGGGGTAAAGTAACTAACATGAGTGACAAAGCTCGCCGTGAAAGTGAAAAAATGTCTAAAAAAGACGTAAAAGAAAACGCTCATCACGAGGATGACGAAGAGAAAAAGATTCGACACCTAATGCGAAAATACGGTTGGAGTCGTCAAGAGGCATTAGAGCACTATCACTATGAAGAACATGATCCTAAAGATTATGAAGATATGGAAGAATCTGCTAAATGGCGTGATCCTAAATACAAAGGTCAGTTGTTCACACAGAAAAAAGGCGACAGTGATGATTACGACAGCATAGATTATGGATACGGTATAAAAGAAAGACCTAAAAAAGATCCTGGCCAAAAACGCTCTACATTTGACAGAGATACTGTATGGACGGATCCATTAGATACTAGAAGTAATTTACCTAAGCATCACAATGATCCTGAGAACTGGGGGTATGGTAGTATCTCTAGTAAAGGCGACTCAAAA
>Ga0164296_1000895_pt1 | contig 33632 bp, 28 predicted proteins | sample GEODES057metaG_FD_113533 | JGI IMG/M metagenome (GOLD analysis project Ga0164296, IMG submission 113533) | Dystrophic lake water microbial communities from Trout Bog Lake, Wisconsin, USA - GEODES057 metaG | ecosystem: Environmental > Aquatic > Freshwater > Lake | place: USA: Trout Bog Lake...
GCGCGCTCATCTTCTTTCGCGAGCTAACATAGAATTTTTAAATCATTATGCCTTAGCTGCGAGCGCACTTCGGTATTCTTCCTTGGTAGTTTCTATTTACAAAGAAATTTTTCTTTGCAATGGTTTTACCTCTGAGACATTTAATAATTTGGCAATTGCTTTGAGGCGATCTGGGGATCTTGGTGGATCACTTCAAAGTTATCGCAGAGCCATTATTTTGGATCCTACCTTGTACGAAGCAATCGTCGAAATGGGTTCAATTCAATGTGAATTAAAGCTTTACTCAGAAGCTTTGAAAGCCTACGACAACGCAGCACAAATTGTCCCAACCTTTTTACCCATTTTGATCAATAGATGCGTGGTGTTGGACATCTTGGGATCCAAAGAGGCGTTGATTGTCACCTATCGAAATATCCTCCAAATCGATCCTGGTAATTACATTGCTCTCTTTAAGTTGGCACATTTGTATCAGGTTGAGGGGCGTAGTCAGGAGGCCTATGGTCTCTATTTAAAGGCATTGACGATCAAGCCTGAAGACTCGGCTCTACATTTAAATTTATCTGCGGTCAGTTTGCTTCAAAATGATGTCAAAAATGCTGAAAGATATATTTCTCAATCCATACTCTTGACGCCTGATCATGCTAACGTTCACTTCAATAATGGCGTACTTTGTCAGAGTCTTAGAAAGCTTGAGCTGGCAGAGGTTCATTACCAATATGCCTTGGCATTGAACCCCGGTTATTCAAATGCTTGGGCCAATTTAGGCGATGTATTTTATGACTTGCAAAAATCCGCAAATTCCATTTCAGCGTATCAAAATGCGCTGACTTTAGAGCCTTCGTCTGCCAAGTTCCATTACCATTTGTCACAAGCGCTTTTATTGGATGGTCAATTTGAAGAAGGTTGGTTGGAGTTCGAGTGGCGTGCCAAATTGCCAGGCGCATCTTTGAATCAGATTTTGCAGCTTACGGGTGTTGAAGTACCCCACTGGAATGGCGCTGAGCCCTTGGAGGGGAAAAGGCTTTTGGTACTCAGCGAACAAGGGCTGGGTGATGTCATGCAGTTTTTGCGTTTTCTAAAAATACTTCACCATCAAGGTGCGATATTGACTCTGATGGCTCCTCAAGCTCTTTTAGGCCTCTTGAGGGGGCAGAGTTACATACAACGGGTCATTGAGCGCACGGATTCAATTGCGGATGTGGATTTGCAATGTTCATTATTGAGCTTGCCTTTTTTGTTGGGTCGAGATCGTTGGCATATTGTGGATACAACGCCCTACATTAAAGCTTCACAGAATAAGGGGCAGTACTGGGCGAAAAGGATGAGCGTTTTTAAAGGCCCGCGTGTCGGCTTGGTTTGGTCAGGAGGTTTTCGAGCCCATCAACCTCAGACCTGGGCGGTTAATCAAAGAAGAAATATTGCGCTCAAAGATTTCCTGTGCTTGATGACGCAAGGGTGTACCTACTTTTCACTTCAAAAGGGTGAACTCGCAGAGCAAGAGTTGAGAGAAATTGACAAGCGTATATTTGAAACAGTAGATTTCGTAGATTTCACGAGTGAAATTAGAGATTTTTCAGATACCGCAGCAATGATCGACGCTTTGGATCTTGTTATTTCTGTGGACACTTCGACGGCCCATTTGGCTGCTGCAATGGGTAAAAACGTTTGGCTATTGAATCGCTACGACACCTGTTGGCGGTGGCTTTTGGATCAAGACACATCACCTTGGTATCCTGGGATGAAGATTTTCCGTCAAAGGACGCCTGAGGACTGGAAGTCAGTTTTGATGAGCGTTAATCAGAATTTGGGTGATTGGGTGAGGAGTTTTGATCGCCATCAATGAAAACGCCCCCTGAAGATCAGGGGGCGCGTGTGGCTTAAGCCGTCAAAAATTATGACAGGTGCTTGCCAATCAAGCCTGCCAATTCGAACATGGTGACTTGAGCTTTGCCAAATACGGCTTTTAATTTGTCATCAGCGTTGATGTTGCGCTTATTGACTTTGTCTTGCAATCCGTGCTTTTTGATGTAAGTCCACAGCTTGCTGACCACTTCAGTACGTGGAATTGCAGTATGGCCAATCACAGCGGCCAATGCGGCGCTGGGTGTCAATGGCTTCATGAATGCAGCATTGGGAGTGCGTTTCTTAGCAGGTGCTTTTTTGGCTGCTGCTTTTTTAGCAGGAGCTGCTTTTTTGGCTGCGACTTTTTTAGCAGGAGCTGCTTTCTTAGCAGGAGCTGCTTTTTTAGCTACAACTTTTTTTGCGGGTGCTTTTTTGGCGGGTGCTGCTTTTTTAGCAGTTTTTTTTGCCGGAGTTTTCTTTGCAGTTGCCATGTTTTAAAGTTCCTTTTGTAAGAGTGTAATTAACCGGTGAAATCTGCTTTTTCGCCAGTGTTGAGATGCTATAGCTAAAATTAGCAGTTTCCAAGGGGAAAACTACTTTTTTCCCTCGTAAATGTTGTTTTTTTTGAAGAATTCACCATATTTGGCTCTTACGAGGGCTCGATAGAGCTCAAATGCAGGTTTTCCAGAGGTCAAAGTGAGAGCCAACAGTTGCGATTGCAAACCCTAAATAATGCGTTCTCAACCAAGAAAGCTTGAGAGCTTGTGCTTTGGAAAAGGATTAAAAGTGTGGGAAAATCGAATGCTGTTCGATGAAAAAAACACACGGCAAGACGGGCTCACGAGCACCGAAATTAATGAGTTGTCAAGGAGCTGATTGATTCGACCTTGCGCAAGAATCGGACTTATCTAATTTTTATTTGATTGATTTAAAGAATGCTTGATATCACTTTGCCAGACGGCACAAAGAGACCATTTTCCCAGCCAGTTTCTGTGCACGAGCTGGCTTTATCGATTGGTACTGGATTGGCCAAGGCCGCACTGGCTGCTCGAGTTGACGGGCAACTGGTGGATACAAGTTATGTGATTCAAAAAAGTGCAAATGTCTCAATCGTCACTGCAAAAGATGCCGATGGGCTTGAAGTGATTCGTCACTCATGTGCTCATTTGATGGCATATGCGGTCAAGAGTTTATTTCCTGAAGCCCAAGTGACCATTGGTCCAGTGATCGAGAACGGGTTTTACTACGATTTTTCATATCACCGCGCTTTCACCCCTGAGGACTTGGTTCTCATTGAGAAAAAAATGACTGAATTGGCCTCTAAAGATGAGCCAGTGATTCGTCGCGTATTGCCTAGAGATGAAGCCGTAGCTTTCTTCAAGGGTTTAGGCGAAAACTACAAGGCAGAAATCATCCAAAGTATCCCTGCCAATGAGGATGTGTCCCTTTACAGCGAGGGTGACTTTACGGATTTGTGCCGCGGCCCCCACGTTCCTTCTACCGGCAAGCTGAAATTCTTCAAGCTCATGAAGGTTGCTGGCGCCTATTGGAGAGGTGATCACCGCAATGAGATGCTCCAAAGGGTTTATGGAACCGCATGGGAGTCCAAGGACGCCTTACAGTCTTATCTTACTTTGCTTGAGGAGTCCGAAAAACGCGATCATAGAAAACTCGGAAGAGAATTGGACTTCTTCCATCTTGATGAACACGCCCCTGGTCTGGTATTTTGGCATCCAAAGGGCTGGACAATATGGCAAGGCGTCGAACAGTACATGCGTCGTATCTATCAAAACAATGGATACCAAGAGGTCAAAGGCCCGCAGATTTTGGACAAAACCTTGTGGGAGAAAACTGGTCATTGGGACAAATACCGTGACAACATGTTCACCACTGAAAGTGAAAAGCGAGATTACGCTCTAAAGCCCATGAATTGTCCCGGGCACATCCTGATTTTTAAACAGGGTTTGAAAAGCTATCGTGATTTGCCTCTTCGATATGGCGAGTTTGGGCAGTGCCATAGAAATGAGCCCTCAGGTGGCTTGCATGGAATCATGAGAGTGCGTGGCTTTACACAAGATGATGGCCATATTTTTTGCACAGAAGATCAAATTCTTCAAGAGTGCCTTGATTTCACCAAATTGCTAAAAAGTGTTTACCAAGACTTTGGGTTCAACGACATCATCTACAAAGTCGCTACTCGACCAGAGCAGCGTATCGGTAGCGATGAAATTTGGGACAAGGCTGAGGCAGCATTGATCAACAGTTTGGATGTATCCGGGTGTGAATACATTTTGTCCCCTGGTGATGGAGCCTTTTACGGTCCAAAGATCGAATACACCCTCAAAGATGCTTTGGGTCGTCAATGGCAGTGCGGAACCATTCAGGTGGATTTCTCAATGCCTGAGCGTTTGGATGCTGAATATGTTGACGAAGACAGTTCGCGTCAAAGGCCAGTGATGCTGCATCGCGCCATTGTTGGAAGTCTTGAGAGGTTCATCGGGATTTTGATCGAACAGCATGCGGGAGCTTTGCCAACTTGGCTCGCTCCCATTCAAGTGTCTGTGCTCACGATTACCGAATCTCAGGCTGATTACGCCGCTGATGTCGCAAAAATGCTGAAAAATCAAGGGTTTAGAGTACAGTTAGACGTTAGCAATGAGAAAATTACGTATAAAATACGTTCTCACTCTATGCAAAAACACCCTTATCTCTTGGTCATTGGTGACTCTGAGAAGGCGTCTGGTGCAGTTGCTGTTCGGGCAAGGGGCAATAAAGACCTTGGCGTGATGTCAATTCAGGATTTTCTGACCAAAATTCAGTCTGATGTTGCCTTGAAGAACTAGTTCCCCAATTTCCGTCGCTTTGTACTTGAATTTGTATTTGCTCTCCGGCCTTTTTGGCCTCAATTTTTGAAGGATTGACACCATCGCTACTGAATTTCGCGACCGCCGTTTGCGCGAGGAACGCAAACACCGCCTCAACCGGGAAATCATGGCTCCGGAAGTTCGATTAACGGGTCCTGACAATGAAGCCATGGGGATCGTGAGCATCGCTGAGGCGTTGCGTCTTGCGGGTGACATGGATGTGGACTTGGTTGAAATTGCCGCCACTGCAGTGCCCCCAGTTTGTCGTTTGATGGACTATGGTAAGTTCAAATATCAGGAGCAAAAAAAGGCTGCTGAGGCAAAATCAAAGCAAAAGGTCATTGAGGTCAAGGAAATTAAATTCAGACCAGGAACAGACGATGGTGACTACAACATTAAGTTGCGCAACATCAGGCGGTTTTTGGATGAGGGCGATAAGTGTAAAATCACGCTTCGCTTCAGAGGCCGTGAGATAACGCACCAAGAGTTGGGAATGGCTTTGTTGCAAAGAATTAGGGATGAGCTGGCTGACACCATAGTGGTGGAGCAGTTCCCCAAGCTTGAAGGGCGTCAGATGATCATGATGATCGCGCCAGGCAAGAGGAAAGCGGGTGGCGTGGCCAAACCCGTGGTTGAGACAACGCAAGTTGCCTCAGCTTAAAGAAGGTCACGCAAAAGAAGTGTCTCGGGGCCAACAAGGTTGCGTCTGGTTCGCAAACGCCTCACGAGCACAACATTAAAAGGAGCATTTGAAATGCCCAAAATGAAAACAAAGAGTAGCGCTAAAAAGCGTTTTAGAGTTCGTCCAGGTGGGACCGTTAAGAGAGGTCAAGCCTTCAAACGTCATATTTTGACCAAGAAGACGACCAAAAATAAGCGTCATTTGAGGGGTGCTGTTGCAGTTCATGAGACCAATATGGGTCACATGGCGCAAATGCTACCCATGGCTGGCCTTTAATTAACTGTCACTAGGGAGAATTCAATATGCCTCGCGTTAAACGTGGTGTCACGGCAAGAGCCCGTCACAAAAAAGTTTTAGTCCTTGCAAAAGGTTTCCGCGGTCGTCGTGGTAATGTTTTCAGAATCGCAAAAGAAGCGGTGATGAAAGCTGGGCAATACGCCTACCGTGATCGTCGCACGAAAAAACGTGTTTTCCGTCAACTCTGGATTGCTCGTATCAACGCAGCAGCTCGTGAGTGCGGACTGACCTACAGTCAATTTGCAAATGGCTTGAAGAAAGCTTGCATTGAGATTGATCGCAAAATGTTGGCTGATTTGGCTGTTCACGACAAGGCTGCATTCGGTAGCATCGTTGAGCAAGTCAAAGCTAAGTTGGCCGCTTAAGAGCGATTTCGGGTCATCACCCAACTATTTAGTCAGCCCTTAATTTGGGTTCTATGGGTTGGGTGACTTCTCAATCAAAAAAGGGGTTGAGGCAGGTGCTTAAATATAGGTGCTCGCTTTGACCCTCTTTTTTTTAATGAATTAAAGTTTCATGAATCCTTCCCTTGATGCTTTGGTCCATAGCGCCAAAAATGCATTTCACAGCGCCAACACGCCTGCTGACTTGGAAAATGCCAAGGCACTTTTTTTGGGCAAATCGGGTCAAATCACTGAGCTCATGAAGGGCTTGTCTGCGTTGAGCATTGAGGAGAAGAAATCCCAAGGCGCAGGCATCAATCAAGCCAAACAAGCCATTGAGGCTTTGCTTCAAGATAGGCGCGCCGCCATGCAAGAGGAGGCCTTGCAAAGCCAACTCAAAGCAGAGGCTTTGGACGTTACGCTTCCCGCTAGAAAGCGACACACTGGCGGACTGCATCCTGTGAGTTTGACGCTAGAGCGCATCGAGAAGATATTTTCCTCAATGGGTTTTGAGGTCGCCCAGGGTCCAGAGATCGAAACCGATTGGTTTAACTTTACTGCGCTCAATACGCCTGAAAATCACCCTGCACGTTCGATGCACGATACCTTCTATGTTGAGGGTGGATACTTGTTGAGAACGCACACGTCGCCCATGCAAATCAGGCACGCTGTTCAGCACGTCAAGCGCTATCGCCATTTGCTGGATCAGGACCAAAGAATGCCTGAGATTCGAGTCATTGCGCCAGGGCGCACATACCGAGTCGATAGCGATGCGACTCACTCTCCGATGTTTCATCAATGTGAGGGGCTTTGGGTGGGGGAGCGTGTGAGCTTCAAAGACTTGAAAGTAGTCTTCACCAATTTTTGCAAGACATTTTTCGAAAGCGATGATCTCATCTTGCGCTTTAGGCCCAGCTTCTTTCCTTTCACTGAACCCAGTGCCGAGATAGATATTCAATTCTCTGAAGGGGCGCTGGCTGGCCGCTGGCTTGAGGTGGCAGGATCAGGTCAAGTGCATCCCAATGTGATCAAAAATATGGGTCTTGATCCAGAAAAATACATCGGTTTTGCGTTTGGCATGGGTCCCGACCGGCTCACCATGTTGCGTTATGGGGTCAATGATTTGCGCCTGTTTTTTGATGGCGATTTGCGCTTTTTGACCCAGTTCCAATAGTTTCAGTTAGGAATCCTTTCAAATGCAACTGCCTGAGTCTTGGTTAAGAGAGTTTTGTAATCCCCCCATTCCTGTTGAAACACTGGTTGAGACACTGACCATGGCGGGTCTTGAGGTGGAGGAGTTGACGACTGTTGCTCCACCCTTTGAAAAAGTGGTTGTGGCACAGATCAAGACACTTGAGCCTCACCCCAAATCTGATCGATTGCGCATTTGTGGCGTTGATGTTGGCCAATCCACATTGCTCAATATCGTTTGTGGAGCACCCAATGCCGCTGTCGGCATGAAAGTTCCCTGTGCAATGCTGGGTGCTCAGTTGCCCCCCTCAGAGCCTGGTGGTACCCCATTTGAGATCAAGCCCGTCAAGCTCTTGGGTGTTGAGAGCTTGGGCATGCTTTGCTCAGCCAAGGAGCTCAAAATCAGTGAGGAGGGCAGCGGATTACTGCCCCTTGACCAAGATGCGCCCATTGGTGCCAACATACGAGATTTCCTCAACTTGGATGACTCGCTCATCACCATCAAGCTCACCCCCAATTTGGCTCACTGCTTGAGTGTGTATGGCGTTGCCCGCGAATTGTCAGCATTGACGCGCACTCCATTGCTCAAACCCAACGGGACTTGTGCAAAGGTTAACTCCTCTGAGGTGCTTGCGGTCAAGGTCAGTGCTCCAGATTTGTGTGGACGCTTTAGTGGACGTGTTGTGCGTGGGCTCAATCCACATGCAGTAACACCTTCATGGATGCTTGAGCGCTTGGCTCGTTGTGGTCAAAGGGGTGTGAGTCCATTGGTGGATATCTCCAACTATGTGATGTTTGAATATGGTCAGCCGACTCACATTTTTGATCTCGACAAAATCAACGGCTCGCTTGAAGTCAGATGGGCCAAAGAGGGTGAGAGCTTAAAGCTTTTGAATGGACAGACCATTGCTTTGAATGCTGATGTTGGTGTGATTGCCGATGACCATGCCATTGAATCCTTGGCAGGTATCATGGGTGGAGACGCCACAGCGGTGGGTGATGAGACAAAATCGATTTACATTGAAGCTGCTTTTTGGTGGCCCCAGGCAGTAGCTGGCAGATCAAGAAAATTCAATTTTTCCTCTGAGGCGGGACATCGCTTTGAGAGAGGCGTGGACCCCTCTCAAACAGTGGAGATGATTGAGAGAATCACCCAGCTCGTTCTTGAGATTTGCGGCACTGCTGATACGGTTTGTGGCCCAATAGATGATCAGCTCATCAACATGCCCAAAGAGAAAACCCTCTCTTTGAGGGTTGACAGAGCTTGCCGTGTCATTGGTATGGAGCTCACCCAAGATCAGATGTCTCAGGCCTTGAGGTCTTTGGGTTTAGAGGTGTCTGAGGAGCCAGGACTCATTCATGTCACCTCTCCTTTGTTCCGTTTTGATCTCCAAATCGAGGAAGATCTGATTGAAGAGGTCATCAGGTGTATTGGGTATGAGCAGTTGCCAACCTCTGCTCCGATTGCACCCATAACGGCTAAACTTGAAGCTGAGCGCTTCAAGGGACCATTTGATGTTCGTCACACAATGGCTGCACTGGGATTTCAAGAAACCATCAATTACAGCTTTGTTGATGAGGCTTGGGAGCGAGATTTCTCCAACAATTCAAATCCGATTAAATTGTTAAATCCCATAGCAAGTTCCATGAACGTCATGAGAACCTCTTTGTTGGCAAGCTTGATGCAGGTGGTGAAATACAACGTTGATCGAAAATTGACTTCAGTTCGTGCATTTGAGTTGGGCCGAGTATTCTTAAGAGATGAGAATGTCCAAGACACAGATCAAACCGTCAAAGGACTCTCTCAGCCTATGCGAGTTGCTGCAGTGGCCTATGGTCTAGCTCAACCCTTGCAGTGGGCCAGCAAAGAGTCAGCCGTTGATTTCTTTGACATGAAAGCCGACCTCTTGGCCTTGATGCATCCGCTGCAACCCAGTTTCAAAGCTGCTCAGCACCCTGCAATGCACCCTGGTCGTTGCGCTCAAGTTGAGCTCAACGGGCAAGTGATTGGTCACTTGGGTGAGTTGCACCCTAAAATCAAACAAGCCTGGGGCTTGCCTCAAACTCCAGTGATGTTTGAGCTGGATTTGGATGCGGTTTGCCTGAGGGGAGTGCCCCATTTTGTGGGAGTGGACAAACACCAAGACGTTGAGCGTGACATTGCAATTGTGGTCAAAGAGACAGTGCTCCACGATGAGTTGATGGCTTGTATTTGGGCTGCTGCGCACGATGGCATTCTCAAAAATGCTTGCCTGTTCGATGTTTATCGTCCCAAGGAACAAAGCACACAATTGGCTCAGGATGAGAAAAGTTTGACCATTCGATTGGTGCTCAATAAGGCTCAAAGCACCCTCACGGAGGTGGAAATTGAGGCCTTGGTTGGACATGTTTTGAACGCACTGACCCAACAAGTTGGTGCTCGTCTTAGAGCTTAAAGGAGTTCAATGATGGAATTGGTTTTGAATTCATTGGAGTCGCCTGCGCTCACCAAAGCACAATTGGCTGAGTTGATGTTTGAGCAAATTGGGCTCAATAAGCGCGAGTCCAAAGACATGATCGATGCTTTTTTCGATTTGATTGTGGAAAAGCTCTTGAGTGGTGAAGATGTCAAAATTTCTGGTTTTGGCAATTTTCAATTGCGCACCAAAACACCTCGTCCAGGACGCAACCCAAGGACGGGTGAATCCATCACGATTGAGGCCAGGCGCGTCGTTACATTTCACGCAAGTCAAAAGCTCAAAGAAATGATTCAAAATCAGGAACACACCAAGAGTTAGATCCATAACTCAAAATTTTGGTATTGTCGATTGGGGATGATTGCTAATCTTTGCTAAATTCTCCTTTTGTGTATAAATATTTTTTTCAAATAGACTAGCTTTTTTTTTTACTTCGTGTAATCTTCACGGTCCCTATTTCGAATCAGTTACAGACAAAATCAGCATGGAGAATTCTCTTCCCTCAATTCCAGCAAAGCGCTACTTCACCATTGGTGAGGTAAGCGAGTTGTGTGGTGTCAAGCCACATGTGCTGAGGTATTGGGAGCAGGAATTCACGCAGCTCAGGCCCATGAAGAGGCGGGGAAATCGCCGTTACTACCAACACCACGAAGTTTTGATGATTCGTCGAATTCGTGACTTGTTGTATGACCAAGGCTTTACGATTAGTGGAGCCAGAAACAAGTTGCTCGAGATTGTACAAATTGAAAAAGAAAAAAAGCGCTCCGGCGTCATGATGCTCCAAGGTGTGGATGTTTTTGAGGAAAGTGATTTTGACGAATCCGCTCTCACCGATACATGGAGCATGGCCAATGTGATGACCGACGCGCCTCAGATGAAACAACTCAAGCGTGAGTTGCAAGAAATTAGACAATTGCTACTTTGAGGGTGGTGAGCCACTGAAAACCGAGTTATAATTGAATGCTCGGCGTGTAGCGCAGCCTGGTAGCGCACTTGCATGGGGTGCAAGGGGTCGCGAGTTCGAATCCCGCCACGCCGACCAATGAACATAAGGGGAAGACATCTTGCGATGTCTTCCCCTTAATCATTTAGGCCTTTCAAATGTTTGGGCTCAAGCTTTGTGTTGAATCTCGTCCAATTCGAGAGCCATTTTTTTGCCCAGTTCAACCCCCCATTGGTCAAACGCATTGATCTCCCATATACAAGCTTGGCAAAAGATTTTGTGCTCGTACAGCGCAATGAGTGAGCCCAATGTTCTCGGGTCCAATTCATCAAACCAAAGCGTTGAGCTAGGGACGTTGCCCGGGAAAGTTCTGTGAGGCGTTAAGGCTTGGGCTTCCTTGGCGCTCAGTCCACTTTGCAAAAGTTCTTTTTGGGTTTGGGCTTCGTCCCTTCCCAATGCCAAGGCTTTTCTTTGCGCTTTTAAATTCAAGAGAACCAAACGATGGTGTTCTTGGGAGCCAGGCATGGGGCAGTTGCTTTGTCGCTGTCCGATGAAGTCCACGGGAATCAAATGCTGCCCTTGGTGGATGAGTTGAAAGTAGGCGTGTTGCCCATCATTGCCTAGGCCACCCCATAAGATGGGGCCGGTTTCTACACTTGCTTTCGTGCCGTCATGGTGAATGTGTTTCCCGTTGGATTCCATGTCCATTTGTTGAATGAAGGATGTGAATTTGGCCAAGGGGTAAACGTAGGGCGCAATGAGGTGTGTTGGCGCTTCCAAGAAGTTGCGGTTCCAAATTCCAAGCAATGCCATTAGCAAGGGCAAGTTTTCTTGTGCTGGAGCATTCAAGAAATGCTGATCCATGGCGTGCCCACCGGCCAAGAAATCCTTGAAGCCCTCGGAGCCGATCAAAATTGCCAATGGCAAACCAATCGAGGACCAGATCGAGTATCTACCCCCAACCCAGTCCCAAAGTTGAAAGGTCTGATGCGGTAAGTACCCTTGAGATTGAGCGGCCTTGGCATTTGCTGTTACCGCAATCAAATGATGATGGATTTTTTCCTCTGGACATCCAGAGGCTTTGAGCCACTCCTTGGCTGAATTTGCCAAAAGCATGGTTTCTTGAGTGCTAAAGGACTTGCTTTGTACGATGAAAGCTGTTTTTTCAGGGTTCAAGCCTTTGATGGTGCTGTATAGGCTCCAAGCATCCACGTTCGATACAAAGTGCAGGTTCACGGGTTGTGAGAACCGGGGATTGTCCTTCAAGGCTTCACAAGCCATTCTTGGTCCCAAATCAGAACCACCAATTCCCAGGTTGACCACGTCAGTGATGCTTTGTTGGGAGTAGCCCTTTAGGTTCAGACTTCTCACCTCTTGAGCAAAAGCACAAAAACGCTCTATTTCATGAGTCACGGCTTTGGCAATTGCCTCGCCCCAAGGAGGATCAGCTTCATGGCTACCGCGCAGGGCGACATGCAAAGCAGGACGCACTTCGGTGGAATTAATTGGCTCGCCTTTGAACATGGACTGAGCTTTTTGGGAGACGTGGGACTGATTGGCCAGTTCAATCAATGCATCCAAAATTTTGGGGTTCACTCTTTGGTGGTCAAACTCCAGGGTCAAGCCTGCAGCTGTGACGCAGAACCGATCATGTCGATCATGAGACTTTTGTAGCTCGGCAATGCTGGGCACTCCTTGAGCTGCCAGTTGCTCCAATGCGATCCAGGCGGCTCGAGTTTGAGGGGGTACGAAGGCAGACATTGCGAGTATTGATAAAGGTTGAGCCTAAATTTTTCGTTGTTGCATTGTAGTCAATGTTGACCACTACTCAAGAGCATCAGCGGCGAACCTCTGGCGCCTCTAAGGTGAGCCCTTGGGCGCGAAAACCCAAATACAGCTCCAACTCCATGAGCTCTTGCGAGCCAAAGGGATAGATATAGGCCTTAACTCCGGATAAGCAAGCCCTTAAGCGTCGATGAAGTGAGCCCATTTTTTGCCACTCCAATCGGTACGCGGGATAACCAACCGGTTGTCCTTGACTGAGGGTTTCGCCCCCGAGGTGATTTCCGTAGTTTTGGGTATGGCAGTGCATGCAGGCCAAATTGATCTGCCCTCTTCGCGTTTCAAATCGAGTTTGTCCCCGTTTCAAGGGTTCAATCAAGTTCGGTGCCAAGGTTTTTTGCATCACCATGCCTCGAGATGCCAAGTTGATGACAGCCGTGAGCCCCAGGAGCTCATCGCTTTCATACTTGAGGGCTGGGAGGTGTTGGCGATTAACTCGGCAGCGATTGATTTGCGCCTCTAAGTTCACCAATTGATGGCTTGCATCATCAAAGCGGGGGTATTTCATGGTCACACCCCTCATGCTGGTATTGGGATCTTGATGACAAGACTCACACGAGTCCTTTGCCGAAGAGTGGTTTTGTTGCCAGCTCTTTTGCCCTTGCTCAACCCACAAAAAGCCTGGGTTCAAGTCGTCATCTTTTTGTAACGTGGCAATGGCTTCGCTGGCAAAGGTCACGCCAGATCGAAGTTGCTCAGGCGCAATGGCTCCAGGCCCAGAGATGGATTGAGCCAACGAGATGGACGCAGAACAGAAAAAGACCAGGCTCACACCCATTGATATGATGGTGCGCAAGGGGACGTTTTTGGATCTGTCGAGGTGTGGTGACATCTTCAATCCAATTGCAATAAATAACTCATCACGTTTTCAAACTCCTCTCGGCTCAAAATCGTTTTCCCTTCTAGCGCTGGGTCGACCTCGTTTAGATTTTGAGTTGAAAAGTAGGGCGGCATGATGGTGAGTGGGTTGACGCTTCTCTCATCGGCCAAGCGGGCTCGCAATGTGGACTCATCCATTCTCTTTGCAACGCCTCGTAAAGCGGGCCCCAAGTTACCCATGGGAGAGGGATTGTTGGGGATTTGATGACAAAGCACACATTGACCTGTTCTGCCTTTCATGATCTCCAAACCCTTGGCGGCTTCATCACTCAAGGGTTGACAAAGCACGATCTGAGCGCCCAAAGAAAAGCCTAGGAGAGGGAGTGTTTTGATTTTAGAAATGCCACGCATATAAGAAGGGTGTATCAGCAATTTCTGATTTTGAGAGTTGAAACATTTTAGGGGCACTCAATGCATGTGCAAATTTTGAGCGAGAAGCTCAGCATAAAATGGGGAAATTGCTCATTTTTGGATGTTGATTGCCATGTTAGACCCTCAAGCCCATTGGCTCTTGAAGTTGTTACTCGACAATGGTGTGCCGCCCATTCAAACTCAAACACCGACTCAAGCTCGATTGGGTTATGAGAGTCGAAAGTCATTCTCTCAACCTGAACCGATCCAAATGCATTTGGTTGAGGATCATTGGGTGGTGGTTGATGATGAAAAAATCAAGGTCCGAAGGTACATTGCTGATGGGGTTTTGAATCACGATCGAGGTGGCGCGCTGATTTATCTCCACGGTGGTGGCTGGACCATTGGCAGCATTGAGTCACACGATGTGATGTGCCGCGAGTTGAGTGCCAAAGCGCAGTGTCAAGTCTTCTCCGTGGATTACAGGCTCGCACCTGAGAGTCCTTTCCCCGCTGCATACAACGATGCAGTTGCGGTATTTCGCTGGCTACAAGAGCAAATTAAAACGCATGATGAATGGCGATTGGATCCACAAAAAGTCGCCATGGGGGGGGACAGTGCTGGGGGCAATTTGGCCAGTGCGGCATGCATTGGCTTGCTAGGTGACCCCATAAGACCTTGTTTTCAGTTGCTCATTTATCCAGCGACCAATATGCTTTGCACTTCAAACTCTCACAAAACATTGGGTCGTGGATATTTGTTGACGAAAGAGGCGATCGATTGGTTTTCTGGGCATTACATCCAAAACCCAAAAGATCTTGAGGATTGGAGGGCGTCTCCTTTGCTGGCGCCAAGTCACGAAGGATTGCCGGCGGCTTTTGTTTTGGTGGCTGGATTTGACCCCTTGAGAGATGAAGGCTTGGAGTACGCCGATGCATTATCCAAGGCAGGGGTGGCCACTGAGGTGGTGAATTTTGAGAGACAAATTCACGGCTTCATCACCATGGGGCGAATTTTAAGGGAGGCCAATACAGCGGTCAGTTTGTGCGCTTTGTCTTTGAAGGCCGCCTTGAGTTGAGAGAGTCGATGTCTAAGCGCGATGTGGCTCTGGATGAAGCACGATCTCATGCAGTGGGAAGTGATTATTTTTTCGGTCTTCAAAAAAACGCTGCAAGGTTTCTTTGACCGTGCGAAAGGCCAGCTGATCCCAAGGGATTTCAGACTCCAAGAAGAGTCTGGTCTCTTGGGTTTCATGGCCAGGATTGAACTGGGTGCTGGTGAGTTCTGCCCGAAAATAAAAGTGAACTTGCCCCACAGCGAGTACGCTGGTGATGGTGTAGAGGTCTTGCAATTTGTATTGCGCTCCCGCCTCCTCATCCGTCTCTCTGGCAGCACCCGCACTGAGTGTTTCTCCTAGCTCCATGAACCCAGCTGGGAGTGTCCATAAGCCTTTTCGAGGTTCGATATTTCTTTTGCAAAGCAGGACACGGTCTTGCCACACGGGTAGGGTGCCCACCACATTCAATGGATTTTCATAGAGCACGCTTTTGCAAGTTGTGCAAATGGCTCTGAGCTTGGTGTCACCATCTTCAGGGATAGCAAAGTGAACAGCTGAACCACAGTGTTTACAGTGCTTGATGGTGGGACGTGGATACATGCGCTGAAGTGCTTGTTATGGAGTGGGGTAGAGCGGTTTAGACCACTTGAACGCGAATAGGAGTCAGGCCATCCACATGGCCAAGCATCACATCACCTTTGACCACGGCATTGACCCCTTCTGGAGTTCCAGTGAAGATCAAGTCACCAGGGCGAAGTTCCCAGGCGTTTGAGAGGTGTTCGATGGTCTCTGCGATGTTCCAAATGAGTTTGGAGATGTGACTGCTTTGGCGCGATTGTCCATTGACCTCAAGCGTAATTGCTGCGTGTTCAATGTCTTTGATCTTGTCCTTGGGTGTGATAGGTCCCATGGGAGCGCTGGCATCAAAACTTTTGCCAATGTCCCAGGGGCGACCTTGCTTTTTCATATCATTTTGCAAGTCTCGACGGGTCATCTCCAGCCCAACAGCATAGCCAAAGATGTGATTGAGAGCATCCTTGGCAGCAATATTTTTACCGCCCACAGCAATGGCGACCACGAGTTCAATTTCATGATGGAAGTTTTGGGTGACGCTTGGATAGGGCAAGTGTGCGACTTTGTCGGGTTCTACATTGATCAAAGCATCAGTGGGTTTCAAAAAGAAAAAAGGAGGTTCACGACCTGTGTATCCCATCTCTTTTGCGTGTTCCTCATAGTTTCTGCCCACACAGTAGATGCGGTGCACAGGAAACAAGGTGGTGCTGTCAACAATGTGTGCTGAGACGACTTCGGGGGCTGTGTGTGTATAGGTTGTCATGCGGAATTAAAGCTGGGATTGAGTGCTTTTGGGGAGCTCAACTGTGTTGGGTTTGGGCCAGAGCCTTTAAAACTTGATCTCATTTGCATCAAGTCTTGTCTTTCAGTGTAGAGTTTAACCTGAGCTGGTATCAAATTTCGATCCATAACTTCCCTTAGGAAGAGTTTTTTCTGACCACAAAAGAGAGTGTAGATAACTCATGTTTAATCCATGGAGTGCGAATTGGGGGCTTGAGTCGGTTGGTGTTCACATGAGACTCTCGACTCGCAAAGGGGGTGTCTCACAAGGCTCATATGAGAGTTTGAACTTGGGGCTTCATGTCGGTGATGACCCAGATCGTGTTTTGAAAAATCGATCCCTATGGATGGAGCAGTTGGGCGCACAGCCCGTATTTTTGAATCAAGTGCATGGACAAAACCTGCTCGAATTGACAGCCCTAAGTGCTCATGGTCTAGAAGCTGACGCCTGCTTTACTCTGAGCCATGGTGTGGCTTGTACCATGATGGTGGCAGACTGCATGCCGATTTTGATCGCACATTCAAGCGGCGCGTTTGTCGGTGCATTGCATGTGGGCTGGAGAGGCTTCTTAGGTGTTGACGCCAACAATGAGTTGATGAAAGAAGGCATCTTGGAGCATGCAATTAACGCAATCACAACGAGCGTTGGCGAGAGGCGAGAGGCTTTTGCTATGGATCAGGTGTGTGCTTGGCTTGGGCCATGCATCGGGGATCAGTCCTTTGAAGTTGGACCCCTGGTGAGGGACCTTTATGTGGAAAGATTTGGGGCAGATCATGGTCTCTTCAAGGCCCATCCATCGAGTCCCCACAAGTGGTATTTCAATTTGGCTGGGGCTGTGAGCTTGGAGTTGGGTCGACTGGGGATGGTGAAACTTTATGGCAACGACGGCTCGCTCGATTGGTGCACCGTAACACAGGAGGAGTTTTTCTTCTCCCACAGGCGCGACAAAGTGAGTGGTCGCTTCTGTGCCAGTATTTGGATGGAAAGCTAAAAACTTGACGTAAACCCCTAAAAAAACAGATCAATTACTGCGATACTTGCACAATGAGATCGTAAGTTCAGTGAAAAGCGCACTTCCTATGTCAAATCAAAATCGCTCACAAAATACGCCATCCTTGTCTTGGATGAAAGAAGCCATGGAGCAAGTCATGGCTTCTTTGACGCCTGCTCAAAGCGGCTTGCCGGTTGCAAAAATCGATTGGGACGTGGAGCAACTCGAGAAACTGCAGGCTGACTACATTGAGCAGGCCACTGCTTTGTGGAATCAATCTTTGCAGTCCAAAATTGAAATCAAAGATAGACGATTTGCAGCCAAAGACTGGGAAGAGCAGCCGGGTGCGAAATTCACTGCGGCTTTGTACTTGCTCAACTCTCAAGCTTTGAGTGCTTTGGTCAAAGCCGTCAAGACCGATCCAAAGACACAATCGCGGCTGTCTTTTGCGGTTGAGCAATTTGTTGCGGCAAGTGCTCCAAGTAATTTCCTGCCCTTGAATGCAGAGGCCATTGGCAAGGCCATCAAAAGCGAGGGAGCATCACTCTCCCAAGGCCTGCAAAATTTATGGCATGACTTGAAACAAGGCCATGTTTCGATGACCGATGAGAGTGTTTTTGAGGTGGGTAAAAACGTTGCCACGAGCGTGGGGCAAGTGATTTACCAAAACCCTTACTTTCAGCTCATTGAGTATGCGCCATTGACACCTGAGGTTCACGCAAAGCCGCTCTTGATTGTGCCCCCATGTATCAATAAATACTACATTTTGGATTTGAAGCCTGAGAATTCATTGGTGAGGTATGCAAGCTCCCAAGGGTTCAGAACTTTGGTCATGAGTTGGGCCAATCCCAAAGAGGAATTGGCCAATGCAACTTGGCACGAATACGTGGAAGAAGGCGTGATCAAAGCCATTGAAGTGTGTCAATCCTTGTCTCCCACCAAAGATCTCAATGCGCTGGGATTTTGTGTCGGAGGAACATTGCTCACCAGTGCTTTGGGTGTTTTGCAAGCCAGGGGATTAAAGCCTGTGAAGAGTGTGACACTCCTCACCACTTTGGTCGATTTCAGCAACACAGGAATCTTGGATGTCTTCATTGATGAAAAAATGGTTGAGTTTCGCGAGTTGCAATATGCCTCTGGCGGGCTGATGTCGGGTAGGGACATGGCCCAGACCTTTAGTTTCTTGAGGCCCAATGATTTGGTTTGGAATTACGTGGTTGGGAATTATTTAAAGGGCGAGTCACCTCCAGCATTCGATTTGCTTTACTGGAATGGAGATGCGACGAATTTGCCAGGTCCTTTGTATGCTTGGTATTTGCGAAACATGTATTTGGAAAATCGTCTCAAGGAGCCCCAAGGTCTTGAGATCTGTGATGTCCGTTTTGATTTGTCTAAGCTAGATTTGCCAATTTACATCTATGGATCCAAAGAAGATCACATAGTCCCCATTGATGCAGCATACGCTTCCACTCAAATTTTCAAGGGTAAGAAGCGCTTTGTGATGGGAGCCTCGGGTCACATTGCTGGCGTGATCAACCCCCCTCAAGCTCGCAAAAGAAGTCACTGGGTCAGCACAAAGAGCACTTTCCCCAAACAGTTCAAAGACTGGGAAAAAAGCTCTCATGAGATTCCTGGAAGTTGGTGGGACGATTGGAGCGCTTGGCTCAAGCCCTTGGCGGGTCAGATGTTGGCCGCCCCAAAGAAAGCGGGCAATAAGTCTCATCCTCCCCTAATGCCTGCTCCAGGCAACTATGTGGCGGTGAAGGTTTAATATTCAGGGCAAGCATTGATTCATTTTTTCGAGGAGTACTTTTATGCAAGATATCGTGATCGTTTCAGCAGCAAGAACTGCTGTTGGTAAATTTGGTGGATCTTTGGCCAAGGTGGCTGCCACTGATTTGGGGGCATTGGTGATTCGTGAGGTGTTGGCCCGTGCCAAGGTTGACCCCCAAATGGTGGGTGAGGTGATCATGGGGCAGGTGTTGGCTGCAGGAGCTGGTCAAAATCCTGCCCGTCAAGCTTTGATGAAATCAGGGATCCCTCAAGAGGTCCCTGCACTCACCATCAACGCAGTCTGTGGCTCTGGCCTCAAAGCGGTGATGTTGGCTGCCCAAGCCGTGGCTTGGGGGGACAGCGAGATTGTGGTGGCAGGTGGTCAAGAGAACATGAGTGCTTCTCCTCACATTTTGTCAGGCTCGCGTGATGGCCAGCGCATGGGAGACTGGAAGATGGTTGACAGCATGATTGTTGATGGGTTGTGGGATGTTTACAACCAGTACCACATGGGCATCACTGCTGAGAATGTTGCCAAAAAGCACGGCATCACAAGAGAGATGCAAGATGCGTTGGCTCTGAGCAGCCAGCAAAAAGCCAGTGCAGCTCAAGACGCTGGCAAGTTCGCTCAAGAAATTGTGGGTGTCTCCATTCCTCAAAGAAAGGGCGACCCTATTTTGTTCAATTCAGATGAGTACATCAACAAAAAAACCAATGCCGAAGCTTTGCAAGGTTTGCGTCCAGCCTTTGACAAGGCGGGTACTGTGACGGCAGGGAATGCCTCTGGCATCAATGATGGGGCTGCTGCCGTGCTTGTCATGACTGCTGCTAAGGCAGCCTCATTGGGACTCAAGCCTTTGGCGCGCATTGCCTCTTTTGGCACCAGTGGTCTGGACCCCTCTTTGATGGGAATGGGTCCCGTTTCTGCTTCGCAAAAAGCTTTGAAGAGAGCCGGTTGGAGTTCAGATTCAGTGGATCTGTTTGAGCTCAACGAAGCATTTGCGGCTCAAGCTTGTGCAGTGAATCAAGAGCTTGGCATTGATCCTACAAAGGTCAATGTGAATGGTGGTGCTATTGCTATCGGGCACCCGATTGGGGCATCTGGATGCCGAATTTTGGTGACCTTGTTGCACGAAATGGAGCGCAGAGATGTTAAACGAGGTTTGGCTGCTTTGTGTATTGGGGGAGGCATGGGGGTTTCACTGACGCTGGAGCGTTAAACTGAAGCTCTAGATCCAGTTTGTGGATTTGAAGGAGTGAGATTTAAAAATCTTGCGCCTTCAAAATTCAGAGTTGTAGAGTCGTGAAAATTAAATTTTTTAGAGAGACATTGAAATGACAAAAAAAGTAGCATATGTGACGGGTGGAATGGGTGGTATTGGTACGGCCATTTGCCAGCGCTTGCACAAGAGCGGTTTTACCGTGATCGCTGGTTGCGGCCCAACACGCGACTTTAAAAAATGGCTCGATGAACAAAGCGCACTGGGTTACACCTTTTACGCCTCTGTGGGCAATGTCAGTGAGTGGGATTCCACGGTTGAAGCTTTCGCTAAAGCAAAGGCTGAGCATGGTCCGATTGATGTATTGGTCAACAACGCTGGAATCACAAGAGATCGCATGTTCTTGAAGATGACTCGTGATGATTGGGATGCAGTCATTGACACGAATTTGAACTCCATGTTCAACGTCACCAAGCAAGTGGTGGGTGATATGGTCGAAAAGGGTTGGGGTCGAATCATTCAAATCAGCTCGGTCAATGGTGAAAAGGGGCAGTCGGGTCAAACCAATTACTCAGCAGCCAAGGCTGGAATGCATGGATTCACCATGGCCTTGGCTCAAGAGATGGCTACCAAAGGCGTCACGGTAAACACAGTCAGTCCAGGCTACATTGGGACCGAAATGGTGCGCGCCATTCGGCAAGATGTGTTGGATAAAATTGTGTCAACCATTCCCGTCAAACGATTGGGGACACCTGAGGAAATTGGCTCCATCGTGGGTTGGTTGGCAGGGGAGGAGTCAGGCTTCACAACTGGAGCTGATTTCTCTTGCAACGGTGGCTTGCACATGGGTTGATCCCGAGCCTGCGCTCCAAGAGACCCTCTTGTTGGCTTTGGCTAGCAAGAGGATTTTTTTTTGGGGGGGGTGTGGGTTGCGCTTGCGCATCCACATTAAAGTTCTGAGCTGACTCATTTTTAAAACCAGGAATTGAAGCATAAATTGAATGCCAATGTACGACCCGCACCGTTGAGTGTTGCGCCCATGATGGACTGGACTGACCGGCATTGCCGAGTCATGCATCGTTTGATATCTAAGGAGGCGCTTCTCTACACCGAGATGGTGACCACGGGCGCTTTGATTCATGGGGACCAAGCCAGGCACTTGGACTTTGATGAGATGGAGCACCCGTTGGTGCTTCAATTGGGGGGATCTGAGCCACAAGATCTCGCCCAATGTGCCAAGCTTGCACAGGACTGGGGCTATGACGAGGTCAATCTCAATTGCGGTTGTCCCTCAGAGCGTGTGCAACGTGGTGCCTTTGGTGCATGCTTGATGGCAGAGCCCGCTTTGGTGGCCGATGCTGTAAAAGCCATGAGAGACGCGGTAGATATCGAGGTGACAGTCAAGCACCGAATTGGCATCGACGAATATGAGTCTTACGAATTTGTTCGGGATTTTGTCGGTTTGGTGAGTGAGGCTGGGTGCAGGCTTTTTGTGGTTCACGCAAGAATTGCAATATTGAAGGGCCTCTCTCCAAAAGAAAACAGAGAAATACCCCCTCTGAGGTACGAGGTGGTGGAGCGCTTGAAGAGAGATTTCCCGCATTGCTGCTTTGTACTCAATGGAGGAATTCAATCCCATCAGCAAGTCATTGACTTGTTGCCCAAATTTGATGGATTGATGTTGGGTCGTGCTGCTTATCATCAACCTTGGCTCTTGAGCAAGTGGGATTCGTTGTGCGCATCTCAAGTTCAGTCCCAAGACCTAGAGTCGGCTAAGGACTCAGAGATCGATTCAAGAAAGTCGATTGAGGAGAAGTACGTTCAATACATGCACCAACAAAAAATCTCCTTGGGAGTGCCTTGGTCTCACATGTCTAGGCACATGCTGGGCCTGTACCACGGTGTGCCTGGGGCGAGACTTTGGAGGCAAGTTTGGAGCGACTCATCTTTAAAGGATTTGGAGCCCTTGGCGGTCATGGCTTTGGCTCATGAAGCCATGGGTCGAGCCTATATCAGAGAATTTGACGACATTTAGTTAATTTTGCAGTGCTTTGAATGATTTTGAATGTATTCAAGCTGAATTGCATGTTGATTGGATGATGTGTTGGGTTGAGGTTTTTTTGCAAAAAGTTTGACTTTTGTCGCTGATTACAACTTGTTTTTTGGCTCACAATAGGAGTCAAGCCCGTTACTTTGGAAGTGATATGACACACAAAAATGAACCTCTAGACCCCAAGGCCATGCAAGCTTGGGTGCAGGCTGCACAAAAATCGGCACCATCTGGAGATTTGAATGCATTGAATTGGGTCACGCCAGAGGGCATTGTGGTCAAGCCCTTGTACACGGCACAAGACATTGAGGGTCTTGAGCAAGTCAACTCATTGCCTGGATTTGAGCCATATTTGCGTGGTCCACAAGCCACGATGTATGCCGTTCGTCCTTGGACGATCAGGCAGTATGCAGGTTTTTCAACTGCTCAAGAGTCCAATGCTTTTTACAGAAAAGCCCTTGAGGCTGGTGCACAAGGTGTCTCGGTTGCATTTGATTTGGCCACACACCGTGGATATGACTCAGACCATCCGAGAGTCGTTGGAGACGTGGGCAAGGCTGGTGTGGCCATCGATTCCGTAGAGGACATGAAAATCCTTTTTGATGGGATTGCACTCGACCGTGTGTCCGTATCGATGACCATGAATGGGGCTGTGTTGCCTATTTTGGCCAGTTACATCGTTGCTGCCAATGAGCAAGGTGTGCCAACCAGTGCACTGACTGGAACCATTCAAAATGATATTTTGAAAGAGTTCATGGTGCGCAACACCTACATTTACCCGCCTGAACCCTCAATGCGCATCATTGGAGACATCATTGCCTACACGGCCCAAGAGATGCCCAAGTTCAACTCCATCTCCATCTCGGGCTATCACATTCAAGAGGCGGGTGCCAATCAAGCGCTTGAGTTGGCGTTCACACTTGCCGATGGATTGGAGTATGTGAAGTTAGCCATGGACAAGGGGCTGGCAGTTGATGAGTTTGCAGGAAGGCTTTCATTCTTTTGGGGTGTGGGCATGAACTTTTACTTGGAAATCGCAAAGATGCGAGCAGCCAGAATGCTTTGGTGTCGGATCATGAAAGATTTTGGTGCCAAGTCGCCCAAGAGCTTGATGCTCAGAACACACTCCCAAACTTCGGGCTGGTCTCTCACCCAACAAGATCCCTACAACAATGTGGTTCGAACCACCATTGAAGCCATGGCAGCGGTTTTTGGGGGGACTCAATCTTTGCACACCAACAGCTTTGATGAGGCCATTGCCCTGCCAACCGCATTCAGCTCAAGGATTGCCAGGAACACACAGTTGATTTTGCAAGAGGAGACTCACATCACCTCAGTGGTTGATCCTTGGGCCGGAAGCTTCATGATGGAGCGCTTGACCCAGGACATGGCCGACAAAGCCTGGGAGATCATCGAAGAGGTCAAAGCCCTGGGTGGAATGACTCAAGCGGTCCAGTCTGGATGGGCGAAATTGAAAATTGAGTCTGCAGCCGCTGCCAAGCAAGCCAGAATCGACTCAGGACAAGACGTCATTGTGGGCGTCAATCAATATAGGCTCAGTGCTGAGCAAGAGGCCAATGAAACCCCTGTGGAGTTCTTGAATGTGGACAACGTGCGCGTGCGCCAAGAGCAAATCGATCGATTAACACACATCAAAAAAACCAGAGATGAGGCGCGTGTCAAAGCGGCCTTGTCTGCGCTCACTGAAGGGGCCAAATCGAAGGATGCCAATTTGTTGGCTTTGAGTGTAGATGCAATGAGATTCAGAGCAACGGTGGGCGAGGTCTCCGATGCGTTGGAGGAGGTCTTTGGTCGCCACCGTGCAGACACCCACAAGGTCACTGGTGTTTATGCCCAGGCCTACGACTCCGCTCAAGGATGGGAGCAACTCAAAGGTGAAATCAATGAGTTTGCCAAAGTCCAGGGTCGACGCCCTCGGGTGCTGATCGCCAAGTTGGGGCAAGATGGACATGATCGTGGGGCCAAGGTGGTGGCAAGCTCCTATGCTGACTTGGGATTTGATGTGGACATTGGACCCTTGTTTCAAACACCCGAGGAGTGTGCCAGGCAGGCCATCGAAAACGATGTGCATGCTGTGGGTGTGTCCACTTTGGCTGCAGGTCACAATACATTGGTGCCAGCGATCATTGAGCAACTCAAAGCTCAAGGTGGTCAAGAGATCATCGTCTTTGTAGGGGGCGTGATCCCGCCCCAGGATTATGAAGCTTTGTATGCACAAGGTGTCAAAGGGATCTATGGTCCTGGCACTCCCATTGTGGCCAGCGCCAAAGACGTGCTTGAAAACATCAAGGCGAATTTGGTTTGAGTCCCCAAGAAATACTTGAGGCTTTGCAGGCCCCAGATCCTGTGGTCTCTAGAAGAGCTCTCTCCAAAGCAATCACGCTCATGGAGTCCACAAGGGCAGATCATGCCTTGCAAGCGCAGGCCTTGCTCGAGTTGATCACCGCCAGTGCTCACAATAAGTCCTCAAAATCCCTGCGCATTGGCATCAGCGGCACGCCGGGTGTGGGTAAAAGCACTTTCATTGAACGCTTTGGGCTTGGCCTTATAGAGCAAGGTTCGCGTGTCGCAGTGCTCGCTGTTGACCCATCTTCCTCCTTGTCCGGAGGAGCCATTTTGGGGGACAAGACGCGCATGGAGAAGCTCTCTGTTCATCCCCAAGCATTCATTCGACCCTCGCCCAGTGCGGGCAATTTGGGTGGTGTGTGTGCCAAAACCAGAGAGACCCTGTTGCTTTGCGAGTTTGCGGGCTATGAGGTCATTTTGGTGGAGACTGTGGGTGTAGGGCAAAGCGAGGTGGCGGTGGCAAACATGACGGATGTTTTTTTGCTCATGCAACTCCCCAATGCAGGAGATGATTTGCAAGCGATCAAGAAAGGCGTCATGGAGTTTGCCGATTTGGTGGTCATCAATAAAGCCGATCTTGATGTAAACGCTGCCATGCAAGCTCAAGCCATGATTGCGAGTTCGCTCAGAATCCTTGCTCACAGTCCCGCCAACGCTCAACACCTTCAATCATTTGCGACAAATGAATCTTTTGCAGATGGCGCTGACGCTTCAGCGCTTGAGGCCGTGGTGCGTCCCTCTGGGGCAGGTCATCCAAGCCCCATGATGCTAGATCCAAGTCGCCGCGTTTTTAAAATCAGTGCGCTCAGTGGTGAGGGCATAGAGGACTTGTTGTTGGGTTTGAATGCCTGGGTCCGAGAGCTGCAAAGCACTGGCAACTGGCACGCTAAGCGCAGTGAACAGTCGCTGGCGTGGTTTTGGGAACGAGTCGAGAGTGGATTGCGCGCGAGTTTCAATGAACACAAGACCATTCAAGACTTGTTGCCTGAGACTTTGCGAAAGCTCAGAGCGGGTCAAGAGCAGCCCTCTTTGGCGGCTCGAAAACTCCTTGAGCTGCTCACCCACCCCATCAAGTACAACCCTTAGATAGCATGAAAATCTCGCTTGTCTTGGAAAAGGAGTCCTCATAGTGATTAAGATATCTTTAGGTGTCGAGTCAAGGATGTGCAGTTGAACAAAATTTTTGCATGAAGCTGGTCAATATACACAAATGATGATTCCACTCTTTCCATTGGGTACCACATTGTTCCCAGACGGTTTATTGCCTTTGAAGATCTTTGAGCTCAGGTACTTGGAGATGACTCGAGATGCATTTGAGCAAGGCAAGCCTTTTGGGGTGGTGAGTCTTGAGCAAGGCTCGGAAGTTCGTGTGCCCGAGCAAGAAGTTGTGTTTTCTCCAATGGGTGTCATGGCTCATTTGCTGGATTTTGAGGAAATTGAACCCAGCTTGTATTTCATTCGTTGCCAAGGTGGCAAGCGCTTTCAAATCAAGGAAACGCAAAAAAAAGCCAACGGTCTTTGGATGGCCGAGGTTGAAGAAATTGAACCCGATGAGCCCACTGCTTTGCCCCCAGAACTGGAGGAAGCTGCCAACAAGTTGGGCCGTGTCATTGTGTCATTTCAAAATCACGGTGTGAGAGCCAAGGACATGCCATTCAGCCAGCCCTATCGCTTAGATGATTGTGGTTGGGTGGCCAATCGTTGGTGTGAAATGTTGCCATTGAATGCGAGCCAAAAACAGCACTTGTTGGGTCAAACCAATCCAAGGTTGCGTTTGGATTTGGTCAGTGAGATTTTGGATGGACTACAGATCTCCATTCAATTCCCAAACGAATGAATCTGAGCAACATGCGTTTGCAATTTCTCAATCCACATTCTTCTTTTATCTTGTCTGCTTTTTCGAGGCCTTAACTTATGCCAAACATTGATCAACAATTGTCTCAAAAGAGACTGGCTGCCAACATGGGTGGTGGTATCAAACGCATTGAGGCGCAACACGCCAAAGGAAAGTTGACTGCTAGAGAGCGCTTAGAGGTGCTCTTGGATCAAGGTAGTTTTGAAGAGTGGGACATGTTTGTTGAGCACCGCTGCAACGACTTTGACATGCAAGATCAAAGGGTTCCAGGAGATGGCGTGGTCACTGGATACGGCACCATCAACGGGAAATTGGTGTTTGTTTTCAGTCAAGATTTCACCGTTTTTGGAGGCTCATTGTCTGAGGCCCATGCTGAGAAAATTTGCAAAATCATGGATCAAGCCATGAAAGTTGGAGCGCCAGTCATTGGTTTGAACGACTCAGGAGGGGCTCGCATCCAAGAGGGCGTGGCTTCTTTGGGTGGCTATGCTGAGGTGTTTCAGCGCAACGTTCTTGCCTCCGGTGTGGTGCCCCAAATCAGCGTAATCATGGGGCCGTGTGCAGGAGGGGCAGTTTATTCACCTGCCATGACTGACTTCATCTTTATGGTCAAAGACAGTTCTTACATGTTTGTGACGGGTCCCGAAGTGGTCAAGACCGTGACACATGAGGATGTGAGTGCACAAGACTTAGGCGGAGCTTTGACCCATACCACCAAAAGCGGTGTGGTCGATAGAGCTTTCGAGGACGATGTGCAAACCTTGCTCATGGTCAGGAAATTGATGGACTATCTGCCTTCGAACAACCGGGCACCAGCGCCTTTTGTAAAAAGTCTTGATCCAGTCCACAGAACCACTGAGAGTTTGAACGATTTGGTGCCAAGTAATCCCAATCAGCCCTATGACATGCATGAGCTGATTTTTAAAATGGTTGACGACGAAGACTTCTTTGAAATTCAGCCTGAATACGCCAAGAATATCATTGTCGGTTTTGCGCGCATGGGTGGCATGAGTGTGGGCATTGTGGCCAATCAGCCGCTGGTTTTAGCGGGTTGCTTGGACATCAAGAGTTCAATCAAGGCGGCTCGCTTTGTTCGTTTTTGCGATGCTTACAGCATTCCGGTTGTGACCTTGGTGGATGTACCAGGCTTCATGCCAGGAACAGCTCAGGAGTATGCGGGAATCATCAAGCATGGCGCTAAATTGCTATATGCGTATGCCGAGTGCACTTCTGCAAAAATCACATTGATCACTCGAAAAGCATATGGTGGTGCATATGATGTGATGGCTTCCAAGCACTTGCGTGGGGACGTTAACTTTGCCTGGCCCAATGCGGAAATTGCGGTGATGGGTGCAAAGGGTGCCGTGGAAATTATTTTCAGAGAAGATAAGAACGATCCCCAAAAGTTGGCTGATAGAGAGGCGCAATACAAGGCTCGCTTTGCCAATCCGTTTGTGGCTGGGGCCAGAGGCTACATTGATGATGTGATTGAGCCCAGTGAAACACGTAGGCGCATTTGTCGCTCACTTGTCATGCTCAAGGACAAGAAGCTGGAGAACCCTTGGAGAAAGCATGGCAATATTCCACTTTGATCGGTCCTTCGCACTGTTTGCATCACTCCTTATTTCTGAGCTTTTAAGAAAGCGCCAACATGTTCAATAAAATTCTCATTGCCAACCGAGGTGAAATTGCTTGCCGTGTCATCAAAACTGCCAAGCGAATGGGCATCTCCTGCGTGGCTGTTTACTCAGAGGCCGATGCAAATGCACTTCACGTCAGACTTGCAGATGAAGCCTATTTGTTGGGGCCTGCTCCTTCAAAGTCGTCCTATTTGCGAGCCGACAAAATCATCGAAATCGCCAAACTCTCAGGTGCACAAGCAATTCATCCTGGATATGGTTTTTTGAGTGAAAACGAGGCCTTTGCACAAAGTGTGGAAGACCATGGATTGGTCTTCATTGGTCCCAAGGCCTCATCGATTCGGGCCATGGGCGACAAAATTGCATCCAAGCATTTGGCCCAAGAAGCCCAGGTGAGCACCATTCCTGGCTACAACGAAGTCATTGCCGATGCCAATGAGGCCTTGAGCATCGCCAAAGGCATTGGTTTTCCTGTGATGATCAAGGCCAGCGCTGGGGGTGGGGGAAAGGGCCTTCGTGTGGCCTATAACGATCAACAAACCCTCGAGGGCTTTCAAGCCTGTCAAAACGAGGCCCGCGCGAGTTTTGGGGACGATCGAATTTTCATTGAAAAATTCATCGAGCAACCTCGCCATATCGAGATCCAGATCTTGGGGGATTCCCATGGCCACGTTCTCTACCTCAATGAGCGAGAGTGCTCGATACAGCGCCGGCATCAAAAAGTGATCGAAGAGGCTCCCTCTCCCTTCATCTCCAGTGCCACCCGAAAAGCCATGGGTGAGCAAGCGGTGGCCCTAGCCAAAGCGGTTCATTATCAAAGTGCAGGTACCGTTGAATTTGTCGTAGACAAAGATCAGAATTTTTACTTTTTAGAGATGAATACTCGACTTCAAGTCGAGCACCCTGTGACTGAATGCATCACAGGTCTGGATTTGGTTGAGTGGATGATTCGAGTGGCTGCTGGAGAGGCCATCACTCTCAAACAAGAGGATGTCAAAATCAATGGCTGGGCCATGGAGTGCCGCATCAATGCGGAGGATCCGCTCAGACAGTTTTTACCCTCCATTGGTCGCTTGAGTCGCTTTACTCCGCCTCAAACCACGCTTGAAGCTTCTAGGGTCGATGCACATCATGGCACTCGAGTCGACACAGGTGTCAGGGAGGGGGGAGAAATCTCCATGCACTATGACTCCATGATTGCCAAGTTGATCGTGCATGCCAGCGATCGTGACAGTGCGATTCAAAGCATGAGAGAGGCGCTCAATGCTTTTGTGGTGAGAGGGGTGCAGAGTAACATTGGTTTTCAATTGGCGCTGCTCTCACACCCTAAGTTTGCCTCTGGGCAATTCAACACAGGCTTCATTGCTGAGCATTTCCCAAGCGGCTTCACCCAAAGCCATCTCGTGCACCCGAATCCCAATTTTTTGACGGCCTTGGCCGCTTGTGTTCAAGCAGAACTGCTCCGCAGAGCTCAACCCAACGAGGGGCACTCAAGCATGGGGAGTGACCAAGCTTTAATGAGTGTTGAGGTGGTTGATATGGATCACCAAAAGGATGACGGAGCGCGAGCCTCGCAAAAGGTCGAGTTTCTCAATTCCTACACATTGGGCAAGGCACAACAAGTCAGAGTCGCAGCAGAGGTGTTTGAAATCGAAATGGATCTCTCGCTCCATGAGGGTTTGGTCAAGGGAGTGGTCAACGGTGAGCCATTCATGGCTCAATTCGATCGTGGAAGCGCCTCCAATCCAATGGTTAACACTTTGACTCAATGGGGATGCACCTTGCATCACATGGTCTTGTCCGATAGGCATGCTGAGCTCTATCGCTTGATGCCAGTGAAAGTTCCACCAGATTTATCTAAGTTTTTGTTGTCTCCGATGCCAGGATTGTTGACTCAAATTTTGGTCAAAGAAGGACAAAAGGTGATGCCTGGGGAGAGGTTGGCCATCATTGAGGCGATGAAAATGGAGAATGTTTTGCTGGCAAACAGTGAAGTTCAAATCAAGTCCATTGCTCCTTCTGTGGGCGAGTCTTTGTCAGTTGATCAAATCATCATGGAGTTTGTATGACCCAAGTCACTCGTCCTTTTCGCGTGTTGGGCCTGCAACAAATCGCTTTGGGTGGTTTGCACTTGGACGGATTGCATCACTTGTGGGTGAATTTGTTAGGCCTCAATCACGTTGGGAATTTCCAAAGTTCAAGTGAAAACGTGGTTGAGGAAATTTGCCACTTGGGTTCTGGCTTGGGACGCGTAGAGGTGGATTTGATGCGACCCTTGGTTGAAGATGCCAAACCTCAGGTGCACGTACCTGCCTTGAACCACATTGGGTTGTGGATTGATGACTTGCACAAAGCAGTGGAATGGTTGAGCTCACAAGGGGTTCGGTTTGCGCCTGGTGGCATTCGGCTTGGTGCCTCAGGTCACGAAATTTGTTTCATCCATCCCAAGGGAAACGACCCCTTTCCCCAAGGCGGCGAGGGCGTGCTCATTGAGTTGGTGCAGGCTCCTCAAGCTTTCATTGACGCGATGAGCACGGACTTGTCCAAAGACATTGATTGGTAAGTTGAAGTCAATCTCCAAATGATGGGGCTCTCAACTGTGATGTGAGCGATCACTTGCGATTTATTCTCGCGCTTTGAGCAAGGCCGCCTTGAGCAGATCTTGGGCAAGTGACTCTCGGCTTTGATCCTTTTCGCCTTGTTCTGCAGCAATGGTGGTGTTTTGGCGCTTGGCTTCAACGTGATTCTTGGGCGCGGAGGAGACTGGGTTTTGGAGGCGAAGGGTGTGCAAAGCATAGCGCGACTGTGCACGTTGTGCTTGCTCTGAACTCCAAGCTCTCCAACCCGTTTCATGGTCAAAGGTTGCCCATTCAAGCTCAATGCAGTCGACAGGGCACACGGGCACACACAACTCGCAGCCGGTGCACTCGGACTCGATGATGGTGTGCATGCTTTTGTGAGTGCCAAAAATGGCATCGGTTGGACAGGCCTCCAGGCAAAGCGTGCAACCAATGCACCAGTTTTCATCAATGTAGGCGACCCGTCTTGGCGTCTCTTGGCCAAACTCTGGGTTGAGCGGAGTGGAGCTGAGACCTAAAAAATTGGCGATTCTCTCAACGCCTTCTTGGCCGCCGGGAGGGCATTGGTTGATGGGCGTGCCGTTCAAGACAATTGCATTGGCATAGGCTTTGCAATCCTCAAATCCACAGCGTTTGCACTGAGTTTGAGGGAGCAATTCGAGCAGCTGTTGTGCCCTCTCTTGTTGGCTCATGAATGAAGACCAGCTACTCTTGAATTGATCTTGACCATCTCAGCACACGTTGAGTTCAACTCTTTTGTGCTCTTGCGCCCTTTGACGCGACTTTTTTGGCGGCAGTTCTCTTCGCGGTTGAAGTCGTTGGCTTAGGCGTGGTGGATTTCTTTGCAACCACTTTGGTTGCCACTTTTGCTACCACTTTGGGCGCGGTTTTAGAGCTTGGTTTTCGAGCGGTTTTGATAGGAACCAATTTGGACTGGGTCTGATCGTGGCTTTGAATGAAGTCTTTGACAGCTGGGTAGACCACCTCTCTCCATCTCCTGCCGCTGAAAATTCCGTAGTGACCTGCGCCCTTGACTTCCAAGTGCTGCATGTTCTTGGCCGCAATGCCCGTGCACAATACTTGCGCTGCTTTGGTTTGACCAGAGCCAGAGATGTCATCGAGTTCGCCCTCAACGGTGAACAAAGCTGTGGTTTTGATGTCTTGAGGACGCACACGTTCTTTCACACCTTCACCCGATATCACATCCCAAGTGCCTTTGACGAGCTTCATTTCTTGGAAAACCACATTGATGGTTTCCAAGTAGTAGTCAGCATCCATGTCGAGCACTGCGTTGTACTCATCGTAGAATTTTCTGTGATTGTCTGCGCTTGAGTTATCTCCCTTGATGAGGTCTTTGAAGAAATCGTAGTGACTCTTCAAGTGACGCTCAGGGTTCATGGCCACAAAGCCGGTGTGCTGCAAAAAGCCAGGGTAGACGCGTCTACCCGCGCCTGGGAAGTTCATGGGTACTCGGAAGATGACATTGTTTTCAAACCAACTGTGGCTCTTGTTGAGCGCCAAGTTGTTGACAGCGGTTGGTGACTTAGATGCATCAATGGGGCCTCCCATCATGGTCATCGTGATGGGGGTCTTCATGCCTCTGGAGGCCATCAAGGAGACGGCCGCCAATACTGGCACTGTGGGCTGGCACACGCTAATGACGTGGCAGTTGCCATAAATGGACTGGATGTGGCTTAAAAACTCTTCGATGTAATTGACGTAATCATCCAAATGGAACTCACCTTCGCTCAAAGGAACGTTGCGAGCATTTTTCCAATCGGTGATGTAGACCTTGTGATCGACCAATAAACTGTTGACGGTGTCTCTCAAAAGCGTTGAGTAGTGGCCCGATAGGGGGGCGACCAATAGAACGACAGGTTGTTGTTTGAGAGTGCCTAGGGTTTTGATGTCGCTCGTGTAGCGCTTGAAGCGTCGCAATTCACAAAAGGGTTTGTTGATCTCCACTCTTTCGTGAATGGCTACTTCCACGCCTTCAATTTCAATGCAGTTGATGCCAAACTGGGGCTTCTCGTAATCTTTGCCCAAACGGTAAATCAAGTCGTAGGTGGCAGAAATTCTTTGTGCCGACGCTGTTTGAGACAGCGGTGAAAGTGGGTTGTTGAATAGCTTGGCTGCGGCTTGAGCAAATTCAGCGAATGGCTCCATGATGGAGCGTTGTGATTCATAAATTTGATAAAGCATGTCCGAAATTCCTTGATTACCCTGAAACAGCCTGAAATATAGCAGTTTGAGGGCCTTAAAATTGGAGGCCAGCACCCAATTAAGAGTAATCGCTGGATTAATGCGACATAAATCCACATTAATGGTGTGGATTGAGTCCAATGAATTGATTTTATTTGCAATAGAGCACACCATGCATGCAATTTTTGCTGAGAACTTCCCCCCCAATCTTCCCCAAAACAGACACAAACAGCCTGTCTTGTTTGTGGGTCATGGGAGTCCTTCCAATATCATTGGTGCAAATATTTTTCGCCACACCCTAGAGTGTTTGGGCGAGTACTGGGGAGAGGGCAAGGCGTTTAAGACGCCTGAGTTGATTTTGTGCATTTCTGCTCATTGGTGTACCCATGGATCAACTTTGACCGCTATGCAGAACCCTAAGACGATTCACGACTTTGGTGGTTATTCAAAAGAGATGTTTTCCCAGCAGTACAGCGCCCCAGGAAGTCCTGAGTGGGCCGCCAAGTTGTCCGCACGCCTCAAGAGTGCTCAAAGCGGTGAGCCCCTTGCTCTGGATGCGTCAGAATGGGGCTTTGATCACGGTAACTGGGCTGTCTTGAAGCCTTTGTTCCCGAAAGCGCTGGTTCCTGTGATTCAATTGAGTTTGGATGTCGGGGCCAATTTGGCACAACACTTGGAGTTGGGGCTACAGTTGGGCGCTTTGCGTGAGCAAGGTGTGTTGATCGTTGCCAGCGGAAACATTGTCCACAACTTAGGTGCCTCTGTTCGGCAAGCAGGAGATTTTGAGTCTCATCCTTGGGCCAAAGCCTTTGAC
>Ga0164296_1000897_pt1 | contig 33630 bp, 36 predicted proteins | sample GEODES057metaG_FD_113533 | JGI IMG/M metagenome (GOLD analysis project Ga0164296, IMG submission 113533) | Dystrophic lake water microbial communities from Trout Bog Lake, Wisconsin, USA - GEODES057 metaG | ecosystem: Environmental > Aquatic > Freshwater > Lake | place: USA: Trout Bog Lake...
AAGCAAATAAAAAAGGCCGCTCGAAAGCGGCCTTGAAAAGGTTTAAAAGATGCTTAAACTTTAATAAACGGCAGAGTACGAATGCGCTCACCCGTAGCGGCAGCAATTGCATTACCAATCGCAGGAGCTACAAGCGCTACACCGACTTCACCCATACCGGAAGGTGCACCACCACCTTCAATAATCGTTACATCAAGTTGCGGCACTTCTGACATGCGTAACATTGGATAGGTATCAAAGTTCTTTTGTTCAACTGCGCCGTTTTTAAATGTAATAGCAGTTTTCAAAGAAGAAGAAAGACCGAGCAACATACCGCTTTCAATTTGTGCTTTAATTTGATCGGGGCGAATTGCAACTCCTGGATCAACTACCGCAGTCAAACGATGAACGACGGGTTTTTTATCACGCATTGAAATTTCAGCAACGATGGCAATATATGCACCGTAAGCTTCCGATTGAGCAACGCCTAAAAACCGTCCATTTGAGCGTGGTTGTCCCCATCCTGCTTTTTTAGCCGCAGTTGAGAGTACCTTTTGCGCACGTGGGTGGTTATCGAGTAAGCTCATACGGAATGCAACTGGGTCTTGTTTGGTGCCGGTTGCAACTTCATCAATCATGCTCTCAACAGCGAATGAATTGAGGTTGTTACTTACCGCACGCCAATAACCGACACGCACACCTGAATCATGAATCACGTTTTCAACTTTGAGATTTGAAATATTGTATGTAATATTTGCAGAACCTTCACCCATAAATGGATCATTGCCGTTTACAACAAACGGTGGAAACGCACGTGCTGTGACTGATTGAGAAGTCATCTTCGAGTAAAGGCCTGTCAATTTACCATTGGCATCGACACCAGCACTCACTTGATTCAAACTTGCAGGACGATAAAAATCATGCGTCATATCATCTTCACGGGTCCACTGCAAACGCACCGTTTTACCAGTTGCTTTTGAGATTTCCACGGCTTGACGAATAAAGTCAAGCTCAAGCTTACGCCCATAGCCACCACCTAAGAAGGTTGTGTGAATATGGACATTTGCCTCAGGAAGACCGGAGGCTGCCATCGCGGCACCAGTAGCACCTTGTTGGAACTGGATTGGTCCCCAAACATTACACTCACCATTTTGTACAGATGCGGCACAGTTAATCGGCTCTAATGTTGCGTGCGCTTGATAAGGCAGATTGTATTCAGCGGTAAATGTTTTAGCTACGCCATCCAATGGGTTTGCATTTCCTTTTGCAAGAATGATCGCGCCATCTTTTTTACTCGCATTACGAATACCGCTTTCAATGGCAGCCATGCTGTCAATTGCTGTCGTATCGCCATTGTCCCATTCGATTTTGAGTAAGTCACGGGCTTTTTTGGCAACATAAAAGTCTTTTGCAAGCACCGCAACGCCATCAGAGATTTGCACGATGGCTTCTACGCCAGGTACTGATTTGGCTGCTGAAGAATCCACATTTTTTGGCTTGCCGCCAATGACTGGGCTTTGGGCGAGTGAGGCAACCAACATATTTGGTTCACGAACATCGATACCGTAAACAGCTGTGCCATTTACTTTAGCTGGGGTATCTAAACGTGGAAACCGTTTACCGATCAGTTTGAAATCCGCCTGAGCTTTTAAAGCAGGTGCAGTTGTCAAAGGCATATTTGCCGCAGCAATTGCAATCTCTCCGTATGTTGCACGGTTTTTGCCAGATGTAAGTACACCATTGCTAGCGGTAACGTCTGCAGGTGAGACGTTCCATTTTTTTGCAGCTGCCGCCTTGAGTTGCTCGCGTGCAGTTGCACCGACGGTTCTGAGTTTGGTCCAAGCTTCACGAACTGATGTTGAACCGCCAGTGATTTGACCACCTAAAAGCGCATTAATATAGTGCGTCGGATTGGTAGATGCAATCTCAATTTTTACTTTACCCAAGGGATACTCAAGTTCCTCAGCAATTAACATTGCCATGGTGGTGTAAGTATCTTGACCCATTTCTGAGCGAGCATTGATGATAGTGACAGAATTATCTGGAGCAATACGTAACCAAGGGGCAACAGGGACAGTAGCATCAGCCGCAATAGCAATTTCACTGGCGGCGTTAAACCCAATTACTAAACAAGTTGGTACGATTGCAGAAGATTTAATAAACGAACGTCGATCCATAGTAATCTCCTTAAATTAAGCTTTAGCAGCGCGATGAATTGCGCTACGAATACGTGTGTAAGTTCCACAACGACAAACGTTTCCGTCCATTGCAGAATTTATGTCCTCATCAGAGGGCTTAGGATTTTTAGATAGCAAGGCAGCAGCCGACATCATTTGACCGTGTTGGCAGTAGCCACATTGCGGAACATCTTCAGCAATCCAAGCGTCTTTGATTTTCTTGGCAAGAGCAGGCGTCACACCATCCATTGTGGTAACTTTTTTGCCTGCAGCAACTGATACGGGAGTAAGGCAGGAACGAATAGCCTGTCCATCTAGATGTACAGTACATGCACCACAAAGACCAGCACCACAGCCAAATTTTGGTTGTGTGATGTTGAGGTGATCACGAAGCGCCCATAACAACGGGGTTTGCTCGTCTCCGCTAAACTCAACTGACTTACCATTTACATTTAGTTTCATGTTATTCCTTAAAAAATTAGGATGGGTTAGATGACAACAATAAACAAAAGAAAACTTAATCATCTAAAATGATATTTATGTCTCCTTTTTTTATTTACTCAAGATTATCAGAATTTTGAATAAAAATCTTTTTTTGTCGCAATAAATCTGTAATTTATATATGATTTAATGGTTTACACCTATGATTACAGTTATTATCGCGTCCTACCAATACGGCCACCTCGCTGCTCATTGCATCGAATCATTGCTATCGCAAACCTTACTCCCGGAAAAAATTTGGTTCGTTGATGATGGTGCTTTAGATTGCGCGCACTTGCCCGTTCTATACCCAGAAATTGATTATGTATTGCGTGACCACAACCTAGGAACAGTCGACAATTTTCAAGATATGTTGGATCGAGTGCAAACTCCTTATGTGATGTTTATTGGAGCAGACAATTGGTTGCGTTCCGATGCGATCGAAAAGCTACGTTACCCCACTACCGATATCGTGACTTACGATATTGTGGTTACTGGTGAGCTAAAGGAAGAAATATTGGAAAGGGTCCCAGGCCAAACGGTACCTCATCAGGGAGATTTTTATTGGGATCGACAAGGACTTCATCATGGTTCGATGATGTACCGGACCGAACTAGGAAAACGCGTCGGTTATCAAAAAAAGCACACCAATAGTGAGCACCCTCAGGAAGATTGGAACCTGTGGGATCAAATGATCACTTTGGGAGCGACTGTTTCGAGCATTGATCAAGGGCTTTTATACTATCGTCGTCATCGGGAAAATTACCTCAAATACACTCCTGAGATGAATCGGCAATCGCTCAGTCATTTAATACTTCGACCAGCGCAGTAGCGGTTTGCAAAATTGCTTAAAACTTATTTTCGCAAGCGTTTCCAAAAGAGATTAAGTCTTGGAGTTTGTTGGTTTTTTTATTCCGTTTTTCCATCGATTGCCTTAGCAAAAGAAGGAATCCCCCCTAGTCAATTTGATTTTCAGGTGAGTCGTCAAGGCGAAGAAATTCTTCTGCATGTTCATTACATAGCACCTCTCAATGAATGCAATGCCTATGCTTTTTTAACGGATTATGAAAATGCAAAAATGATTAATGGGGTAAAGGAATCGAAAATCATCTCGCGTGAGGGAAATGTTGTCTTGGTCGAACGTTTAATTGAAGAGAGGGTTCTGGGATTTCCCATCGAAATGCGTTCGCTTGAAAAGTACATAGAACAAGCTCCGCAAAAAATCGACTTTGAGCAAATCAAAGGTGAGGCGAAAAAATGCCAAGGAACTTGGGCTTTGGAGCCTGCAGAAAGCGGCACGACTTTTAATTATCAAGCAGTGATTGAAATGGGTAGTTTTATACCGAAGTGGGTAATTTCTTATTTTATAAAGAACAGTGCAGCAGATCGATTCAAGCAGATGGCAAGTTTTGCTCGGGAAAAAGAATCATATCCTTATGCGCAATGTAAGATAAAAAATTAAAGTTTTGGGGTAATGATCATTTTAAAAGTGACACGATCGCCACTGTCCCACCCGTAACCTAATCCCATATGAATAAGGGTGCCGCCTAAAAAACCTTGCGGGGTTTTGAATTCAACAATGGCATAGGCTTGTTTTGGCAGTGACATGGGATCGATATTGTTAACTGCGGATTGACCGGAATAATACTCGATCCCATAACCTGTCATAGCACCAGATTGATATTTACGGATGACACGTGCTTGATAGTTCCAAACCCAAGCACTGTTTTGACCATCGGAGCGATTAGAATCGATTACAGGATTAAAAGCCAGCGACCATTTATCTTTTTCCCAAGCAATGATTCCTCGAAACTCTGCTGATTTTCGAGGAAATTCCATGCCCTCATTTAAGACAGAGTATTCATAATTGACGCCAACTGCCCAAGGTTGATCTTCGTCATTTAAGATCGGCAGCCATTTGATTCTGGGTTTATAACCAGCCGATTCAAATCCATAATCAGGGGTCCAAATTGCTGGGGTGTAAAAACCAAGTTCTATATTTTTGGTTAAACCATAGCTAAATTCTGGTGTCAGACGCACGCCCCCTTGCGAAAACCGTTGGTTTGGAAAGCTGGGAAAAGACTGTCCTGCAAGTGTTGTATTTAGATGGACTTCTAATCCAAATTCACCTGGCTCATTGATTTCGCCATCATAGACTTGTATTTCATCTAAATAGACCGCTTGTACGATCGGAGAAAAGATCAATAAAAATAAGAAAGCAAGACGTGGCAATAGTAATGAAAACATACGAACTTATTATAAGTTGTGAAATGACATCAAGAAAATTTAGGCACTTTCTCTTACTTTTGCAACCAAGGTCTTTTCGTCACCCAATAGGTCGACTTGCGCAAGGCGGAACGCCTCTTCTATAAAGTCAGTAATACTTGGATGAGATCCATCTTGCCCGAGGTGGACAACATAAGTCCAAACCAATTGTTCCTTTGTCGATTTTTTATATAGGTCAATGACTTTACGCATAAAACCTTATCTCGTTAGGCTTACTCGGTTGGTGTTTGTGCAATTTCTGCAACAGCTTGCACCGCAGGACGCTTAGCAATCATACGCTTGATTTTCGCTTGTTCTTTTGGTTTAGTTGATTTTTCCAAGAGTTTATTCAATTGACTAACATTTAACGGACCTAAACGGGTTTTACCAGTCTTGGTTAATAAAGAGTTATTTTTACGATTTTTTTGATTAGCGCCGGTGGCCATAATTACTCCGAATGGGTTGATTTTTTAGGAAAGCATGACTTTCGTAAGAACCCATTAGTGGGCACAAGATTGTGATCATCGAATAGAATAACAGCAAACCAGTTACTTTGGGCATAAAAAACACACTATTGAGTACAAAATATGACATTTGGTAGAGCAAAGCAATAGAATGTGCGCATGAATAAAATTTCAGCCTATATCATTGCATTTAATGAAGAGCGAAAAATAGCGGATGCAATCCAAAGTGTCAAATGGGCAGATGAAATTGTTGTGATTGACTCCAACAGCAAAGATCGTACCGCAGAAATTGCTACATCTTTGGGGGCCAAAGTGGTGCAAGTCGAATTTAACGGCTTTGGTAAATTACGAACATCCGCAGTTGAAGCGTGCTCTCACGAATGGATTTTTAGTTTAGATAGCGATGAACGTTGCACATCAGACGTGGCGCACGAAATTCAATCCATCGTTGCACATTCGATGGTTGATGTTTGCTTCATACCCAGAAGAAACTTTTTTTTAGGGCGAGAAATTAAATATTCCGGGTGGTATCCAAATTATCGGCAACCACAATTATTTCGGCGGGGTTCGATGGAATATGACGAGAGTCCCGTGCACGAACGGTATCAAATTAAAACAAATTCAAAAGTGCATTACTTAAAGCACGCGATATGGCAGCTCCCATTTAATGATTTGGCGGAATCGATTCATAAAATGAATCGTTACTCGAGCTTAGGAGCAAGTAAGTCAAGACAAAAGGGCTCTAGTTTCAGTAAGGCACTAGGACACAGTATCTGGGCGTTTATTCGCCATTATGTTTTCAAACGAGGCTTTTTAGATGGATGGGCAGGTTTTGTGATTGCTTTTGCTTATAGCGAGGTGACATTTTATCGTTATGCAAAAGCCGTTGAGCTCGCTCATCAAGAGGCCTGGGAAGCCCGCTGGCAAGAAATTCAAAAAACGAACCCTCGTTAATCATTACAATTCTTTTTGAAAAACCAAACCGGCGTGCTCACGTAAGGCGTGAAATTCAATATCTTTCCAGAGTTGCTGCGCGACTTCAAGCTCGGAACGGTGGGCGGCTAAAAAAACAGGAGCGCCAACGACATCCTCGCTCATACGATGAGAGTTTTCTAAAATAAATTTCTTTAAAAGAACGGGGTCTTTTGCGCTTACCCACCGCGAGATGGAGTATCTAGCATTTAACATCCGCACTTCAGCGTTGTATTCGCTCTTCAGACGGTGAGCAACCACTTCAAACTGTAATTGACCAAAGGCTCCTAATAGCATTTGCGTCCCAACAAGTGGCTTAAAAACTTGAATAGCGCCCTCCTCACCAAGCTGCATCAGTCCTTCGCGGAGTTGTTTTGTGCGTAGGGGGTCAGCTGTCTCAACCATCTTAAAAATTTCAGGAGCAAAAAAAGGTAATCCAGTAAATTGCAACTTTTCACCCTCTGTTAAGGTATCGCCTAACTGAAGGAGTCCGTGATTTGGGATTCCAATAATGTCACCAGGAAAGGCTTCGTCTAATATATCGCGGCGCTGAGACAAAAAAGAAAGGGCATTATTGGTGCGGATTTCTTTACCATTACGAGAGATCTTCAGGCGCATACCACGTTCAAAATATCCCGAACAGATTCTTAAGAATGCCACCCGGTCTCTGTGCGCAGGATCCATATTCGCTTGAATTTTAAAGACAACTGCAGAGAATTTTTCTTCTGAGGGTAAGACTTCTCTTTGAATGGTTAAACGTGATTTAGGCGCAGGCGCTAATTCAACTAAGGTGTTTAAGATTTCTTGAACACCAAAGTTATTAATAGCGGAACCAAAAAAGACAGGGGATTGCTCACCCGCAAGAAAGGCCTCTAAATTAAAACCAGGCATCGCTCCTTGAACGAGTTCTACTTCGTTTAAGGCAATGGCTAAATCGTCGCCTAACTGCTCCGCAAGTTCCTTGTTATGGATATCAACCCGTTGATCCAATGAAAGATCAACACGGTCAGCACCAGCCTTAAACATGCGCATTTTTTCAGAGCCGATATCAATCACACCAGCAAAGGATTTACCCATACCAACCGGCCAAGTCATTGGCACCACCGACATGCCAAGAGCTTCCTCGATTTCATCCATCAAATCCAATGGACGTTTTACTTCCCGGTCTAATTTGTTGACGAAGGTAATTAATGGCGTTTTTCGAGCACGACACACTTCAATGAGTCTTCGAGTTTGGGCTTCAACACCATTTGTCGCATCAATTACCATTAGGGCAGAGTCGACCGCAGTCAGAACACGGTAGGTATCTTCAGAAAAATCTTGGTGGCCTGGGGTGTCTAATAAATTAATAATGCAGTCTCGGTACTCCATTTGCATGACAGAGCTTGCTACTGAAATTCCCCGTTGCTTTTCAATCTCCATCCAATCGGATGTAGCATGTCGAGAAGCTTTTCTTGCTTTTACACTTCCAGCAATTTGGATTGCCCCAGCATATAGCAGTAGTTTTTCGGTAAGCGTTGTTTTACCAGCATCTGGGTGTGAAATGATGGCAAAGCTGCGGCGCCTAGATACTTCTTGCGCAATAGTTAAAGCATGTTGGGGAATGGCCATAAGAATGTGCACGCTATTTAAATCTTTAACATGCAAAACAATCAAAAGAAATAATTATAGCCTCAGTCATCTTGAATCCAGATTGCTTTATTGATTTACGCGCAATGTAGGTATCACCCAAACAGAAGGAGTCCACCCGGACGTTCAACAAAAATAACTATCAGGTATGATCGAAAGAACTTGATATCTGAAAACATTTATGGCCTCTCTTAACCCTAATTTTCTAAGTGAAAGTATCCAACTTTCAGTAGCCCCGGTATTTTTACTTTCGGCAGTAGCTGGGATGATTAGTGCGTTAACACAGAGAATTGCCCGAATTATTGATCGGTCGCGCAATCTGCAAGACGATATTCATAAACAAATCGACCCTGGTCTTCACAAGATGTTTAAAAATTTGCATGAAGAAGAGTTATATAACCTTTCAAAACGCGCGAATTTGGTCAATATATCAATGGGCTTATTGGTGTTTTGTGCCATTCTCATTGGACTAACGATTTTGGAATTATTTTTTGCAGAAACGATTTCGGTTACTGGCCAGCTTATCGTATCTAATCTGGTTCTCTATACCTTCATCGGGGGAATTACCAGTTTTGTGATTTCCTTGCTTGTATTGTTGTTTGAAGTTTATATAGGTTCCTACTCTGTTCGGATGAAACCACGTTCCAAAAAAACCATGCAGTTCTAATTGGCTCAGAGGGTAACCCTAGGTTTTAGAACCCATTCGAAATATCTTTAAGATCGCCCATAGGAGCATTAGCAAAAATCCAGAAAAAAAGACAAGTGACCACTGTGGAACCGTCAGAAATAAAATTGGAGGTAAAGGCATGCTACAAAACCCATCGGCTTTAAAAAAGTAGGGCATCTGGCTCACGATTTCGAATTGATTAATAAACACCTCTAAGGGGTCAATCCCACAAGAGACTTCTGGGTGAGAAATGACCCAGGCATGGCGTAATGCAATACCAAGCCCATAAACGGAAAAAAACAAGCTCAGCGTAAGTAGTAATTTTCTGATGGGGGTAAAGAAATAAGCAAGTAAGGAGGAAATGCCAATGCCTAAAAAACCAATTCGTTGCAAAATACATAAAGGACATGGCGGGTAATGTATCCCCTGCCATCCCACATGCTGAATAAATAGGGCAAAACTTAATAGGAACAAGCAAATTAAAAAGTTTACTAAGTAGAGTTTTCTCATCATCCTTGTATGATAAAGAATGTTTCGAACTGACGATATAAGTTAAAAAAACAGGTAAGCTATTTAATCGTCATTACAATTTGGAGAGAGTTATGTTAGAAGCAAAAACAAAAAAAACAAGTATAAAAGGCATCATTTTTTTAATGCTCATCACATTGATTGGGTTGCTCGCATTATGGACTTGGATTACTCTCTCGTTTACTTACTCAACGGGAACGCGCGCAGGATTTTTACAAAAGTTTTCTAAAAAGGGCTTTCTTTGTAAGACTTGGGAAGGAGAGCTCGTTACTGGAACCATGCTAGGAAATCAAGAAAAATTTGCATTTTCAGTGCGTGATGCCGATCTTGCAAAGCTTCTCGAGTCTAATACGGGTGAACGCATTCAAATTGAATATGATCAACATCTAGGCGTTCCGACATCTTGTTTTGCTGAGACTGAATTTTATGTAAAAAACTTCAAGGCGGTACCTGAATCGCCAAATAGTTTTTTGCCTCAAGCTTCGCCAATACCGTCATCAAACGCACAATAGTTTTCACAAGAGGTGTAACCTTAGAGCCTGAGATTTACAGCTGAAAAACGCTCTTTTGATTGTAAATTCGAGCTTAGAACAAAAAAATCCCTCGAGAAGCAATAAAAATAAGGGTAATCCTTAAATAAACTCTTTCCTAAGCAATTAAAATATGGTTAAAATTGAATTAGCGTTTAATTCACGCTTTAAAACTGAATAATTTGTACTTTCATTTAATATCAAGGAGCATAATTTGAACAAAGCAGAACTCGTTGCAGCTGTTGCTGACGAATCAGAGTTATCAAAGGCTAAAGCAGAGCACGCATTAAATGCTGTTTTAGAAACCATTAAAAAAGCAGTTACAAAAGGTGAGAATGTCCAGTTGATTGGTTTTGGAACATTTAGCTCAGGTAAGCGTGCCGCTCGTGTTGGCCGCAATCCGAAGACTGGCGAAGCGATTAAAATTGCAGCTTCAAAGACAGTCAAGTTTTCTGCAGGTAAGGCATTCAAGGATAGCGTTAATAAGCGTAAGAAGTAATTTACTTCTATCTGAAAAAAAGCCCAATTTTAGATTGGGCTTTTTTTTATTGAAAAATGAGCTACTTACGTTTGAATCAAACGTTTACCACGATTGATACTCATCAGGATGCCTACACCAAAGCCCAAGGTAGCCAATGCAGTGCCACCATAACTGATAAAAGGGAGTGGTACCCCGACGACCGGCAACAAGCCACTCACCATCCCCATATTTACAAATGCATAGGTGAAAAATATCAGCGTAACGGAACCACCAAGAAGTCTGGTGTAGAGATTGGGAGCAGTTGAGGCAATTTGTAACCCCCTCTGAATCAACAATAAAAATAAAATTAACAGTACGACATTTCCAATTAAGCCAAACTCTTCGGAGAAAACCGCAAAAATAAAATCAGTATGTTTTTCTGGAATGAATTCTAAATGTGTTTGAGTGCCCTTCATCCAGCCCTTACCAAACGCACCACCTGAGCCAATTGCAATCATCGATTGAAGTGTATGAAAGCCTTTTCCTAATGGGTCAGAGCCAGGGTTTAAAAGAGTACAGATACGGTGCTGTTGGTAGCTTTGCAGCAATGGCCATGAAACTCCTTTGGCGCAGATCGAGTTACCAAAGATTAAAATAAAAAGAATACCAATCACGCCTGCACCAACGAAAGGCAAGATAAATTTCCAAGGAAGCCCTGCCAATATAATGACGTAAAGACCTGCTGCTAGGACCAAAATAGCAGTCCCTAAATCGGGTTGTTTAGCAATTAAGACGGTAGGTAACAGTAAAAAAATCAGGGCAATGCCAAAATCTTTTAATTGAACCATTTCCTCGCGACGCTGAAAATACCAAGCTAGCATCATGGGCATAGCGATTTTCATAATCTCTGATGGCTGGATCACGACGCCAATATTTAACCAACGTCGGGCGCCTTTTTTAACTTGACCAAAAAATGTCACTGCAAGTAAGAGAACAACCCCTGCTAAATAAACCCATAAGGATATTTTCTCTAACCATTTAATGGGAATGCGTGAGGTAACCCACATGATGAGAATTGCCATCAATAAGTTTCTCGATTGCTCTACCCAAGTCACAACTGTTCCTGAACTCGCTGACAAAAAGGTGATGTTGCCAATCGTTACCAAACATATCAGGATGGTGCTCAAGGTTGGATCAAGCCCTTCCCAGATAAAACGTAGTCGCTGTCTTAAGGGAGTGTTTTCCATGGCGGGACTCCTTGCGGCCAATTATTTAACATCAGATAATCCAGTGCCTTTCGGGCAATGGGGGCTGCAGAAGTAGCACCAAAACCAGCATTTTCCACAACGAGTGCAAGAGCATACTTTGGCTTATCTGCAGGAGCAAAAGCAATATATAAGGCATGATCGCGTTTAAATTCGGAGATATTGCTGGCTTTGTAATCTTTTCCAGCCAAGCTAAAAACCTGAGCGGTTCCGGTTTTTCCAGCAACCGGATAAGCAACACCTGCAAACGGAATTTGGCCAGTTCCAGTGCGATTAACGCCAATCATGCCTTCCGTTACCGCATCTAAATTTTCTTTTTTTAAAGTCAATCGTGTGGTTTCTTTTGGAACGGTGAGCGTTTTTTCATGGGTCACAGGATCTTCTATGATTTTGACTAAGTGAGGCCGCATCACAACACCTCTGTTTGCAACAATGGCTGTTGCTTGGGCAAGTTGCAAAATGGTATAACTATTGTAGCCTTGACCAATGCCAATCGAAATCGTATCTCCATCACGCCAGCGTTGCTTTACGGGGTCTGAATAATAAGCTTTCTTCCATTCTTTAGATGGTAGAATCCCCCGGACTTCACCATTGACGTCAATACCTGTAACTTGACCAAAGCCAAGTGTTTGCATAAAACTACTTATGGCATTAATCCCCATATCTCTGGCCAATATGTAATAGTAGGTATCGCAAGAGACAGTGATCGATTGGCGTAAGTTAACGAACCCATGACCTCCTTTGGCGTCATCACGGAAAACCGTATTTCCAAACTTAAAGTAACCTGGATCCAAAATGCCTTGCTCTGGTGTTCTAAAGTTCCCTTCTAGGGCAGCAAGTGCCATAAACGGTTTAAAGGTAGAGCCTGGTGGATAGGTGCCGCGTAATGGTCGATTAAATAGGGGCTTTTCAAGTGACTCATTCAGTTTTTTCCATAAGTCTGCATCAATACCATCAATAAAAGCATTTGGATTAAAGGTCGGCATGGAGACAAATGCAAGCACATCACCAGTTGCAACTTCAATGACGACCATCGCTCCACGTTGATTGTTAAAAAGCTGTTCAATCAGATACTGTAGTTTGATATCAATTGCGAGCGATAGATTTGAGCCAGAAATCGGTGGCGTTGTTGACAAATTGCGCACAACTCGTCCGCCAGCAGTGATTTCAACTTCGTTATAACCAACGGTGCCACGCAGTTCTTTTTCGTAGCTTTGTTCGAGGCCGATTTTTCCAACCTGTTGGATTCCCTTGATTTTCATTGGACGAAAATCGTCACTCATTTGATCATCAGGAACATCTTCTAACTCGGCCAATAGTTTTTCGCGATCTTTTAAAGAGACTCTGCCGGTATAGCCAAGAAGATGAGAACCTAATTCCTGATAGGGGTACTCACGAAAATATCTCACTTGTACCTCAACTCCTGGAAAGGCGAAACGGCGGGTTAAAAACCGTGCAACCTCCTCGTCATTTAAAAAGTTTCGAATGGGAATACTTTCGGTTTTTTTTGCACCTTGAATCGAGCGGAAAAAGTTAGCACGATCTTTGGGGGAGATTTTGACAACTTCGTTCAGTGCTTCAACAAGTGTTTCAACAGGAGTGCTCAAACCTGCTAGGGTTACTTCAAGTGAGTATGAAGGAAAGTTTCTGGCGAGAACAATCCCATTGCGATCAATAATCAGGCCTCGTTGCGATGGGGTTGTGATAATCGCAATGCGATTACTTTCAGAGGCTGTAGAGTATTTCGCATGACGAATGACTTGTAACCAAAAAAAACGAATAAATAAAATAGACAAACAGATCATCACAAACCATAGTGCAATCCGAATGCGTTTTTGAAAGTCCTCTAAAGGCGTTGAATCGGTATAGCCAACCATAGATTCATTTTCTTTAAAGAGGGTTATGATGAATGGGCGCGGGGTGGCCGGAAAGAATCTTTTTTAGAACTGGCCATAAACACGCTTGCAAAACACATGGAATCATCAAATACGAGGCAGAGAATTCCCGAATGGTGCCCATTTGCCAAAGAATGAAGAGTTGAGCGGCATTGGCAATCAGAAAAATTTGGAACATCACAAAGCTTTGACCAAGCAAGGTGTTATTTAATAATCGGCGATCCCACACGATCACCAGAAAGCAAGCTACTAAATAAGTGATTGCATGAATTCCTAGATATTGAGAAGTTTGAATATCCATTAATACGCCCAAGAAAAAAGCTGGGGTAAGGTCCATTTTTTCTGGAACTTGCATTACCCAAAAAGCGAGAACCACCAACATAAAATCCGGAACCCAATCAGAATTTCCAAAAGGAAAAATATTTAGCAAAAAACCAAACAAAATCGTCAAGATGATGACGCCATAGGAGGTTGATTTGAGGACAATCGGTTTCATTGAGCCCCCTTTTTTTGTTTTAATTTATGTTTGATTGTTTCGGATTCGGTTGGCACTGGTACTTGATTGTTTGGTGAATAGATGAGTACGACCAAATGACGGTAGTGATTTATTTTAGCAATTGGGCGGCAAGAAACAATCGCGCCTGAGCTTTCAGAAGATCGATCAATTTTAGTAATGATTGCTACCGGCATACCTGGTGGGTAAGTGCCATCAATTCCCGATGTGTTTAAGTAGTCACCAACATCAAGATCTGCAAGGTTATTGATATAGCGAAGTTCTAGGGGGGCAGATCGGCCAACGCCAAAAAGGGCAGCACGCAGACCATTGCGTTCAACTAATACCGGAATTGAAAAATCCCTTTCTTCAAGCAAAGTGACTTCTGATGAATTTGAGAACACCCGAGTAATTTGGCCCAAAATACCTAAATCGCTTGCAATCGGCATACCAGCCTTAACGCCATCACTTTCGCCAACATTAATCACTACCTTTTGTGAAATTGGATTATTTGGGTTATAGATAATTTCTGCTGCCAAGGTTTTTACCGCTGGTTGTTGAGGTAATCGGAGTAGTTTTTTGAGATGTTCATTCTCGGAAATTAAATACTCTGCTTGATTTGCAAGAAACGATAGGCCCTCAATTTCCTTAGACTGCTTATTGAGTTCAAGACGCATTGCGGATCGTGTTACAAAGTAATTAACCGTATTTTGGGCAAATTGACTTGGTTTTGAAAGCAATTGTTGCAATGGAAACAAGATCGTTTGACCAAACGCACGAATTTTTTCTGTGGCGTGAAGCCGATAGTCTGAAAAAATGAGTGCTGCGCAAACTAACAAAAAAAAGAAAAGTTTTAAAAGAGGAGCGCCTTGCCGAAATAAGGACGGAGAATTCCGAAACAAAGCACACCTCAGTTAGGGGGATTAAATTACTCTTGTGAGAAGATACTGCTGAGTTTGTCCATCCGCTCTAAGGCGAGTCCTGAACCTCGAACGACGCAGGTCAATGGATCATCAGCAACGTGCACAGGCAAACCGGTCTCTTCTAGAAGAAGACGATCGAGATCTCGTAGGAGCGCACCACCACCGGTGAGCATCATGCCACGATCAGCAATATCTGAAGCGAGTTCAGGGGGAGTTTGCTCAAGCGCTGATTTAACAGCAATCACAATTTGGTTCAACGGGTCTGAGAGGGCCTCTAGGATTTCATTACTTGTTACAGTAAAGCTACGCGGTATCCCTTCGGAGAGATTTCTGCCCTTGACTTCCATTTCGCGTACTTCGCTACCTGGAAAGGCCGAACCAATGGTTTTTTTAATGAGTTCAGCCGTTTGTTCACCAATTAACATGCCGTAGTTGCGGCGAATGTAATTGGTAATGGCATCATCAAATTTGTCGCCACCAACCCGAACTGACCACTTATAGACCATACCACCTAAGGACATCACACCAACTTCGGTTGTGCCGCCGCCAATATCAATGACCATGGATCCAGAAGCCTCGGTTACTGGTAAACCTGCACCAATCGCTGCTGCCATTGGTTCTTCAATTAAAAAAACTTGTGATGCACCTGCACCTAAGGCAGATTCTCGGATTGCGCGACGCTCTACCTGCGTTGAACCGCAAGGAACGCAAATAATGATGCGAGGACTGGGTTTAAGAAATTTACTTTCATGAACCATTTTGATAAATTGCTTGAGCATTTGCTCAGTGATCGTGAAGTCAGCAATCACACCATCTTTCATGGGGCGGATGGCCTGGATATTTCCAGGGACACGGCCAAGCATTGCTTTTGCTTCATGACCTACAGCCAAAATTGTCTTTTTACCGTTTGCGCCATCTTGGCGAATTGCGACAACAGAGGGTTCGTCTAATACAATTCCTCGATCACGCATGTAAATGAGTGTGTTTGCAGTACCAAGGTCGATCGCTAGATCGTTTGAAAAATAACTACGGAAGAGTCCGAACATAGATTTGGAGGAGAATAATAAAATTACAATATAAACTACGATTAGAAGATAATGTAATGATACCGTAAGCCTGTTATGAATATTGAAGAAATTAAACACTTAGCCCAACTTTCAAGTTTAGAAGTTGATTCTGAGCAAATCCAGCAACTCTCGACAGAACTTGAGAATATCCTTCAATTGGTCGGCCAACTTCAGTCTGTAGATACCACAAATGTTGAACCTTTGTGTCATCCTATTTCCCTGATGACCGAGCTCAATCAACCTTTTCGGCCAGATTTAGTAACTGAAATGAATGACCGTGAAAATAACCTGAAACCTGCACCTGCAAGCTTCGAGGGCCTTTTCTTGGTGCCGAAGGTGATTGAATGAACTGGCATGAGCACTCTCTAAAGTCTTTGAGCCAAGCCTTGTTAAAAAAAGAGGTTTCTAGCGTCGAGCTGAGTCAGTATTTTTTGAACCGTATGGTGCAATACCAAGGGATGAATGCGTATTTAGACGTAGATCATGACCTTACTCTGAGTCAGGCTAAATTAGCTGATCAAAGGATTGCAAAGGGGCAAGCGGGACCATTAACTGGTATACCGGTCGCTCACAAGGACGTTTTTGTAACTAAATTTTGGAAATCAACCGCAGCATCGAAGATGTTGAGTCATTATGTCAGCCCATTTGATGCCACAGTCGTAGCAAATTTGGGAGTTGATGGTGCGGGGATGGTTTGTCTGGGGAAAACCAACATGGATGAGTTTGCGATGGGATCTTCCAACGAAAACTCCGCTTTTGGCCCAGTTTTGAATCCCTGGGGCAGGTCCTTTGTGCCGGGGGGCTCCTCTGGAGGTTCTGCTGCTGCAGTCGCCGCTGGGCTCGCACCCATTGCTACAGGTACCGATACAGGTGGTTCCATTCGCCAACCGGCTGCTTTTTGCGGGATTACGGGCTTAAAACCTACATATGGTACGGTCTCGCGGTTCGGGATGATCGCTTATGCTTCTTCTTTGGACCAAGCTGGGCCGATGGGGAAAAGCGCAGAAGATTGCGGTCTTTTACTCAATGCCATCGCTGGCCACGATCCAAAAGATTCGACTTCATTAGAACGTGATAAAGAAAATTACTTGCAACATATTGGCGGCAACTGGTTAGAGGGTGCCGCAAAGCCATTGCAAGGACTTCGCATTGGGGTACCAAAAGAGTTTTTCACCCAAGGTCTTCAAGAAGAAGTGCGTCAAGCTTTAGAAAGCGCCCTAGATACCTACCAACGACTTGGGGCGACATGCGTATCGGTATCTCTTCCCCAGACCAGCTTATCGATTCCGGTATATTACGTGCTTGCGCCTGCTGAGGCATCAAGCAATTTAAGCCGCTATGATGGCGTTCGTTATGGTTATCGTGCAACCGAATACAAGGATCTTGCGCAGATGTATCAACGCTCAAGATCCGAGGGCTTTGGTGCAGAGGTAAAGCGTCGAATTTTGATTGGGACGTATGTCTTGTCCCAAGGATACTACGATGCCTACTATTTACAGGCACAGAAAATTCGCCGCATCATTGCACAGGATTTTCAAAAAGCATTTCTTGATTGTGATGTCTTAATTGGGCCTGTCGCGCCGAATACAGCTTGGAAGATTGGTGAAAAATCAAACGATCCTTTGGAAATGTACTTAGAAGACATCTTCACTCTTAGTATTAATTTGGCAGGATTGCCTGCAATGAGTATTCCCTGCGGTCAAAGTACTGAAAATTTACCAATTGGTCTGCAAATGATTGGGAATTACTTTGCCGAAGCTCGCATGCTCCAAATCGCCGATCATTTTCAACGTGAGACTGATTTTCATCTTCAAGCACCAACCTTAGATACAGTTGAGGTGGTCAAATGAAACAACAATGGGAAGTTGTCATTGGTTTAGAAACCCATACCCAATTACGAACAAAGTCAAAAATTTTTAGTGGAGCAAGCATTGCTTTTGGTGCAGAACCAAACGTTCAGGCTTGTGCAGTTGACTTGGCTTTACCTGGAACTCTTCCTGTTCTTAATCAAGAAGCTGTCTTGCATGCGATTCGTTTTGGATTAGCGATCGGGGCACACATTGCACCCGTTAGCGTGTTTGCACGGAAAAATTATTTTTATCCAGATTTACCTAAAGGTTATCAAATTAGTCAGATGGACTTGCCTATCGTAATTGGTGGGGGTTTAGATATCGAAGTTGATGGTATCAAAAAACATATCCAACTTACGCGTGCGCATCTAGAAGAAGATGCTGGTAAATCCTTGCACCTGAACTATGAAGGCTTACATGGGGAAAAGTCCAGTGGTATTGATTTAAATCGTGCTGGCACCCCTTTACTCGAAATCGTTACCGAGCCCGTGATGCGCAGTGCCGCTGAAGCAGTTGCTTATGCGAAAAAATTGCATGCGCTGGTAATGTGGATTGGCATTTGTGATGGCAATATGCAAGAAGGTTCCTTTCGATGCGATGCGAATGTCTCCGTTAGGCCAATTGGGCAAGAGGCATTTGGAACGCGTTGTGAAATAAAAAATCTCAACTCGTTTAAATTTTTAGAAGAGGCAATTCTGTTTGAAGTACGTCGTCAAATTGAACTTATCGAAGATGGCGGGAAGGTAAAACAAGAAACCCGACTGTATGATTCGGAAAAACAAGAAACGCGCAGTATGCGGAGTAAAGAAGATGCTCAAGATTACCGTTATTTTCCCGATCCGGATTTGCTTCCGGTCCGAATCACCGAGCCGATGATTGCCGAGATACGGAGCTTATTGCCGGTTTTGCCTGAACAACTGCGGCATGAGTGGCAGACCTCTTATGGATTAAATGATTATGACGCACGCCAACTGGTTCAAAGTAAAGATATTGCCGATTACTTCACAGCGTTTTTAAAACTCATTCCTGCCGAGTGGGCCAAACCTGCAGCAAACTTAATGACCGGTGAGTTTGCTTCAGCTCTGAACCGCGAAGCTCAAGATGCCTCTGCTGCGCCAGTGCGCCCAGAGCATCTTGCGGAATTGTTGAAGTTTATCCAAGACGGTACGATCTCGAACAAAATGGCCAAAGATATCGTGACAACATTGTGGGAGCGTGGCGCGCAATCGACTCTTCCGATACTGGGAGTTGTTCAGGCTTTGATTGAAGAGCAAGGCCTCAGACAAATCAGTGATGTAGGCGCCATTTCCATACTGATTGATCAAGTCTTACAAGATAATTTAAAATCTGTGGAAGAGTTTCGTAATGGGAAAGAGAAGGCCTTTAACGCATTGGTGGGGCAAATCATGAAAGCCTCGAAAGGTAAGGCTAATCCTGCACAAGTCAATCAGATTTTAAAAGATAAATTAACGTCTTAAAGGGAACAGAGCCTCTTATGGAAAATAGCCCAGAGCAAACACAAGAAGAACAAGAAAAATTAGTTGCACAGTGGTTATTAGCAAGCCCCGGTTTTTTCGAACGCCACCCAAATCTACTCGTCAATCTTGCACTAACCAATTCTCACGAAGGCAAGGCCATTTCTCTACAAGAAAAACAAATGGCACTTTTGCGTAATCAAAATCGGGATTTGAACGATAAACTTGCCCAAATGTTGCGGTTCGGTACTGAAAACGATCGCACGCAGACGCTCATGGTCGCCTGGTTAGAGGAGCTCTTGCTAGCACAAACGGAAGAGCAAGCGACGCGTTCGATCACTTCTGGTCTTGACCGTTTATTTGCAATTGGTGAGGTGCAAATTCTCAACAATTCTGAAATGTCTCAAACTTTAAAAGATCGTTTACCGAGTTTGCCAGTCTGTGGCGATTTGAGTATGGCAAAAGACCTCATTCCAGATAGTCAGAATATTTTAGAAGGAAGCATTGCAATGATTCCATTACAAGTCGAGCAGCGTGTTCTTGGAGTACTGGTTTTAAGAAGTGCCGATCGGACGAAGTTTTCCGCAGAGATGGGGCTTGTTTATATTCAGCAATTTGGCCGTCTTGCAAGTGCCGCATTGTATCGATTCCGGAAGGATTGATGGAGACATCAGCTGTTCAAATCGACGTTGTTATTGCGACGTTTTTAGAAGAGCTGCATGTTGTACGCCAATTATCTGCTCACACTATTCGAGCATATCAACACGATTTGCGGGTTTTAGCCAATAACCTACAAGAATTTTCCATCGCATTATCCTCTGTGCGCAGCACGCACATTCGTTCTTGGGTATCTCAGTTGCATGCGAAAGGTGCCTCACCACGTTCACTTGCGCGTTTACTCTCAGCTTGGAGAGCCTTCTTTGAATGGCTTTCGATACCAAGATCAACTCTTGGTTTACCTGAGATGAAAGTCAATCCTGTGCAAGATATTCGGGCTCCCCGTAAAACCAAGAGTCTACCCAAAGCGCTAACGGTTGAACAGACCATTGTCTTAATGGAAAAAGCAAAAGCAGAAGCCCATCCAAACGCGGGACACACTTCCCCAAGCCCGCACTGCTGGTTTGTGCAACGAGACCATGCCATCGTAGAGCTTTTATATTCATCGGGGTTGCGTCTTGCTGAAATTTTAAGTATTGATGCTAATCTGACGCAAGGTTATCCCTTGACTGCACTCAGTTGGATTGATTGGCAAGCGGGCGATGTTCATGTTCGGGGTAAAGGTGCGAAGCGTCGAATTGTTCCTATTGGTTCTGCTGCTATGCAGGCATTAAACACTTGGTATGCGGTTTGGCAAGAGCAGGTTAGCAATCATGCACTGAGCGATGCCCCTTTGTTTTTCAATCAATATTTACAGCGTCTTTCTCCAAGGACAGTGCAGAGCCGCCTGAAAACCTTGGCGCAGCGTGCAGGACTGCCAATGCACGTACACCCCCATATGCTGCGCCACAGCTTTGCGAGTCACATTTTACAATCCTCACACGACTTGAGATCGGTACAAGAGATGCTTGGGCATGCCAGCATTGGCAGTACCCAGATCTACACATCACTCGACTATCAACACCTTGCGCAGGCATATGATTTGGCTCACCCACGCGCAAAACTTAGAAAGTAATCATGCAAGCAAGCATTTATTTAGAGTCCTCTAAAGAGCACTCTGTTTTACAGCAGCATCCGTGGGTTTTTGCTGGGACAATCGATAAGTATGAAGGCAAAGTGCAAATTGGCACGACTGTACGCGTTTTTAGTAGTACAAAAAAACTCATTGGTCGTGCTGCCTATAGTCCGCACTCGCAAATTCGTGCTCGAATGTGGTCTTGGGATCCTGAGGAGCCGATTGATCATGCCTTTTTTAAACGCAAAATTGCTGCCGCAATACAGCATCGACAAACTTGGGTAAAAGATACAAATGCCATTCGCCTCATTTTTGGCGAGGCTGATGGAATACCTGGGTTGGTGGTTGATCAATACGGACAAACATTGGTTTGTCAGTTTTTAAGTGCTGGTGCTGATTTTTGGAAAGATGCCATTGTCGATATATTGGCGAACCTCACGCATTGCGTATCGATTTATGAACGCTCGGACGCGGCAGTTCGGCAGCGAGAGGGTCTGGAATCGAGAGTTGGGAGTTTATTTGGCCCATCACCCTCTCAGGAAGTGTTGGTTACGGAAAATGGGATCGATTATTTAGTCGACCCCATTCATGGTCACAAGACAGGCTTTTATATTGATCAGCGGGATAACCGGCGCTTGGTAATGGAGTTATCGCAAAATCGTCGCGTCCTGAATACCTTTTGTTACACAGGAGGATTTTCGTTAGCAGCACTCAAAGGCGGAGCGCACGAAGTCACTTCTGTGGACTCTTCAGGGGAGGCTTTAGACATCGCAAAAAAACAAATGACGCTGAACTCTTTTGATGTAAGCAAGGGGCTATGGCAAGATCGGGATGCATTTGATGCGTTGAAGGATTTTCGAGTTGCCAATGAGTCATTTGATTTAATTGTCTTGGATCCGCCGAAATTTGCCCCGTCAGCCGCCCATTTGACAAATGCCATCAAGGCTTATAAGGAAATAAACCGAAATGCCATGCAGCTCGTAGCTAAAGGTGGGTTAGTACTCACTTTCTCTTGTTCTGGCGCAATGGATAGCGAGCTTTTTGAAAAAACAATTTTTTCAGCCAGTAAAGAAGCGGCAAGCCATTTAAAAAACGGAGATTTGAAATTTCGTGTGCTAAAGCGCTTGACTTCGGGGCTAGACCATCCTAAATTAACATGTTTCCCAGAAGGTGACTACCTTAAGGGTTTATTACTTGAACGCGTATGAGCGATCAGAATAGCGAAGATACATTTAGGAAATCATGGCATTAATTCCGGTAACAATATTAACGGGCTTTTTAGGTAGCGGTAAAACGACCTTACTCAAACACATCTTGACCGATGACCACGGCAAAAAAATTGCGGTCATCGAAAACGAGTTTGGCGAAGAAAATATTGACAATGAGATTCTGATTCAAAACAGCACTGAGCAAATTGTGCAAATGAGTAACGGCTGTGTATGTTGCACAATACGCGGTGACCTAGTCGAAGCACTTAACCAGTTATGGGAACAAAGAAAAAGCAAAACAATTCACTTTGACAGAGTGGTTATTGAGACAACTGGAATCGCAAATCCTGGGCCTGTTGCACAAACGTTCTTTATGGACGATGATGTTGCTGAGCATTATGTCTTAGATGCAGTAGTGACATTGGTGGATGCCAAGCATGGGAACCATCAGTTAACTGAACACGTTGAAGCACAGAACCAAGTTGGTTTTGCTGACCGAATATTCATCACGAAATGTGATGTCGTGTCTGCCTCCGACGTTGCTGAATTGCGTAGTCGACTGGTTCATATGAACCCTAAAGCACCAATTAAAGAGGTGTCATTTGGTAAAGTTGAGCTCAATGAGGTCTTTGACTTACACGGCTTTAATTTAAATGCAAAATTAGATATTGATCCGCACTTCTTAGAAAAAGATGACCATACGGATTGTGGGCCTGATCATGATCACGATCACCATGATGCACATGGACATCATCACCATCATCACGGGCATACTGATAAAATCCAATCCTTTGTGTTTCGAAGTGAAAAACCATTTGACCACAAAAAATTAGAAGATTTTTTGGGCGGCATACTTTCCGTCTTTGGCGAAAAGCTCTTGCGTTATAAAGGGGTCCTTTATATCAAGGGCTCCAACCGCAAAGTGGTGTTGCAAGGTGTTCATGAAATGATGGGCAGTGATATGGCTGGTCCTTGGGGAAATGAGCTCAAACAAACAAAGCTTGTTTTCATTGGGCAAGACTTACCCAAAGATACTTTGATGATGGGCCTTGAGGGTTGCTTGGTTTAAGCAACTATTGAATCGAATACGCTTAATAGCATAAGGAAGAAAAATGGTAACAGCTGCAAAAAAATCGGTATCTAAAAAGGCGATAGAAAAAGAACCTACGCAAGAAGCCCACTTGGAAAAAGCAAACGTAGCCAAGGAGTTAACTAAATCGAAAAAAGAAACAACCGCAAAATCGACTGAAAAAGGGGTTTCAGAAATCATTACAGAAGCGCAGTTGCTCAAGATGTCTGAAAAAGACTATATGAATCAAGAGCAATTAGAATTTTTCAGAGATCGCTTAAAAAGTTTAAAAGAAGATATTTTAAAAAATGCGGATGCCACAACAGAAAACTTACGCGAAAATATCTTGGTGCCAGACCCTGTGGACCGTGCCACGATAGAAGAAGAGCATGCAATTGAGTTACGGACGAGGGATCGTGAACGTAAATTGTTGAAAAAAGTAGAGCAAGCCTTAGCGCGAATCGATTCTGGTGATTATGGCTGGTGTGAAGAGACGGGGGAAGCAATTGGGGTATCTCGACTGCTAGCTAGACCAACTGCAAATCTTTCTCTCGAAGCTCAAGAACGTCGCGAACTCCGGCAAAAATTATTTGGTGATTGACGCAGCTCGCATTTTCAGACTGGCAAGCTTCAAAATACAAGAATGTCGACATGTCTTTGAAACAGAAAATGGTTAGAATCAGTTGATGAATAAGCTAAAGAATCAACCGAGCTTCTTTTCTGCTTTTAAAGCATCGATTGCGAGTGTGGCCCTCTTGGCGTGCATGCTTGGTACCCAATTCATTGGGGTCGTTCATGAAATGAAGCACGATCTCTACCTAAAAATATCTCATACCAGTGTGAGTCTGGATGAAGTCCAAGATACGTATGGACATGATAATGGGTCAAAACCTTGTAAATTATTTGATGGGCTTGCCTTATCGGCCTTTTTAGCATACTTTTTAGTTGCCTTTACGGTATTCAATCACTTGCGGGAGAAATTGCATCTCCTCAAGCCACAACCCCGTTTATTTGCCTTCTTTCGATATTACGCATCTCAAGCACCTCCTCAATCACCACATCCTTAGTATTCCTTTTCTAAAAGATCGATAAGTGAGCCTTTAATTTGGCTCTGAGGAGAGATTCATGCAATTACGTCAATGTATTGTTTTACTCACGCTATTGCCAATGAGCTTGTTTGTACATTGTCAAGAAAGTGTGGAGACTAATTTGGAAATAGACGTTGTAGGTGAAAGGCCAAACAACCAAGACATCACATCATCCGCCAAGATACTTTATGGTGACGAATTAAAAAACAAACTAGAGTCGAATCTAGGAGCAACCTTGGCCAATGAGTTGGGCGTCAGTGCAACAGGTTTTGGTGCAGGGGCATCACGACCAGTCATTCGCGGTTTAGATGGTTCAAGGGTACAAATTCTTGAAAACGGCATGACGGTCAATGATGTTTCAAGTATTTCCGCAGATCATGCCGTGGCTGACTCAATCCAAAACGCCAGCCAAATCGAAATCCTACGCGGTGCATCTGCCCTCATGTATGGTTCAGGCTCAAGTGGTGGCTTGATTAATGTGTTGAATGATCGTATTGCTACCGTCTTGCCAGATAAAACAATGGGTGGCTTTAATGTAAATGGTGGTAGTAGTGCCAACAGTAAAACCACCGCCGCATTTGTTGATAGCTCGATTGGCCAGCTTGCACTTCATCTGGATGTATCAAAAATGGATGCGGGGGTATATGGGATTCCGGGCGCAGCGGAATTGGGTGGTTCAAATGCCAACTGGGCAATTACAAAACAAGGTCCCGTTAATATTTCGTATAGCAATTCATTACCTTTTTCTTACAATAATCAAAATAATCTGGGCGTAGGGGCTTCTTTTATTGGTAACAATGGCTACACAGGATTTTCGTATGAGCACTTGGCCCACAATTATGGAATCCCAAGTGTAAACGGCGGTTATATCGAGCAGACTCAAGATCGATATGATGTGGTAAATGAAGTACATCGTCCGCTAGAGGGTTTTTCCAATTTCAAAATTGGGCTATCACATAGTGAATATAACCACAATGAATATGATCGAGATGGTGTGCCTCAGACAATTTGGAATAATAAGGCGGATGAGCTACGCGCGGTCCTTTCACATGAGTCATGGAATCAATGGTCGGGGTTGTTTGGCTTACAGCTATCTACTGCAAAACTTGCTGCTTTAGACGTACCCACTCAAGCTTCTGCTATTGTTCCAGAAACGACAACCAATTCCGAAGCACTTTTTTGGATAGAAGAAGCCAAATTCGGTAACTTCAAGACAAGCATTGGAATACGTATGAACATGGTGAGTCAACAGCCAAATACATCAAGTACGTATGCAGTAACGGGGGGTGAACAGTTTGTTGGCGCAAGCTTTAATACGCCAAATTTAGTGGCTCGAAACTTTCAATTGATCTCCTACTCATTGGGGCAGACATGGGCTTTCGCCCCAAGTTATCTACTTGGGGGCACGTATACGGTCTCGCAACGAGCGCCAAGTGCTACTGAACTCTATGGTTATGGTCCGCATGATGCTACTGCAACGTTTTTGGTTGGTAATACAAACTTGACAACAGAAACTTCACACAATATAGAGATTTCACTGCAAAAGAATCTCGGTCAATTTCAAGCCCAAACCAATCTGTATTTGAATCGGTTCAATGACTATGTTTATGGCGCAACTAATGGCAGTTATGATGTTGCCTCAAGCTATTTAGTGGAACAAATAAGTCAAGCCAACGCAACGATTAAGGGCATTGAGGCAGAATTGACGTATAACTGGAAAGAAACGGGTTGGAGTGGGCGGTTCTTTGGTGATGTATCAAGGGGTACTTTTGATGCGGGTGGAAATTTACCGCTTCAGCCCGCACCAAGAGTTGGTTTAGAGTTGATAGAAAAAAAAGATTCATGGATGTATACCGCTTCACTCATTCACGCATACCAACAAAACGCTATTGCGGACTTTGAAATTGGACCGACGCCAAGTTATAACTTACTTAATGCTGGAGTTTCTTACACGAAAAAAGTCGACCAGCTGTTGCTGACTTTTTATCTCAAAGCTACCAATATCCTCAATCAAGATGTCCGATATTCAACGACTCCAGAAACCATCCGCTTGTATGCACCCCAAATGGGCCAGAATATACTGTTTGGGTTGAGGGGAATTTTTTAAATATACCTTGATCTCCAATATGGGGAAAATACCCAAAAAGAGTATATGCAGATATGAAATTTAAACGTAGAATCTTGTTTAAAGAGTTCGTTTTATTAAATTCATGAATTCATCATGTTTCCCTTATGATGAAGGCTTAACTACTGACCAAAAAATATGGACCATAAAGATTTAAGCCTCAAAGATATTGCGCCAATGTTAAAGGCGGAGATCCTTGCGGAGGCTCTGCCGTATATACGCCAATACCATGGCAAAACCATTGTGATTAAATACGGCGGGAATGCCATGATCGATGAGCGCTTAAAAGAAGGTTTTGCGCGCGATGTGATTTTGTTAAAACTGGTTGGCATGAATCCTGTGGTGGTACATGGAGGTGGGCCTCAAATCGACGATGCGCTCAAAAAAATTGGTAAAGCAGGCACTTTTATACAGGGGATGCGGGTCACCGATGATGAAACCATGGAAGTGGTGGAATGGGTCTTGGGTGGCGAGGTTCAACAAGACATTGTGATGATGATCAATCAATTTGGTGGGCAAGCGGTAGGGTTGACCGGCAAAGATGGTGGCTTGATACGAGCAAAAAAATTACTGATAGCAGATAAAGACGACCCATCGAAGAAAATCGATATTGGATTTGTTGGAGAAATTGCTTCCATTAACCCTGCTGTAGTAAAAGCTTTGCAAGACGACGCATTTATTCCCGTTATTTCGCCCATAGGGTTTGGGGAAGATGGACGTGCTTACAACATTAATGCAGATTTAGTTGCTGGAAAAATGGCTGAGATTCTCCATGCTGAAAAGCTGGTGATGATGACGAATATTCCTGGTGTCATGAATAGCAAAGGCGAGTTACTCACCAATTTAAGTGCCAAAGAGATTGATGCGCTTTTTACAGATGGTACGATATCAGGTGGGATGTTACCAAAGATTTCCTCGGCATTAGACGCGGCTAGAAGTGGCGTGAATTCTGTACATATTATTGATGGTAGGATAGAACATTCCTTATTATTAGAAATCTTGACAGAGCAAGCATTCGGAACAATGATCAGATCACACTAAATGAATACCCCAGAGACACCTTCCGCATTGTCAAACGCAAAACCCATTGCGCAAGAAGAGCCAAAAAGAAAGCGCCCCAAGCCAGGTGAGCGCCGCATACAAATCTTGCAGGCTTTAGCAGAAATGCTTGAAAACCCGCAAGGTGAACGTGTGACGACGGCAGCCTTGGCCGCAAAAATTCAAGTATCTGAAGCGGCCTTGTATCGCCATTTTGCTAGTAAGGCACAAATGTTTGATGGGTTAATTGCGTTCATTGAACAAACTATTTTTGGTTTGATCAATCAAATCATCACAAAAGAAGAGGACGGTCGCACTCAAATTCAAGACATTGCGCGCATGATGCTCGCTTTTTCGGAAAAAAATCCTGGCATGACGCGAGTCTTATTGGGGGATTCGCTGTTCCAGGAGGATACACGCTTGCTGGAGCGGATTAACCAAGTCCTAGAACGCATTGAAGCTTCTCTCAAACAATCATTTCGAATTATGCAAACGCAGCACCATTTGACTTGGACCGCTGAAGATGTCAGTCATCGTTCCGGTCTAGTTATGTCCTTTGTGATAGGTCGTTGGCATCGCTTTGCCAGAAGTGGCTTTACTAAATCTCCACTAGATAACGCCGATGCGTCTATGGGTGTTCTGCTAGTGGTATGAGCGGTCTTCATTCGGTTTCACACAGTATTGAATTTACGCAAGCCTTGCCACTAAAAAGTGGCGCGGTGATCCAATCGTATCTATTGAAAGTACAAACGTACGGCACTTTAAATGCCAATCAATCAAATGCCGTTTTAATTTGTCATGCGCTGAATGCCTCGCATCACGTTGCTGGTTTGGACGAAAAAACCGGAGAACTTGGCTGGTGGGATAACATGATCGGCCCCGGTAAGCCGGTGGATACGGATGCGTTTTTTGTGATTGGGGTGAATAATTTGGGCTCGTGCTTTGGATCCACGGGTCCAATGAGCATTGATCCAAAAACGCAGCAACCCTATGGTAGTGCTTTTCCCTTGGTTACCGTGGAAGACTGGGTGGAGTCTCAGGCCAGGTTAGCTGATTATTTTGGCATCAAGCGATTTGCTGCGGTCATGGGAGGCAGTCTTGGAGGGATGCAAGCGCTTGCTTGGAGTACGATGTATCCTGCTCGGGTAGCCCACTGTATTGTGATTGCCTCAGCGGCTAATCTTTCAGCACAAAATATTGCTTTTAATGAAATAGCCAGAAACGCGATTATGAGTGATCCTGATTTTTATGCAGGAAATTATTATGCCCATCAGACTAGACCTCGAAGAGGTCTGCGTGTGGCAAGAATGGTTGGTCATATCACCTATTTGTCCAATGATGATATGGCAGAAAAATTTGGGCGCGAATTACGTCGTGCACCTGGCGCACCGAATACCTACAACTTTAATTTTGATACGGAGTTTGAGGTAGAAAGTTATTTACGGTACCAAGGAGATAAATTTGCAAATTATTTTGACGCCAACTCATACTTATTAATTACCCGCGCCTTGGACTATTTTGATCCGGCTCGGGAGTTTGATGGCCATTTATCAAAGGCCTTAGCTGGTGTTCAAGCGAAATTCTTGCTGATTAGTTTTACCACCGACTGGCGATTTGCTCCTGAGCGCTCCAGAGAAATAGTTAAAGCCCTGTTGGATAATAAGCGCACGATTAGCTATGCAGAAATCGATGCGCCACATGGACATGATGCTTTTCTTTTGGATGACCTCCGTTACCATGGCGTTGTACGGGCGTATTTTCACAACATGCTGCAGGACCTTCAATGAGCGTACTGACGATGCGTGCCGATTTTGATGCTATCGCACAATGGATCGCGCCTGACTCCAGTCTATTAGATCTTGGGTGTGGTGATGGCGCTTTTTTAGAATATATTCATCGCCTAAAAAACGTGCATAGTTATGGTGTTGAAATTTCAGACGAGCGCGTTTTGGCTTGTATTGCAAAAGGGTTAAATGTGATTCAGCAGGATCTGGAAGCGGGTCTTGCTTTGTTTGCTGACCATAGTTTTGATATGGTGGTTTTATCGCAGACCTTACAGACCATTCACGAAACGGAATCTATTTTGCGAGAAATTGTCCGTGTCGGAAAAGAGTGCGTCATTTCTTTTCCAAACTTTGCACATTGGTCACACCGATTGGGTATTTTCTTTGGCAGAATGCCAGTCTCAAAATCCTTACCTTACGATTGGTTTAATACGCCAAACGTGCGGGTTTTAACGATCGCAGATTTTGAGGCTCTAGCAAGTAAGATTGGGCTACAAATTATTGATCGGGTGGTCTTACACGATGGCAAAGTTGTCCATTTTGGCGCTAATTTGTTTGGTAGCCTTGCCATTTATCGTGTTAAAAGCGCATAGATATGCCTGATTTACCCACACCAAAAAAAGACGTTTTAGAACTTATTGCTGCTTATCGACAAACCGCAACGATGCGTATGTTTTTTTTGGGTTTTTCTGCTGGATTACCTTTATTGCTGGTATTGGGTACTTTGGGGTTTTGGTTGAGAGAGGCAGGGATTGATCGCAGTACGATCGGTTATTTGTCATGGATTGGTTTAATTTATGGTCTTAAATGGGTTTGGTCCCCATTTGTGGACGGCCTCTACATTCCCTTCTTTTCGAAATGGCTTGGTCGCCGGCGATCTTGGCTGTTGTTTGCACAGTTGCTCATCATATTAGGTCTTATCGGAATGGGGCGATCGGATCCTGCCCACAATGTTCAGGCACTAATCTGGTTTGCAATTCTCGTGGCTTTTGGGTCAGCGACCCAAGATATTGCGTTGGATGCTTTTCGGATCGAGTCTGCGAATGTGAAGTTACAGGGCGTATTGGCGGCAGCTTATCAAACGGGTTATCGGCTAGGAATGATCTGGGCAGGTGCCGGCGTTCTTTGGATTGCAGCAAAAGCGCAAGTTGCTCCACTCAATTATGACGCACACGCTTGGCAATTTTCGTATCTCTGTATGGCATTGTCGATGTTAGTTGGTATGGTGACAGTTTGTTTTTCTCAAGAGGCGCCTTATGTGCCCCGTCAAAGACCATCATCTGTAATTGCTTGGGTGCAAGAGTCCTTTTTAAATCCATTCATGGAATTTATTAAACGTTTTAAATGGCATGCTGTATTAATTCTGACCCTCATTGCGGTTTACCGCATTAGTGATGTGGTGATGGGGATTATGGCAAACCCGTTTTATGTCGATATGGGATACAGCAAAGAAGAGGTTGCTGGAGTAACCAAAATATTTGGTGTTGTCATGACCTTATTAGGGGCATTTATCGGTGGGGGCTTTATCATTCGATTTGGCTTGTTACGCATCCTTATGTTGGGCGCTTTTTTGTCCGCAACGAGTAATCTATTATTTGCTTGGCTTACAACCCGAGGTCACGATCTTACGGGCCTCATCTTTGTTATTTCTGCGGATAACTTGAGTTCCGGAATCGCCTCAGCGGCATTCATTGCGTACCTTTCCTCGCTGACGAATGTCTCGTATAGTGCGACTCAGTATGCACTCTTTAGCTCCATGATGTTGCTGATACCGAAGTGGTTGGCCGGGTTTTCAGGGGTTTTTGTGGACCGCTTTGGTTATCAAAGCTTCTTCACGGTAACTGCTTTAATTGGCTTACCTGTACTAATCTTGGTTTGGTTGGTTGGTCGGCAAGAGTTACCCATTTATACGAATTCAGATAAGCCACAGGCATAATCAATGACAAGTGGGGCGTGATCCGAAAAGCGCGCCTCTTTATAGATGGATGCTTGCGTAGCAAAGGACGCAAGTTTTGGAGTAGTGATTTGATAATCAATCCGCCAGCCGACATTATTGTTGTAAGCTTGCCCGCGCTGACTCCACCAGGTATAGCACTGATCGGTTGTGGTCGGTTCGATTTGGCGATAGACATCGACGAATTGTTCCTGATCAAACAGGTGTGTGAGCCAAGCGCGTTCTTCCGGTAAAAAACCGGAGTTTTTAAGATTCCCCTTCCAATTTTTTAAATCAATTTCTTGATGTGCGATATTGATATCACCACATAAAGCAATCTCAAAACCTTGCATTTTTAAACCGATAAGAAAGGGCAAAAACACATCTAGAAAACGCATTTTCGCAGCTTGACGCTCTTCCGAGCTTGAGCCTGATGGGAAGTAGACGGAAACAATCCAGAGCCTACCAAAACGCAGCGCGGTATACCTCCCTTCCGCGTCAAATTCTGACTCCCCAAAGCCAGTCCGGACTTCATCAGGTGAATGTTTTGAGTAAATCCCCGTGCCACTGTAACCCTTTTTTTGGGCACAATGAAAGTAAGCTAAATAATGTTGCGGTTCTGTGAACTCTGCTGATAAATCGTCCATTTGTGCTTTAATTTCTTGCAGGCAGATAAAATCCGCTTGCGATTTTTGAAGCCACTCTAAAAAACCTTTTTTTGCTGCAGATCGAATTCCATTTACATTTGCCGTTATGATTCTCACTATGACATCCTATTCTGACGCATTCATTGAATTTGCAATTAAAGCCCACGTTTTATCCTTTGGAGAGTTTAAAACGAAAGCGGGCCGCTTATCACCCTATTTTTTTAATGCAGGGATTTTTAATGATGGGGAAAAGCTTGCCGCCTTGGGTCAATTTTATGCGCAGACTTTATTGGCAAGCGGCATTTCGTTTGATATGTTGTTTGGACCTGCGTATAAAGGCATTACCCTTGCAGCCAGTACGGCGATTGCCTTACACAGCATGGGAAAAAATGTACCATTTGCGTACAACCGAAAAGAGGCAAAAGATCATGGCGAAGGTGGCGTCTTGGTGGGTGCGAAGCTCTCTGGCAATGTGGTGATTATTGATGATGTTATTTCTGCGGGAACTTCGGTGCGTGAGTCAGTCGAACTAATTACGCAAGCAGGAGCCACACCTTGTGCCGTACTCATCGCTCTAGATCGTATGGAGAAATCGGGTAATGCGATTGAAATTGGCGAGAACTCTGCCGTCCAAGCAGTCCAAAAAGATTTTTCTATGCCGGTACTTCCAATCGCGAATTTGCAAAATTTAATGGGGTATCTTGAAAGAACGCAGGATGATTCACTCAAAGATTATTTGCCAAAAGTTCAAGCGTATCGTGAGCGATACGGAGTGGTTTAAAAACAATCCATTCTTTTATGAGGGCCGTTATATTTCAATGTGGCCTTCAAATACAAAGCTTGCAGGCCCGGTCATCATGACTGGGGCCTGTTGACCACCACCAACCTTATCCCAAGCAATCGTTAACTCGCCGCCTCGTGTCGTAACTTGAACTGGTGACTGAATCAGGTTTTGTAACATCCCTGACACGACGGCAGCGCATGCTCCTGTGCCACAGGATAGGGTTTCACCAGAGCCACGCTCAAAGACGCGCAACCGAATATGATGAGCATGAACAATCTCCATAAAGCCAGCATTTACCCGCTTTGGAAACGCTGGGTGATTTTCAATCAATGGACCCAAGAGATGAACAGGGGCTTGCTTGACATCTGAAACGATTTGGACAGCATGCGGGTTGCCCATGGAAACGGGATGCACCCAAACTGCCGGGTTAGACGCCAATGGTAAAAAGTACAGTTGGGCATGACCTGACATTTTTTTCTCAAGCGTACCTGGTAAAAAGGGAATGGATTCACTTTCTAGAATAGGTGCGCCCATATTCACCGTTACCTGTAAATTTGGCAGTTCAGTCAGAGTGATCAAACGCGCCCCTACTTCTACTATGATTTGTGTTTTATCGGTAAGCCCGCGGTCACGGACAAAACGGACAAAACATCTGGAACCATTGCCACACTGCTCTACTTCAAAGCCATCAGCATTAAGAATGCGATATTTAAAATCGGCATCGGGATTGCTTGGTTTTTCAACCAGTAAAATTTGATCTGCTCCGATACCTAGATGGCGGTTTGCTAAAAATCGCCAATCGCTCGAAGTCAAGTGATCAATCTGTTGGTCAATCGCATCAATGACAATAAAGTCATTACCTAAACCGTGCATTTTGGTAAAAGAGAGTTTCATCAATAAAACCTTGCTTGTCCATTGGGTCTATTTTTAAAGCGCTTATGCACCCAATAATACTCTTGGGGACGTTCTCGAATAATGCTTTCAAAGAAATAACTGAGCCGTTGTGTATCCGCGAGCGCATCATCCGATGGAAAATTTTCTAGAGGGCGATGTATTTTACAAGTGTAGGATTTTCCATCTGGATTAAGGGTGGTAATCATTGGGCATACTTCAGCTCCGGTGAGTTTGGCAAAGCCAGAAAGGGAGGTCACAGTGCATGTTGC
>Ga0164296_1000898_pt1 | contig 33628 bp, 30 predicted proteins | sample GEODES057metaG_FD_113533 | JGI IMG/M metagenome (GOLD analysis project Ga0164296, IMG submission 113533) | Dystrophic lake water microbial communities from Trout Bog Lake, Wisconsin, USA - GEODES057 metaG | ecosystem: Environmental > Aquatic > Freshwater > Lake | place: USA: Trout Bog Lake...
AAGCCCTCATCCGCAAGGATGATGGGCTTTTCAAACTAAACTAAACTATCTTGGTTATCTGATAATAGATATCTGGTATTAGGAAAACAACGGCCGATTAACCATCTTAATGAATATTAACCAGTAACTGTTACCATGTAACTAATTCCCGATACCAAATACCCGATACCTAATACCTGATACCCGATACCTAATACCTAATACCTAATACCTAATACCTAATACCTAATAACTGATACCTGATATCTAATACCTACCCTCAAAACTTCCTCCTGCGCTCGCCACGATCTTCACGGCGTTTACCTGAAAAGTCGCGGAAACCGCCGCCGCTATTGCCGCCTGATCGTTCTCTGCTTCCGCCTTCTCTTTTTCCACCCTCACGGTTGCCACCGCCATAGCCTGAGCCATTGCGAAAACCACCTTCTCTGCGTTCGCCACCTTCGCGTTTCTTATAGCTATTGGAAGTGCCACCACTGCGACTTTCGCTGCTGCCTTCTCCTGAAATCTCTATCCTAACTTCGCGTCCCTGAAAATCGGCACCCTTAAAGCCCGATTGCACTTTCTGTACATCTTCATTTGCTACTTCGAAGAAAGAGTAAACACCCTTCACGTCAATTTTACCTACAGTTTTACCAGCTATTTTGGTGGTATTGCAGATATATCCTAGCAGATCGCCGCGGGTAAAGCCGTCAACCGAACCTAAGTTGATGAATAAGCGGGTAAAATCAGCACGCATACCTGTACGATTGAAACGATCGCCGCCACGATCGCCTTCAGCGCGTGGACGTTCGTCTGCAGCTGCATTCAGGTCAGGTGCATTTTTGTAATAATCAAGGAAACTGTTGAACTCCAGAGAAGCAAAACGTTTGATGATATCTTCTTTGCTCAGTTCCTTAAACTCATCCATGATGCGTGGAAGGTACTGTTCAATTTGTTTCTCATTCACTTCAACGTTATGCACTTTGTGTATCAGCGCAAACAGTTGCTTTTCAACTACATCAAAGCCTGTAGGTATTTCGGCTTTAACAAAGCGTTTACCTAAAGTTTTTTCTATCTGACGGATCTTACCCAATTCCTTACCATTGATGATCGAGATCGATACACCGGTTTTACCCGCACGCGCTGTACGGCCGCTTCGGTGGGTATAGTTCTCAATTTCGTCGGGTAGTGAATAATTGATTACGTGCGTAACGTCGTTCACGTCGATACCACGGGCTGCCACGTCGGTAGCTATCAGCAATTGCAGGCTACGGTCGCGGTAACGTTTCATTACCTTATCGCGCTGTTGCTGTGATAAATCGCCATGCAGCGAATCGGCATTATAACCGTCTTTGATCAATGATTCAGCAATTTCCTGAGTTTCGATCTTGGTACGGCAAAATACGATACCGAAGATCTCGGGATTGAAATCAACGATACGTTTAAAGGCAGCGTATTTATCGCGGGCACGTACCACATAGTATTCGTGCTCGATATTTTCGTTACCGGTATTTTTTGTGCCCATGGTAAGCTCGTAAGGATCTTCCATATATTTTTTGGCGATCCTTCTTACTTCAGAAGGCATAGTGGCCGAAAACAGCCATGTTTTTTTATCTTCGGGGGTGGTAGACAAAATACTGTCAATGTCTTCCTGGAAGCCCATATTGAGCATCTCATCAGCTTCGTCGAGCACAACAAACTTTACGCCGCCAAAATTAATAGCGCCGCGGTTTATAATATCGAGCATACGCCCTGGTGTTGCCACTACAATTTGCACACCGCGACGGATCTGGTGCAACTGATCCGAAATGCTTGCGCCGCCATAAACAGCAACAACATTTACGTTGCGCATATTTTTAGCATAATTTTTCAGATCGTTGGTGATCTGTAAACAAAGTTCACGGGTAGGGCACAAAATAAGCGCCTGCGGATGATTTTCTTCGAAATCAAGTAGTTCCAGTAATGGAAGTCCAAAAGCAGCAGTCTTGCCGGTCCCGGTTTGGGCTAATCCGACAAAATCGTTGCTGCCTGTTAACAATACGGGAATTGACTGTTCCTGGATTGGTGTAGGGTTTTCGAACCCTAACTCAGAGATGGCATTAACAATATCATGACGGATTCCCAGTTGAATAAATGGGTTCATGAATTTAAATAACGTATCTGGCTACATCGCCAAATCGGGCGCAAAGGTAAGGTTAATTTATCGCATTTCAAATACTGGGGAGGGATTTGGGAAAGATGACAATTGGGTAGAGAATGTAATTGCAACCTATTCTAGCGCAAGGAATATGGCGCAAGGTAAAATCATCTGTTATAGTTTGCAATATCTATTTTCCAAAAAGCCACAAATTATCCTACCTTAGTTTTCAATATCTAACCAACCATGAATATACAACGACTCCTCCTAATTGCCCTTTTTGCATTGGCAACTCAAACACTTTTTGCTCAGGACCTTGAAAAAAGCTTCGATACTACCCATTATGGCCGAAATACTGCTGTTGGGAAATATGCAGATATACGTGGTTTCAAAATGTATTATGAAACCTATGGTAAAGGCAAACCGCTGCTGATCATCCATGGCAACGGAGGATCTATCAATAACTTTGTTTTCCAGATACCTTATTTCGCTAAAAAGTATCAGGTAATATTAGCTGATAGCCGTGCGCAAGGCAAATCAGTTGATAGTAAAGACTCGCTGAGCTACGAAATGATGGCCGACGATCTGAACGGGCTGCTTGATCATCTGCATCTTGATTCAGCCTATGTTATCGGGTGGAGCGATGGCGGTATCAATGGCTTGTTACTTGCTATCAGGCATCCCGATAAAGTAAAAAAACTGGCAGTTACCGGAGCCAACCTTTGGCCTGATTCAACTGCTGTTGAACCTTTTATATACAAATGGGCACAAGACATGAACAAGGCGCTGGCAGACACGCTCAAAAAGACCAAATCGCCAGGTGCCGCACTAAAAAATGAAGCAAAAATAATGCATCTTCTGTCTTTTGAGCCACATATCAAAACATCCGACCTGCATGCTATCAAAGCTCCGGTTTTGGTAATTGGCGGCGACCATGATGTGATCCTGCCACAGCATACCATGTTGATAGCTCAATCTATACCCCATAGTGATTTATGGATCGTACCTAATTCAGGCCATGCAACGCCGGTTTTTAAGCGCGACCAATTCAATGAAAGGGTAGCTGAATTTTTCGAGCTTCCGTACAGGGTTATTGACGGAATGGGTCGTTTAAGGTAATTCCGTTCCTGATCCAGCTTCGGCTTCTTCTTGCGTGGCAGGGATTGTTTCGGCTGCGACCGGTTCGGGTTTCTTTTCTGTATAAGAAACGATCAGTAATCCGATAACCCCGCCGGTAACACACATATCAGCCACATTAAAAATGCCCGTACGCAAATTGCCTATGCCCAGGTTCATGAAATCGGTTACATGCCTGTCATAAAACAGACGGTCGATGATATTACCCAAACCACCGGCCAGAATAAGCGATAAAGACATCGTTTTTAATCGGCTGAATCCGTCTATTTTAAGTACCACATATACAAATAAACCAACCAGGCAAAGTAAAGGCAGCACACTGAGCAACCAAAAACTTAATGTTTTGGAAAGATTATCGCCTAAACTAAGCGCTGCACCAGTATTTTCGGCATATTCCAAAACAACAGTATTGTGGAAATATGTTTTGGGCATTTGAAACATCAGGTGCTCCTTAGCCAGGTGTTTGGTGTATTGATCGCAGCTGATAAAAAAGAGCGAAAAAACACAAAAAGAAAAAACACTGATCCTATTTTTCATCCTTAAAATCTTTTAATCGCGCCTTACCTGAGTCTATCTGCCGATTTGATCAATTTCTCATCGCGTTGTATCGCTTTAACTGCCAACAAGGTCAGCACAATACTGATCGAACTCAGCAACACGCCGATACCAAAATTACTGGTTTTGAAAGTATTGATATCAACTACCGACTTAACTGTCTGCACCTGCCAATAGGTATAGGCAATGATCACGAAAATATAGCCATAGCCAAAAGCGATCTGCTGTTTGCGGTTTTTATAAAGAAAGACCAGCGCCAGCGGCAAAACACCTGCAACTGCTGTACCAGCAATTAGCGCAGTAAAGCTTTGCACCAGCGTCTGTTGACCACTGTTATCATGGGTAACACCAGTTACCGAAACGGCTGACGCGACGCCGTTGATATAAACATTATGCGCCAGCGGAAAAAGGAACAAGGCGAAAATGGCCAGGCCGGCAAGGAGAAAATAAATACTTTGTATGCGTTGGATCATTGTTGGTTGTAGGGGTTGTATTGGTTGTATTAGTTGTATTAGTTGCCTCAATAGCTATTGCGATGGTTGTAGTGGTTGTATTTGTTGAAGATTTTATAGCGATCACGGTATGAAACCGGATAAAAATCAAATACAACTACTACAACTAATACAACCAGTATAACTCTTTATAAAAAACAAAGATAGAAAAACCCTAAATCCAAATCGCAAAACCTGATTCTAAAATCACAAATCAATTCTACCTTTGCATCGTGTCCGAAAAACAGCGCTATTTTATCGAACTGGCTTATGATGGCAGCAATTACCACGGCTGGCAGGTGCAACCTAATGCACTTACCGTACAGGAGGTGTTGGATAATGCGCTTACAACCGTCTTGCGCCAACCTATCTCAACTACCGGATGCGGGCGAACCGATACCGGTGTACATGCGAAGCAGTTTTTTGCGCATTTCGATGCTGAGTCCATAGTCCATAGTCCATTGTCCATTGCCGGGACGGGAAATACAATGGACTATCGACTATGGACCATCGACCAAAAAACCATCAACAGCATTAATGCAGTGCTACCTTATGATATTGGAATAAAGCGTGTTATTGACGTACATCCCGATGCGCATGCCCGTTTTGATGCTACACTGCGGTCATATGAGTATCATGTTCATTTTGGCAAGGATCCCTTCAAGGTCAACCGCTCCTGGGAGTTGCGCGACCGGCCCGATATTGGATTGATGAATACAGCCGCACAAATCCTGTTAGCATACACTGATTTTAGCTGTTTCAGTAAATCAAACACCCAAACTTTTACCAATAATTGCAAAATATCCCGTGCCGAATGGATGGAAATTGATGGTGAATTGGTTTTCCATATCTCCGCCGACCGCTTTTTAAGGAATATGGTGAGAGCAATAGTTGGCACGCTCATGGCAATTGGTCGAAAAGAGATAGCGCCCAATGACATCAGAAAAATTATCGAAAGCAAAAACCGCAGCAATGCAGGCACATCAGTTCCTGCCTGTGGCCTGTACCTGACGGAGGTGAAATATGATTATATTTAATTGGGTCATTGGGTCATTTGCTGCGCTGGCATTGGGTCATTGGGTCATTTGCTGCGCGTCATTTCGCTGCGCTGTCATTGGGTCATTGGGTCATTGATGTAAAAAATAACTGAAATCAATTATCCCGATAGCTATCGGGACAACCAATACAACTAATACAACCACTACAACTAATACAACTAATTCAACATGTCCACAGTAACCGGCAAAGCACTTGATTGGAAATTATTGGGAAGGGTAATGCGCTATGTGCGACCTTATCGCAAAACCTTCGTCATTGCGGCTTTTCTGACCATCTTTCTGGCGGGTAATGCTTTGGTGCAGCCGGTGCTGATGCAGTTGACGCTGGATAAATATATCCTGGGTGCAGATTACGATGGGCTACTGCTATTAGTTGGTTTGATGCTTGCCCAACTGGGGATACAAACTGCTGCACAGTATTATCAAACATTTTTGACAAACTCGCTGGGGCAATCAGTTATCCGGGACCTGCGCATTGATATCTTTAATCATATATTGAGTTTAAGGCTCAAATATTTCGACCGAACCCCTATTGGAATCCTGATCACGCGGACAGTTTCCGATCTGGAAACCATTGCTGATATTTTTTCAGAAGGGCTGATCTCTATAGTAGGTGACTTTCTTCTGGTAATTGGTATCATTATCGCAATGATGTTGCGCGACTGGAAGCTTGCGCTCATTACCTTGACCCCTATGCCTCTTTTGATAATTTCTACTTACGTTTTTAAAGAGGCTATCAAATCTGCTTTTCAGGAAGTTCGCACACAAGTAGCGCAACTCAATGCCTTTCTGGCGGAGCATATCACCGGCATCAGTGTCATCCAGTATTTTGCCCGCGAAGAACAGGAAATGGGCAAATTCAGAAACGTGAATTTAAAATACCGGGATGCCAATATCCGATCTAACTGGTATTATTCTATCTTTTACCCGGTAATCGAAGTACTGTTTGCCGTTTGTATCTCCATGCTGGTATGGTATGGCTGCAAACGTATCTTAAGCGACCAGGAAATTGGGGCTATCTCTGCCAGGCACCAGATCACACCAGGCGTAATACTGGAATTTATTGTATTGCTTAACCTGCTTTTCAGGCCCATAAGGCAGCTGGCCGATAAATTTAACACCCTGCAAATGGGCATGGTTGGCGCGGATCGTATTTTCAAGGTACTCGACACAGATGAGGTGGCTATCAATAAAGGCCATTTGCGACCCGCACAACTACAAGGCGATATCGCATTCAAGAATGTTTGGTTTGCCTATAACGAGGAAAATTGGGTACTCAAAAACATCAGCTTTCATGTTAAACCAGGCGAGACCCTGGCTTTGGTAGGTGCAACTGGTGCGGGCAAATCATCAACTATCAATATACTGAACCGTTTTTACGAGATCGGCAAAGGCGAAGCAGAAGTCGATGGCGTTAATATACAGGATTATGATGTAAGCTACCTGCGTTCGCGCATAGCGACTGTGATACAGGACGTGTTCCTGTTTACGGATACCATCGCCAATAATATCAGCCTGAATAACCCATCGATCACACGAGACCAGATAGTCGCGGCGGCAAAAGAAGTTGGCGCCCATGAATTTATTGAACGCCTGCCGGGTGGTTATGATTATAATGTGATGGAACGTGGCTCGACTTTATCTGCAGGACAGGCACAGCTGATTTCTTTTATCCGGGCATTGGTGTATAACCCGGCAATCCTTGTGCTGGATGAAGCTACCTCGTCGGTTGATACCGAAACAGAGCTTCTGATACAACATGCCATAGACCGGCTGATGGAGGGCCGTACAGCTATAGTGATCGCACACCGGCTATCAACCATCCAAAAGGCCGATAAGATCATCGTCCTCGACCACGGCGAGATCAAAGAAACAGGCACCCACCAGGAACTGTTGAAAATTGAGCACGGCTATTACCGCAAGCTATACGATCTGCAGTTTAATTCGGCAGGGATCGTTAAGGAGTGAGTCTTGAGTATTGAGTCAATAGTCTTGAGCCTTAATAACTTAAAAAATGCTGTCATTTCGAGGGAGCGCGTAGGGTCTCGAAAATGGGCGACCGAGAAACCTTAAACGCCTTCCCTTGCAATACAGCTATGCATATACAATAAGGTTTCTCCTCGCCCTGGCACACCAACCACTACCGCTCGTCGAAATGACATGGTTTGTTAGGACACAAATCGTTAAATTTTGTTAAAAACGAAACGATCACCCTTACCTCCAATAATAATCCCCGATAAAGTTTTACCTTTATGATGAGTATTGCTATTTTCGCAGAATTAGATCTGAGCCGCGGACTTCGTCTCCGATCTCATATCACATTCTGATAGCTATCAGGACTCATATCTCATCAACAATGGAAGAATTTGAAGCAAGCGAATCCTCAAAGAAAACCAAGAGCATTTATATCTCTACCGTTTTTGGTATAGCTATGGTTTTGCTGATGGTGGGTTTGCTTGGATTGATTCTGGTGCACGCCAATAAACTATCGCGCTATGTTAAAGAAAACATTGTATTGAATGTTTATGTAGATGAGTCGGCGCACGAAACTGATGTTTTGCAACTGCAAAAACAATTGGATGCTAACCCCATTGTTAAACAGACGCAATATGTAAGCAAAGAATTAGCGGCCCGCAATCTGCAAAAAGATATGGGTGAAGATTTTGTAAAATTCCTTGGCTACAACCCGCTTTCTCAATCGCTTGACGTATACCTGAAGGCCGACTATACTAATAATACCGATATAGAAAAATTCAAGGCAGAACTGCTCAAAAATCCGATGATAAAGGAGGTAAAATATCAACAATCATTGGTTGACCAGATGAACCAAAATCTGACCTCCATCAGTTTGTTCATCCTGGGTTTTGCGGTCATATTCGTTATTCTTTCTGTTGCGCTGATCAATAACACGATCCGGCTTGCTATCTATTCGCAACGCTTCCTGATCAAATCGATGCAATTGGTTGGTGCAACCAAAAGTTTTATCCGTAAGCCGTTCTTGTTATATGGCATATGGCATGGTTTATTGGGTTCGCTGATCGCAATAGTAATTTTAATGTTCACGCTGTTTATCGCCCAAAAACAAATACCCGATCTGGTGATTTTGCAGGATTACACCGAGTTTGCTATCGTATTTGTGTTGATCGTTGGCCTGGGGATCTTTATATCGGCGTTCAGTACCTTTCTGGCAGTCAATAAATATTTACGTTTAAAAATATATAATTTATATCGATAGGAGGTGAAAGGGTAAAGGTTAAAGGCGAAAGGTTATAGGCAAAAGGTCAAAGGCAAAAGGTCAAAGGCAAATAAAATTTTTACTTGCTAATTCACTCACTCATTCACTAACTCAATCACTCATTCAAAAACATATGGCACTTACAAAACCAACTTCCCCGGTAAAGACCGCATCATCAGCGGCAAAACCAGCGGTGAAAGAGACTAACAGTACACCTATGACACTGGTGTTTGACAAAGGAAATTATCGATTGCTGATCATCGCGATCGCGGTTGTTGTATTGGGCTTTGTGCTGATGTCTGGCACAACAGATATTTACAGCAATACTAAAATTGTTGTGGCACCTGTTGTAGTATTAACCGGCTTTGCTATCGGTTTCCTGGCAATTTTTAAAAAACCGTCTGCAAAATAATTTATTGTTGACCGCAGGACCGCAAAGTCCGAAAGAAGAAATTTCTACTCAACCTAAGCAATACCTAACATGAATATTTTCCACGTCATCATCCTTGCGATCATTGAAGGACTGACCGAATTTTTACCGGTATCATCAACCGGGCATATGGTTGTTACCAGCGCCCTGTTGGGCATTGGCACTAACGAGTTTGTGAAATTATTTGAGGTTGTGATCCAGCTCGGCGCCATCCTTGCCGTTGTTGTTTTATACTTTAAACGTTTTGTTCGCTCTGTTGATTTTTATGTTAAACTGGTAATTGCGGTAATTCCGGCGGTTGTATTAGGCCTGTTGCTCAAAAAATATATTGATAAACTACTCGAAAGTCCGCTTGTCGTTGCAGTAGCATTTGTTGTTGGTGGTATTATCCTCCTATTTGTTGACGACTGGTTCAAACGTTCGGTAATTAAGGACGAAAAGAATATCAACCACGTAACTGCCTTCAAGATCGGTGTTTTCCAGTGCCTGGCGATGATACCTGGTGTGTCTCGCTCTGCCGCTTCTATCGTTGGCGGCATGTCGCAAAAACTAAGCCGAACAGCTGCAGCGGAATTCTCTTTTTTCCTGGCGGTGCCTACCATGTTTGGCGCGACCGTAAAAGACTTATGGGATTTTAAAAAACATGGCTATTTTGATACACCCGATTTCCACCAGGACATCAAATTCCTGGTCATAGGCAGCGTGATCGCATTTATTGTAGCCTTATTGGCCATCAAAAGCTTTATCACTTTCCTTGAACGACGCGGTTTTAAACTGTTCGGATGGTACAGGATATTTGCCGGAATAGCGATCATTATTTTGTATTTTACTACTACCGCTTTGCACAATTGATAATTTGTGTAATCATCACCATTAATTCGGTGCAAACAAAAAAATTTGCTTGAAACAAACATTTTCCAACATTAACGAATTTGCCGAGGGGCAGCTCCTACTGGTCAATAAGCCTTATAAATGGACCAGTTTTGATGTAGTTGGAAAAATACGGAACGCATTTAAGCCTTTAAAGTTGAAAGTGGGACACGCAGGCACGCTCGATCCATTGGCTACCGGCTTGCTAATCATTTGCACGGGTAAGATGACCAAGCAGATAGATACCTTTCAGGCCGAAGAAAAAGAATATACGGGCACCTTTACATTGGGCGCAACCACACCGACATATGACCTGGAAAGCGAACCAGAGGAAAAGTTCACGACGGAACAAATCACTGAACAGCAAATCCGGGAAGCTTGCAGGCAGTTTATTGGCGAGATACAACAATACCCTCCCGCCCATTCAGCTATAAAGGTTGATGGCGAACGTTTGTATGAAAAAGCCCGTCGTGGTGAGGAGGTAGAACTGAAAGCGCGGACCATAGCCATTAGCGAATTTGAGATCACCCGTATCGAACTGCCCGAAGTTGACTTCAGGGTGGTATGCAGTAAGGGCACCTATATTCGTTCGCTGGCAAATGATTTTGGTATAGCATTAAACAATGGGGCTTACCTTTCACGCCTCAGGCGTACACGAAGCGGTAATTTTAATGTTGATGAATCGTGGCAGGTACTAGACCTGGTAAGTACCATTCGCGAATTAAAACAATTACAGCAGGATTAAATTACTTAGGGAGTGATTAACTAATTTCGCCTCCGGATTCGAAATGAAGATATACCATAACATCGAAGAATTTGTGCCCGTTAAAAATGCTGTAGTTACCATTGGCACTTTTGATGGCGTACACCTTGGGCACCGCAAGATCATTTCAAGGCTGAAAGAAATTGCGGACGAAACTGGCGGCGAAACGGTGCTTCTTACTTTTTTCCCTCATCCCAGGCTGATCCTTCATCCCGAGGATCAGGATCTGAGACTGATCAATACGATTTCTGAAAAGGCAGAGCTTTTGGCACAATTGGGCGTTGATCACTTGATCATTACCCCATTCTCGCGCGATTTTTCGAACCAAACGGCTGAAGAATATATACTTGATATCCTGGTTGAAAAAATCGGCACCAAAAAGATCGTTATCGGTTATGATCATCGTTTTGGCAAAGACCGGCGGGGCGGTTTGGAGCAGCTACAGCAATTTGCGCCCGTTTATTGTTACGATGTAATTGAGATTCCCGAGCAGGACATACACGAAGTTGCTGTAAGTTCTACCCGCATACGGGAGGCTTTGCTGAATGGCGACATTGCACTGGCGAATGAGTTTTTAGGCTACCCCTTTTTTATTACTGGCAAGGTAAATCGGGGCGACCAGATAGGCAGAACGATAGGCTACCCTACCGCCAATATTCTGGTTGAAGAAACTTATAAACTGATACCCAAAGATGGCATTTTTGCTGTAAAAATATATCTTCAAGGCTCTGAACACAATGGCATGGGCTATATAGGTCACCGGCCAACCATCAATGGCATGACAAGGAATATTGAAGTAAATATTTTTGATTTTAACCGCGATATCTATAGCCAACCCATCCGCATGGAATTCCTGCACTATGTACGCGATGATATGAAATTCAATTCGCTCGAAGAATTAACGGAGCAATTGGGCAGGGATAAGATCGCAGTGCAAAAATTACTTGGATAAACAATATTCTAATTATCTGCCGAGTATATACGTATTTTTTTCCACCGTATCAGTCAAATCAACTTCTCTAAACTCTTTTCTATTTATCTGCAATACCTTAAATACTCCATCAGTATTTAATAACGCATCTTTTTCATATTTGCCTTTGTGACTCAATAACAGTTTACCTCTAGTTAGCACCCAGGTAAATGGCAAAATTTCACCATCCGCTCTCTTAAAATAACCGCTTTGATCCTTTTTAAAGGTAATACCAGAACATCCATTAAATGATAATACTGATTCTGATCCATCTTTTGCAGTTTCCTTAATCGAACATATACTCCACGTGTATAATAAAAATCTACTGTCCGTCTTAAATCTGTAGCTTGTATTTCTGCTTTCTTTGTTTTGATTGCAGGACAAACAAAATATTAAAAACAAGACCGCTAAAATCTTCATAAATTATCTTTTAAATACATGCTCATACACCTCTTTCCCCAAATTATAAGCAGCAAAAGCATATAACAGAATAGCGATAGAAGTATTGATCAACTGCGTACTCAAGTCGAGCCTTTCTTTCAGCAAACGGGCAAACCGGGCATATAAAAACAAACACAAAAAAGCCCCAATCGCCGACCCGGCGCTAAAAATGATCAGCATAAACCAGCCCGTTTGAATCCAGGTGTGGGCAATGAGGTAGGAACCTATAATAAGCCAGAAAGGGATCTGTACCGGGTTAATAATACCCAGCAAAATACCATATTTAATACTATTGGCACGTGAGTTTTCTTTTGCTTTAGCAGGCTTTTTACGGTTGATCCAGGCAATTGTGCCCATGGTACTGAATAACGCCACCATGATCCAATCGATCACTGTACCCAGATGCACCTGCTGCGACAGCCAATCGGCCGCATTCATAATGAAATAGGTAAAGAAAAATTCAACGATCGAGAAAGCAATGATAAAACTCATCGCCTGCTTTATTCCCCTATTGATAGTTAACTGCGCAACAGTAAGGTTGATATTACCCGGCGGAATATAGCCAATGAAATTGGCGGCAAGGCCGATTAAGAAGGCGAGTAATATCATGGCGCGAATTTAGTTGGAATTTTGATATTTTGGCTAACCCGTTGGAACGTTGAAATGTTGTAAAGTTGTAACGTTGTATGATAAGGTAAAAAAGCATAACATTTCAACTTTACAACATTTCAACCTTTCAACAGAATAAATTCCAACCAAAAACTAAATTTGCAGCATGTCTGATCACCGTATCTTGTCGCTGCTACCGGCTGCAACCGAAATTGTTTGCGCTTTAGGGTTTGAAGAAAAACTGGTGGGACGTTCGCATGAGTGTGATTATCCAGAAACAGTTAAACATCTTCCGATCTTTTCTGAGGCAAATTTCCCGGATAATTTAAGCAGCGCTGATATCGATAAAAATGTAAAAGACCTGCTGAACAATGCTTTATCCATTTACACGATAAATCGGGAACTGATAAAAAACATGGAACCCGATATCGTTATTACGCAGGCGCAATGCGAGGTTTGTGCGGTTTCGCTCAATGAAGTTGAATCAGCTTTGAACGATGACCTGAACAACACGGCTAAGATCATCTCCCTGCAGCCGGATAGCCTCGGGGAAATCTATAACAATATTCGCGAAGTAGCAGCAGCACTTGGTGCCGAGGCCGATGCTGAGCAATTGATCGAGGAACTGGATGAACGGGTTGGGATCATCCGACATAAGCTTAAATATATCGAAACCAAACCCAGCATTGCCTGTATCGAATGGTTGGAGCCATTGATGGTTTCGGGCAACTGGATACCCGAACTTGTGAGTATTGCAGGCGGCACATCTATTTTGGCGGAACCCGGCAAACATTCCCCCTTTGTGCAATGGACCGATATTCAGCAAGCCGACCCGGATATTATGCTTGTTTTGCCCTGCGGTTTTTCGATCGAACGTACGATCAAAGAAATCCACCTCCTATTACAACTGCCCGGCTTTGCCGACCTGAAAGCCATCAAAAACAACCGTCTCTATATCGCCGATGGCAACCAATACTTTAACCGACCCGGGCCACGTGTCGTAGATTCCATTGAAATTCTCGCCGAGATCATTAACCCCAAGCAATTCATTTTCGGCTACGAGGGAAATGGCTGGGTGAAGTTTACCCTGTGAGGGGTGGTGGATGCGTTACGCATAGCGGTGTGCGCATGGCGTTGAGTGCAGCGCGATTTGATGCTGAAAATAAAGTGCTGTCTTTCGAGGAGCCAGAAAGGACCTGTGCGCTGGCGCGACGCAGCAATCGCAAGGAAGCTTAAACGATATTGCCTATCGAAGTACGATCATCCTTCAAAAAACTTTTTAAAATTTTTAAAAAAGTATATATTTACGATTCAAACCGTAAGACTCCAATCTGAGACCTACGAAGTTTTGAAAACTTCGTAGGTCTGTATTTGGAACTGCATTTTAAACTTCTAATTCAATGCGCCATTTATTATCATCCCTATTGATCTTTTGCATCAGCACCGGCATTTACGCGTCAGTCCCCAATTTTAACCCGCACGATCTCAGCATCACCTGGGAGCCGATAAAAAACGATGCACCCAAACCTGGGCAATCGCTTAACGCTTTAACGCTGACCAACCATGGCAAAACCAGTCTGCCTGCATCAGGATGGAAAATATACTTCAACAGCGCAAGGAGTTTTGTAAAACAAACGCCAAGCAATAACGCCGAGATCAATTTTGTAAATGGCGACCTGTTCAGCCTTACGCCCACTGCAGGTTTTACTGAAATTAAACCGGGACAATCAGAACGCATTGAATTTATAGGCGATGACCAGGTGATCAATATTACCGATGGCCCGGAAGGTTTTTACCTGGTTTGGGATGAAGAACCAGGCAAAGGCCATAACCTTGGCGAATTTAGCGTAAAGCCGTTTAGTCCGACTTATAAGGGCCTGATCACTCCCGCCATAATCTATGATCAAAATAAAAACATCACCGATATACCTGAAGAGCAATTGACAAAAGTATTTCCTACGCCGGTGAGTTATAAAGAAATGAGCGGAAGTTTTCCATTGGGCAACAACACTTATATAACCACACTATCTGAATTTTCCAAAGAGGCTGATTATCTTAAAAATGAGTTTAAAAACTCATTCGGAATAAACACGACAGTATCTAGTGGCGACAGGTTGAACACGAAACCGTTTGTAACTTTAGGATTGGATCCCAATCTCGGCCCGGAAGCGTATCACTTAGTTATATTACCGAACAATATTATGGTAATGGCTTCCACCCCTACAGGAATATTCTACGGTATTCAATCGCTAATTTCATTAATTCCACCATCCGCCTACATCCATCCCCAAAAAGATATCCAAATTCCTTGCGTCGAGATCAAAGACGAACCGCGCTTTGTTTACCGTGCCTTTATGTTGGATGTGGGTCGTAATTTTCATTCAAAAGAGGAAGTGTTGCGCATTTTGGATGTGATGGCACTGTATAAACTCAATGTTTTTCATTTTCACCTGACCGAAGATGAAGGCTGGCGATTAGAAATACCGGCGTTACCAGAGCTAACTTCTTTTGGCGCCAAACGCAGTCATACTACCGACAGCAAAAATTTCCTGCCTTCGTCACATGGCTCGGGCGGCGATGAAAGCAATTCACATGGCACTGGCTATTATTCTGTTGCCGATTATATCGAAATTTTAAAATACGCCCAGGCAAGGCATATTACCGTGCTGCCTGAGATCGAAACACCGGGCCATGCCCGCGCTGCGGTAAAGGCCATGTTCGCGCGTTACAATCGCTTGCTGGCTGAAGGTAAAAAGGATGAAGCAGAAAAATACCTGCTTTCTGACCCCAACGACAAATCGGTTTATAGCTCCGCACAGGCATGGACGGATAACGTGATCGACGTATCCCTGCCTTCAACTTATAATTTCTTAACAACTGTGGTTGACGGCATCCAGGCAATTTACAAACAGGCCGGTGTACCATTAACTACCATCCATTTTGGTGGCGACGAAACGCCGCGCGGCGTTTGGGAAAAATCGCCCTCCTACCTGGATTTCAAAGCGAAGCATCCCGAAATTCAAAGCCCGGGTGATATGTGGTATTATTTTTATGGTCGTGTCGACGATATCCTGAAAGCAAGAGGATTGAAACTGGCCGGCTGGGAAGAAGCACCGCTGCGCCGCACTAAAGTTGATGGACAGCCTGTTTACCTGCCTAACCCCGATTTCGCTCCCGAGCACTGGCAGGCAGAAGTATGGAACAATACCCTGGGTGATGGCAATGAAGACCTGGCATATCGATTGGCCAATGGCGGCTACCATGTGGTGCTTTCTCCGGTTACTAATTTTTACCTCGATATGGCCCATTATAAATCATTTGATGAGCCCGGCTATTATTGGGGCGCATTTAGCGATATTGATAAATTCTTCTCATTCATCCCTTTTGATTATTTCAAAAACTCGAAGGTCGACCGTGATGGTCTGCCTATCGACCGCAAAATATTTATCGGCAAACAACGCCTGACCGATTATGGAAAAACCAATATCATAGGCTTGCAATCGGCTTTGTGGAGCGAAAATATAAAGAGCAACGAAAGACTGGAATACATGCTATTACCCAGACTGCTTGGCTTCGCCGAACGCGCATGGGCACAGGATCCCAGCTGGGCTACAGAAACAAATCCTGCGAAAAGCGATTCATTATATCAGACAGCCTGGGTAAATTTCCTGAATGTTTTAGGCAAACGGGAGTTACCGCGACTGTCCTATATCGATGATGGCTTTAATTACCGTATCCCGAAACCGGGTGTATCGGTACAGGATGGTAAATACTATGTTAATGAACAATTCCCCGGCGTTACTATCCGGTACACTACCAACGGCAAGGACCCGGATGCGAAGAGTCCGGTTTATAAAGATGCTGTTACATTGAAGGGGAGCCTCATTAAATTCAGGGCCTTCGACAACAAAGGCCGGGGCAGCAACGTTAGCGAGGTAGTTAGTCAATAACCAAGGGCAATAAAGGCGCCAGGACATCTGCGGGCGCCTTTACTGCCTGACCAAAAACTGGCATTTTTGATTTAACCATAGCGTGCACCGTGAGAGATAACAGAGAGGCACAGAGAAAAATCCTGGTGTTTGAAATCCGTTTTATGGCCTCAATTTAACAAATCGTCAATGGGCGGCACCTACGGAGCCGTATTTGTATTTTTTTTATAGCTACAAATGGGGGACTCCGATGGAGCCCTGACGGAGAAATTTTTCAGCGTCTTATGTGCAAACCTACGAGTCCTCTGTGGTTAAACCACGGCGATCGGCAGCGTGTTTTGCTTAAAACTGAACGTTTACACCTGCATAATAATTTCGCGGTGCGGCGGCGTTGTAATACCGCCCTCCAACAGCATTCAGATCATTCCCCAGACTATATTTCTTGTTGAGAAGGTTATCAACGCCAGCAAAAATGCCAAAGCGGGTTTTATGCGAAAATATATCCCAGCCAGCTTTTAACTGTACCAGGTGGTAAGCCCCGGCAAATGCTGAATTGGCATCATTCAGCGGCAGTTTGGAGGTATAATTATATTGTGCGAAGAAGTAGATATTTTCAGGAAGATTAACCCGGACACTTGTTATAACAACCTGTTCAGGCACGCCGGTAAGCATTTTGCCCGAATAATTATTTGGCGCTTCTACATAATTGGCAAAAGTGAAATGATCCAGTGTCAATGAAGCATTTACCTGCAATCCACGAATAAATTCAGACTGATTTCGCCTGATGAGCCAATCGGTAAAATACAATTCGAAGCCAGGTTGGTGGGTATCCCCGGCATTGATATAATAGGTGGAGCCATTGCTGTTCTGCTGTGGCAAAATAGCATTATGCAAGTCGTAATAAAACACCGAAACATCAAGAAACGCACTTTCATCCACATTGCGCAATCTGAAGCCTGTTTCATAATTAATACCGTCTTCTGCCCTTAGATTGTTATTGATCAATTGGTCGGTAGGGCGTATCTCGGTTGTAGTAGGCGTGGAGTAACCTCGGCTAACCGATGTCCTCCATACAAAATCGTTATTGATCTGATACGAAACTGCCAAACGAGGCATCAGCTGGGGTGTAAAATGTCGATTCGTAAAGTTTGCTTCATTGTTCGGAAACAGGTTCCTGAAATCATAGCCATAAAAGTTTAAACTTGCAGCGGCTTCCAGATGCCAGCGCCTGCTGATATCAGCCTGATATCTTGCAAAAAAGAAATGCTGATTGGTATGGATCTGATCCATCGCCTGGGCCGTATCACGTACTCCGCTCCTATTTCCGTAAGCATTAATAGCTGAATTGGTTTGTTGCCACTCTATACCCGCATCAACTTTTTGGTTGAATTGGCTGCTGGCTTTGCCACTCCATTCAAAATAACTTCTCAGGCCGTATGTGCCTTCATAACGCTGGTTATAGGTTGTAATAAATGGATTAGCAAAATCAACATAAGTACCGAACAAGGAGGTAACGTTTCTGATCTGATCCGTCAGGTGCCACTCATTAACTACGCCGCCATAAAGTAATTTTTGCCTGATACCAGCTTGTTGCTGGATTGCACCGGGCAAGGTTTTTGTAGCCAGCCTTGCCAATTGCGGATTAGCATTAAATTGGGCCAGGGTTAAACCACCTGGCGTTTCATAATTTAAACTGGAATATAGCCCTATAAATTTAAGCTGATCCTTTTGCGACAAAGCTAATTGATCTACCGCCTGCAGATAGGTGCGGTCCATATTGCTGTTTTGTCTATACCCAGCCGATGTCTGATAGGCTTCATTCAGGTTAAACTGATTTTTCGGAGTATAGTTCTGAATAGAAGCGGTTTGATGTAATAACCCGTATGAACCACCGCTTAATCCGAACGACTGATAATTACCTGCATTGCTTCGATCAGTTGGATGAATCAACACAACGCCGCCAGAATTGGCGCCAAATAAGCTACCATCGGGTCCTTTAAGTATTTCCAATCCCTGAATGCTACTTACGTCGATGGCATTGAGGTAGGTGTTACCACCGGCATCAGTAAGGGGCAATTCATCAAAATAGACCTTTACATCGCGAACACCAAAGGGAGAGCGAAGCAAACTGCCCCTGATGGATAGGCGATAACTTCCTGGCGAACGCTCTTCCATGCGCACCCCGGGAATGGTATTCAATGCTGGTACAAGCGATGCCCCAGCCTGCAATTTCAACTGCGCCGCACTTAAGATACTTACTGAAGCTGGCACACTTATTACAGGTTGACTGCTAAGATAGCCGGTTACGACTGCGCCTTTCAGGTGGGTTAACGAGTCTTTTTTTAGGGTATCCGGCGTTTTTTGGCCGCAGACAACATGAACAAGGAGAATAAAAAATAGTGAAAAGTAAAATTTAACCATAAATAATAATTATGCTTCCAAAATTGTGTCTAACAACGGTAACAGGGGTAAAAGGAGGCAAGCTAACATTTATTGCCCACTTGACAAAGATTTTGATTTTGAAGCTCAATTTGCAACTAAAACATTATTTTTGACATCCAGCGTATTTTTCCGCACCTGAATTTGAAATGAGAGCCCAAATCATTAGGTTGATGTTATTTGTTTTTTTGGTTGTCCTGGTGCGGGAATCAAAAGGGCAAACCTGTTCGGGTAGCCTGGGCGATCCTGTGATCAACCAAACCTTTGGTGCAGGCACAAACCCTGGCGCGCCGCTTGCTGCAGGCATCACAACTTTTACCTATACTACCACTGCATGTGCTGAAGACGGATTTTACACGATTGTAAACAGTACCAGCGGTTGTCATGCCGACTGGCATAACGTTTTACACGACCATACCGGCGACCCTAACGGTTATATGATGCTGATCAATGCCAGCTTTGCTCCCAGCGTTTTTTTTACCCAAACCGCCAATGGTTTGTGTCCTAATACGACCTACGAATTTTCGGCTTATATCATGAACCTGGGAACACTTGCTTCGGCAGGTTCTAATTACAGTCACCCTGACATTACCTTCACCATTCAAAGCAGCGACGGGACTTTATTGAAAACTTACAAAACAGGGACCATCACCCCGACTGCCGATCCAACGTGGACAAAATACGGCACCTATTTTACCACTCCTGCCAACGTGACCAATGTTATTGTTACCATGATGAATAATGCTCCGGGCGGCAATGGCAATGACCTGCTGATGGATGATATCGCATTCAGAGCCTGCGGGCCAATTGTACAAACCGGCTTTGGCAGCCTTGCAGCCAATGGTGATCAGAATATTTGCCAGGGCACCAATATTAGTTATACCCTTACTTCGAGTGTCGGCGATGGTTATGTAAATCCTTCGTTGCAATGGCAAAGCAATATCAACAACGCAGGCTGGATCAATATTCCGGGCCAAAATGCGCCGAATTATGCTATTAGTATCCCAAATGCAGCAGCAGGTACTTACCAATACCGACTTTCCGTTGGGGAGGGAAGTAATATTAATGCAACATCGTGCTTTGTAAGTTCAAGCCCGCTAACCATCAATGTTAACCCAACACCGGTTGTGATAATACCGGCAACACATACTTTATGTGATGGCGAAGTGTTAACACTTACCGGCACTGGCGGCGCAACCTACAAATGGACCGGCCCGGGGCTGGCACCCACTAATGTAAACCCGCTGGTTATTACCGTCACAGATAAAACTGCAGGTTTGTATACGGTTGTGGCTACTTCAGACAAAGGCTGTGTTGCGGCACCGGTGCAAACCAATGTGATCGTACAACCCAAGGTTGTTGCTACCGTAAGCAGCAATACAACAATTTGTGCAGGAAGCACAACGCAACTGCATGCCTCCGGGGGGCTATATTATCAATGGACCCCCTCTACAGGGCTGGATCATGACAATATCGCTAATCCTGTCGCCTCACCGGCCCAAACCACTACTTATGCTGTCAAAGTAAGTAACGACGGCTGTTTTGACGACACCAAAGCAGTAACTGTAACTGTTTACAACAACCCCGTTGCCGATGCTGGTAAAAACAAAATAATTTTTGCCGGGCAGTCTGCAAGCCTTGATGCCAAAATTTCGGGTGATAATATTACTGGTTTTACCTGGTCGCCCACGACTTATCTGAGCGATCCTACCTCGTTGACCCCTGTTGCTACACCTCCTAATGATATTACTTATACCTTAACGGCTTTTTCAAAAACCTGTGGTCAGGTATCGAGCACCGTCAATGTGAAGGTTTACCAAAAAATTACTATCCCAAACGCTTTTACACCAAATAACGATGGCATCAACGATTACTGGAACATTGATGCATTAATTACTTATCCGCAAAGCCTTACAACAATTTATTCCCGCGACGGTCAGCAGGTATTTAAAAGTATTGGCTATGCCAAACCCTGGGACGGCACTTGTAATGGAAAGCAGGTGCCAAATGGCACCTACTATTATGTTATCGACCTAAAAAATGGGCAACCACCTTTTTCGGGCTGGGTGTTGGTGGAGCGGTAGAAAAGCCTAACGCACATTTTTCATTAAATTATTTTTAATCTGCTATTTTTACTGCATGCATAACGAACATCACTTAAAAAGCTCAGATACCATACAAGATATCGTCATTGGTATGTCCGATGGTTTGACCGTTCCCTTTGCGCTGGCAGCAGGGTTAAGCGGAGCCGTAGCTTCATCTGGCATTGTTGTAACAGCAGGTATTGCCGAAATAGTTGCAGGTTCAATAGCCATGGGCCTGGGCGGTTTCCTTGCTGGTAAAACGGAAGCTGACCATTATGATTCGGAACTAAAACGCGAATATGATGAAGTTGAACGTCTGCCCGAGCAGGAAAAACTTGAGGTACGCGAAGTTTTTGCAGATTTTGGCCTTTCCGAAAAACTTCAGCATGAAGCAACCGAAGAAATAGCCAAAGACAAAGAAAAATGGGTTGATTTTATGATGCGCTATGAACTCGGTTTGGAAAAACCACAACCCAACAGGGCCAGGAACAGTGCGCTGACAATTGGCATTTCCTACATCGTTGGCGGCATTATTCCGCTTTCTCCTTATTTCTTTATAGCAAATTCACAGGAGGGTCTCTATTATTCCTGCGCTATAACTGTAGTATGTTTGTTCGTTTTTGGCTATTTTAAAAGCAAAGTAACGGGGCAACCCCCTATCTCCGGCGCGTTTAAAGTTTTGGTGATCGGTGCCCTGGCTGCTGCTGCAGCATTTGGTATCGCAAGACTGGTTAACGGTAAATAATTTAATCCGGAAGTCAGATCGTCCGTATAAGTCCGAAAGCTTGTATTTGGATTTCGAAATGCTTTTCTAAATGAGTCAAATCACAGTAATGCACAGCCTTCTTCCGTACATGAACGGACTTTCCGACTTATTCAAAATTCCAACTCCCTAAAAAGCAACGAACTTTTCCAACTGTTCAGTAACGTATTTCAGCGTATCTGGTTTGTATAGGTTATCATCGGCATCCAGTTCTTTATGGATAGAGGATATGTGAAGCTTTAGCGACATGACATTGATATGTATATAGTGACAAACGCCGGTAAAATGATCTATGCCCCGCACGTTGCCGTATTTGCCGGAGGATATCCCTACCAATGCAGCTTTTTTGTTGTAGAAGCTTTGCGGAAAATCGCAGGCATCAATAAATACCTTCAGTACACCGGGAAAGCTGCCATTATATTCGGGGATGATGAAGATAAATTTTTCAGTTTTATTTACTATACCTTGTATCACTTCAAACTCCTTGCTTCGATTACCATAAAGATCAGATTGGATCAGATTGGGCGGCAAATCGGCAAGTGATAATAGTCCGGCATCAACCCCTGCAGCCAGCAATTGCCTTTGATAGAATTTTGCCACTTTTAGCGTTGAGCTTCCAGTACGGTTTGTTGATGATATAATTGTGATCATGTTTATTCAATGAGTGATTGAGTGAATTAGTGATTGAGTGAATAACCTAAAATAACTGTAAACAAGTAATTACTCACTCAATCACTATTTCTCTCACCGCTTATGTTTGTAATTTGCCAAAAGCTGTGGATTTCTGAATTAGTTTTAATACTTATCTTTATCCGCAGCAAAAATACATTTTCGAAAACAGAAATAAGGTTTCGCCTTTCGTTACTATGTAAGCAGCTTGTAATAAAAATTGGAGTAAACAGCATGTGTAAGATAATTGCTTTAGCAAACCAGAAAGGCGGCGTAGGAAAAACTACTTCATCAATTAACCTTGCCGCGAGTTTAGCGGTACTGGAGTATAAAACACTTTTAGTTGATGCCGACCCGCAGGCCAATTCAACTTCGGGTATAGGTTATGATCCGCGCACCATCAAGAACAGCATTTATGAATGTGTGATCAATGAAGTAGATCCACATGAAGCTATTCAGAAGACTGAAACTCCGCACCTCGACCTCCTGCCAGCCCATATTGATCTGGTTGGTGCCGAGATAGAGATGATCAATCTGACAGACCGCGAATATAAAATGAAAGCTGTGCTTGATAGCCTGCGCAGCGAGTACGATTTTATTATTATTGATTGCTCTCCCTCATTGGGCCTTATCACAATCAATGCTTTGACCGCTGCTGATTCAGTGATCATACCTGTTCAATGCGAATATTTTGCTTTGGAAGGTCTGGGCAAATTGTTGAATACCATCAAGATTGTTCAAACCCGCTTAAATCCTGAACTGGAAATAGAAGGCATCCTGCTCACCATGTATGACGTTCGGCTGCGTCTTTCAAACCAGGTTGTTGAAGAAGTGCGCAATCACTTTGAAGATATGGTATTTGATACTATCATTCAACGAAATACCCGTTTAAGTGAAGCGCCAAGTTTTGGCATGTCTGTTATTATGCACGACGCTACCTGCAAAGGTGCAATCAATTACCTAAACCTGGCCCGCGAAATAGTGCGTAAAAACGGGCTGGTAAAAAACGAAACTGTAGCGACAACAGAAACCCTATAAAATGAGTGCAGAGAAGAGAAATGCCCTGGGAAAAGGATTAAGCGCCCTTTTAAATGATTCTGTTAACGTACTGCCGAATAAAAACGACCTGAGGGCCGGCCTTTCTGAGGTTAACTCTATGGGCTCGGTCACCGAGATCAGTATCAGTGAGATAGAGGTTAACCCTTTTCAGCCACGTACGGATTTTGATGCAGAAGCATTGGCTGAATTAGCCGATTCGATCAAATTGCAAGGACTGATCCAACCAATAACAATACGCCGTGTTAATGCTCATCGTTATCAGTTGATCTCGGGCGAACGACGCCTGCGCGCTTCAAAACTGGCCGGATTAACACATATTCCAGCATACGTTCGGACAGCTAACGACCAGCAAATGCTGGAGATGGCGCTGATAGAAAATATACAGCGTGAAAACCTGAATGCCATTGAAGTGGCACTCAGCTTTCAGCGCATGATCGAAGAGTGCAATTTAAAGCAGGAAGAATTGGGAGAACGTGTCAGCAAGAATCGTTCAACGGTAACCAACTATCTCCGATTGCTTAAACTTCCTCCGGGAATACAAGCCTCCATTCGCGACGGACAAGTAAGCATGGGCCATGCACGCGCACTTATAACAATAAACGACCCCGATAAACAGTTATATATCCATAAACTGATCATACAAGACGGCTTATCGGTTCGAAAAGCAGAGGAATTGGCACGCAGCCTGCAAAGGTCGCATGTAAAAAAAGAAGGTAAGCAACCCGAGCCTTTATCATTCCAGGTGCAAAAAATTCAGGCCGATCTGGCATCAAAATTTAGTACGCAGGTAAAACTTAAAGTAAACAGCCAGGGCAAAGGTTCGATTGAGATACCATTCCTTTCGGAAGATGATCTAAATCGCATACTTGAAATGCTGGATTGGTAATAATGTACAAATTCCTCTTATTCTTTTGCTTTTTTACGACGATTGTTTTTGCAGCCAACGCTCAAAAACCAGATAGTGCCGTGGCAATAAAAAAGACCGACACCCCTGATCAAAAAAAATATGTACCACCTATTGTTACCGGTAGAGTTTACCACCCCGATTCTACGCATAACCCCAAAAAGGCATTGTTTCGCTCGGGAGTAATACCTGGGTGGGGACAATTGTATAACCACCGCTGGTGGAAAGTACCGATCATTTACGGGGGGCTTGCACTACTTGGTGACGTTATCGTCTACAATCAGAATAATTATAATATTTTTTTAAAGGAAGCGCAATTGCGCGAAAAAGGAATCCTAACAGGTCGGAATGCAAGTCTCACGGCCGTTTCTGATGCCGATGTGATCAGTTATACTGATATCTTTCGCCGCGACCGCGACCTGGGCATCCTGGGATTCCTTGGTGGATGGGGAATTCAAATGATAGATGCTTATATAGATGCCAAATTTATCCAGCGGTTTACGATGGATAACGACCTGAGTTTAAAAATAAAACCCGGTATATTCAACCAGCCGATGTATGGTAGCAATAGTTTTGGCACCGTAAAGGCTGGATTGAGCCTGACACTCACCTTCAAATAGGCGAAAATTATCTTACCTTAGACGGTTTATAAAAGAAACCATAAAGCATGAATATCGCATTATTAGGCTACGGAAAAATGGGCAAGATCATTGAAAAGATCGCTACCGACCGCAAGCATAACATCGTATTGAAAATAGATTTTTATAATCAGCAGGATCTTACTGCCGAAAACCTGCGTAAAGCCGACGTCGTTATAGAGTTTAGCACGCCGGGTTCAGTATTAAATAATATCAGGCATTGTTTTGATGCAGGTGTACCTATTGTTGTGGGTACTACCGGATGGTATCAACACATACCTGAATTGAAACAACAATGCCATGCCGGGAACAATACACTTTTGTATGCATCCAATTTCAGCGTAGGGGTTAATATCTTTTTTCTTATCAACAAGGTACTTGCCCGGGTAATGAATAACTATCCATATTATGATGTGCAGGTAGAAGAGATACATCATACGCAAAAGCTTGATTCACCGAGCGGAACAGCAATAACCATAGCCGAGGGTATCATTGAAAATGTTGATTCGAAAAACGAATGGGTGAACGTACTTACTGCCGAAGGCGATGAGACAAATGACGAAAACGTGGCAAACAACCAATTATTAATAGAATCTTTCAGGATCGACAGCGTTCCGGGTACCCATACAGTGATCTACGATTCAGAAGTTGATTCAATTGAATTTAAACATACCGCCCACAACCGTAACGGCTTTGCCTTAGGAGCCGTACTGGCAGCAGAATGGGTTGCCGGCAAAAAAGGCTTCTTTTCAGCCGAAGAGATGTTTGATTTTGGAATATAAACGATAGATTAGTCTTAAAAAATACCATAGTGAAGATAGTTGAATATTTCCTTGCATTACTGTTACTGATCATATTGCCCTATATAGGTCTTTGGAAACTATTTGAGAAAGCAGGCTTACCGGGCTGGCACGGTATCATACCGATCTGGAATTTTTATCAAAGGATCAAACTGAGCGGCAGACCCGGTTGGTGGCTTATTCTTTATTTAATACCCGGCCTTGGAATTTTGATTGCACTGGGTATTCAAGTCGACCTGGTTAAGTCTTACGGCAAATTCTCGTTCAGGGAAAATGCGGCAGCTGTGTTCCTGCCTTTTATTTACCTCGTAAAATGGGGTAACGACAAGGAAACTAAATACCTTGGCCCCTCAGTAAGTCCGGAGTTCAAAGAAAAATACAAGAAATCACTCGCCAAATCTACTACGCGTGAATGGACCGAAGCGATCATTTTTGCAGTTATTGCTGCGACGCTCATACGTACATTCTTCATCGAGGCTTATACCATCCCAACGCCTTCGATGGAGCGCTCTTTACTGGTAGGTGATTTCCTTTTTGTGAGCAAGCTTAACTACGGCCCCAGAACACCGGAAACGCCAATTTCATTCCCCTTTGCACACAATACCATGCCACTGATCAATACCAAATCTTATTCGGACCTGATCAAATTGCCTTATTACCGACTTCCTGGTTTTAGTCCGATTAAAAAAGGTGATGTAGTGGTTTTTAATTACCCCATGGACGCCGATTCGCCCCTATACCGACCGGTTGACAAACAGGAAAACTATATTAAACGCTGCCAGGGCACTCCGGGCGATACTTTAAGTGTTGTTAATGCGCAGGTATTTGTAAATGGCAAAGCTGCACCTAACCCTGCCGGCGAACAAATTGACTACAGTGTCACTACAACCGGCATGGAGTTAAACCCACAGATCAAAGAAGACCTGGAAATATCCGACTATTACGGCGACAACTCCATGACGATGACCAAAGATGCGGCATCGACATTAAAGGGTTATTCGAATATAAAATCGATCGTTCCAAATATTACACCTAAAGGCCAGGTGAAAGAATTGGTATTCCCATCAAATAGCAGTTATCCGGCATTTACACAATTGGCATGGAAATTACCTAATTATGGATGGAACCAGGATAATTTCGGCCCGGTTATAATTCCAAAACGTGGCTGGACAGTAAAACTCGACAGTTTGACCTTCCCGATATATAGTCGCGCAATAGCCGTTTATGAAGAAAATAAGGTGGAGATCAAAGGGCATGATATCTATATCAACGGCCTAAAAACAGATACTTACACCTTTAAAATGGACTATTACTGGATGATGGGAGATAACAGACACGATTCGGCAGATAGCCGTTACTGGGGATTTGTGCCAGAGGACCATGTAGTTGGTCGCGCTTTATTTGTATGGATGAGTTGGGATAGCAATGCCGACTTTCTGCACAAGATCAGGTGGAGCAGGTTGTTTAGGGGAGTGAATTGATTGGGGAAGGCTTTTGAATGCGGAATGCGGAATGCCAATTGCGGAATGAGGCTTTTGATTGCGGAATGCGGAATGCCATTTGCGGAATGAGGCTTTTGAATACGAAAGGCGGAATGCCAATTGCGGAATGAGGGTTTTGATTGCGAAAGGCGGAATGCCAATTGCGGAATGAGGCTTTTGAATACGAAAGGCGGAAAGCCAATTGCGGAATGAGGGTTTTGATGGCAAAAGGCGGAATGGGTATTTTGAATTCGGTAGTCGAAATCCCAATTGCATATTTCTAATTCTTTCAAGCAAATCCTTTAATCTGTTAAATTCTGGTTCAGACAAAAGGCGGCATTTTAATTGCGGAATTCGGTAGCTAAGCTTCTAATTTACCTATCCCAAACTTTTCTGCCAATCCATTCAAATCATTCACCACCGCATCAACTAAAGGAATACCACTAACTTTTCGTTCAGCTTCTGCTGCCGTTTCAGGCTCTCCCGGGATGATGACTTTTTGTGATGGATCTACCGTGTCAGAGGATTTAAACCTTTCAATCCAATTGTCGAGGTGCGCTTTGAATTCGTTTACCGGCCGGAAGCCATCTACCCGCATTGCTCCTACAAAATGCCCTATACCTGAGCCAACCGGATCGTTAGGGGGATCCAGAAAAGAAACAAATGGCGGCACCCATGGCCCATAATTTGCACCTGATAATACCGCAGAAAGAATATCAACAGTAGCGCCAAGGCCAAAACCTTTGTGGCTGCCGTGCTCTGCATCGCTGCCGAGTGGCAGTAATGACCCGCCAGATTTTAAAGCATGTGGATCAGTAGTGGGCTGTCCATCCGTATCTTGTATCCAGCCTTCAGGCACCTGTTTACCCAAACGCTGTGCTATCTCCAATTTTCCATTCGCTGCAGCAGAGGTAGCCATATCAACAATTACCGGAGGATATTTTCCGGCCGGAAAAGCATAGCACATTGGGTTGGTACCCAGAAGACGCTCGCTTGAATAAGTTGGCGATACCAACGGGCTTGCATTGGTCATGGCAAAGCCTATCATATCGTTTTCAACAGCCAGCAGAGCATGATAGCCTGCTATGCCAAAATGGTTGGAGTTTCGCACAGACACCCAACCCGACCCGTATTTTTCGGCCTTATAGATCGCCAACTGCATGGCAAAGGGAGCAACAACCAGTCCAAGGCCGGCATCACCATCAACCGTTGCTGTTGTTGGTGTTTCATGTACGATACTGATATTGGGCTTTGTATTGATGCGCTTTTTCTCCCAAAGACGCACATAACCTATGAGGCGTGCTACACCATGTGAATCTATACCACGCAGGTCTGACTTTAACAATACATCAGCCGAAAGCCGGGCATGAGCCAGGCTACAGCCCATAGCAAGGAATATATTTTCAGTAAAGCTGCGTAAAGCAAAGTCGGAAATGATCATCGGGACAAATATAAATTAAAGCCTAAAGATTGAAATTATCCAGATAATACAACCTTAATTAAACCAGCTATACTGCTTAGTTTATCCCTTCCTCCAATACTGTAAACTTGAATTCCAGTGGCTCAAAATGCCTGATAAGCTCGTCAATAAATTCTTGTCCCCATTTTACGTAAAACAGGCCAAAATTTTCATTCCGTTCCTGCAGGCTACCCTTTGGGAAAAGCTCCGCCTTTACCTGATCTATCTGTTCGAGGCGGGTTTGGTAGTTATGCTTTTCAGCCCGGATCAGTTTCTGCTCCAGATTGTTTATGGCATGTTCGAGTCGGGCTTTAACTGCTTCGGTCGACTGGGACAAAGTTGGGTCAATTTTAAATGAACGCAATTTTAGCTTCTCAAAAATGCTTTGCAATTCGCGCCATTCCTCAGCCAATGATAGATCATGTCCGCTGTGCTTCTTTACCCAAAGTTTCTTAATATCCTCCGTATCCCTGAATAATTCTTTCAGATCTACTCCCATTTTTTTAAACCTGGCCGCATTGCGGTGCGTTAGCACCAGTCCAGAGTTGCGTAGTATGAGTATCGGAAAATCAACCCCATAATGGTCGAAATTTGCTTTAAGCTCCAACCAGTATACCACTTCCGCACCACCGCCAACGTAGGCAATATTCGGCAGAATATATTCCTGATAAAGCGGACGCATCACTACATTGGGGCTAAAGCGTTCAGGATAGGATTTGATCTCGTTTAAAAGTTCCTCTTTGGTAAAAACCATTTCGGTATTTAATACTTTATAAACTTCATCCTCAAAAACAATTCGCTCCCGTAAACCATCGGTCATGTAAAAAAAGTTGATCTCGCGCGGATTAACTTGAATGTGTACTCCCAACTTTTCGAGTTCGAGATTGGTAGCGGATATATGGTTAAAACTATGCTGACCTGTAATATCGCTTTCAATAATAGCTGCAAACTGTTGCTTTAAACGGTGGTCATCAGCATCAATAATTACCAGCCCGTATTGCCCAAACAGTGCATTGACCAGATAACGGGTTGCATCTGCCAGCTTATCGAAACCGTTATAAGCCTTTTCTACAATCTCCGCGAGTTCGCCTCCATGGTGCTCTAGCCCTAAAACACCTTTATATTGGTTTAAAGCCTGGCGCATGGTATCGGGGTTAATACGCCCGGTTGCGCCCGACGCTTCATACCACCAATGCACTTTTTTACCTCCGATATTGGTATAGTTGATCTCGGCAAAATCGTGATCTTCAGAAGCCATCCAATATACAGGTACAAAATTTTTATCCGGAAACTTTTCTTTCAGTTGCGAAGCCAGCTTTATTGCTGTTACTATTTTGTATATAAAATATAATGGGCCGGCAAAAATATTTAACTGATGCCCAGTGGTAATTGTAAAGGTATTGGCTTCTTTTAATAGCGAGATATTTTCATTGACCAAACCCGAATTGCTGAAAGTTGATTGCGAAATCTGGTGATATTGTTCAGTAAGGATCTGCGCGAGTAAAGTCCTATCGGCAGTTACTTTTTCGCTTTTAAGTATTTGATCGAAGCCTTCCCAATCCGGCCTATAGCTATAAAAGGGGCGTAATTCAGGTTTATCTTCAATGTAATCAATAACCGTCTGCGAAAAAAAGCCGGTGTCTTTATAGTCGATACAGGAAGAGTCCATTGATTTCGAATGTCGGGATTTTAATTTCGGATTAATTTCAAGCCGAAATTAGGTTTTAATATCCTAATGTAAACAAATGGTGGCTTATTTTACAATTTGTCCATAAAGGTCAAAATCTTCGGCACTGTCTATTTTCACTTGTACAAATGTGCCCGGAGTAGCGTAATTCAAGTTAGCATCTATCAAAACTTCATTGTCAACTTCCGGAGAATCAAACTCTGTACGGCCTACAAAATGATTCCCCTCTTTTTTATCGATCAATACTTTATACTGATTGCCCACCTTTTGCTGGTTCTTCTCGAAAGAGATGCCCTGCTGAATTTCCATGATTGCATCCGAACGTTCCTGCTTCACTTCATCAGGCACATCGTCAACCAAACTATAGGCATGTGTCTTCTCTTCATGCGAATAAGTAAAGCACCCCAAACGATCAAAACGGGTTTCGGCTACCCACTGCTGCATCTCCTCAAAATCACGTTCTGTCTCTCCGGGGTAGCCGGTAATAAGTGTTGTGCGCAAAGTAATGTTCGGCACTTTATCGCGGATTTGGTTTACCAGATCGATCGTTTTTTGTTTGGTTATACCTCGGCGCATCGATTTCAGCATATCATCACTGATGTGCTGCAAGGGCATATCCAGGTATTTGCAAATATTATCTCGCTCATTCATCGCGTCCAAAATCTCCATCGGGAAACCGGACGGATAGGCATATTGCAGGCGTATCCATTCAATGCCGTTAACATCGGATAGGCGGCGAAGCAGCTCATCCAAATTGCGCTTGCTGTAAAGGTCCAGACCATAATAAGTCAGGTCCTGCGCTATAAGGATCAATTCTTTAGTTCCGTTTTTGGCAAGGCTTTTTGCCTCTGCAACCAACTCATCTATCGGCTTACTCACATGCTTCCCGCGCATTAAAGGAATAGCGCAGAACGAACATGGTCGGTTACAACCCTCGGCTATTTTAAAGTATGCAAAATGACTTGGCGTTGTGAGCATGCGCTCGCCGATCAATTCATGTTTATAATTTGCGCCGACGGATCGCAGTAAATTTTGCAGGTCGTTGGTCCCAAACCATGAATCTACATTGGTAATTTCAGCTTCCAGCTCAGGCTTATAGCGTTCAGAGAGGCAACCGGTTACAATCACCTTACCAATTTTACCCTGCTCCTTTAGTTCACTGTATTGAAGAATTGTGTCGATCGATTCCTGTTTGGCATTATCAATAAAACCGCAGGTATTGATCACTACGATATCGTTCTTGCCAACTTTCTCAGCCTCATGTACCACATCAAAAGCATTACCCTTGAGCTGGCCCATTAAAACCTCAGAATCGTAAATATTCTTCGAACAACCTAAAGTAACCACGTTAATACGAGGCTGTGATTCCACCAATTTAATATTTTTCGTTTTCATTATCTTACTACACTATTCGTTCGGTGCTCACACCGATAATAAAATCAGCCCTTAAATAATGAATCCACAAATGCTTTCCTGTCAAACAATTGTAAATGCTCCACACCTTCACCTACACCAATATATTTAACGGGTATCCTGAATTGGTCAGATATACCGATCACCACGCCACCTTTAGCGGTACCATCCAATTTTGTTAAAGCAAGCGCATTTACAGCAGTTGCTTCTGTAAACTGTTTACATTGTTCAATGGCATTCTGACCGGTAGAAGCATCAAGTACCAGCAATATTTCATGGGGAGCTCCGGGAACTACCTTCTCCATTACATTTTTGATCTTGGTGAGTTCATTCATCAGGCCAACTTTGTTGTGAAGCCTGCCGGCAGTGTCAATGATGGCTACATCATCGCCATTGGCAACGGCTGAGCGCAGAGTATCATATGCTACCGAAGCAGGGTCAGAACCCATTGCCTGCGCCACCACACGTACGCCTACCCTTTCGCCCCACAGCTGTATCTGGTCAACCGCTGCTGCCCGGAATGTATCCGCAGCACCTATCACCACTTTATTGCCCGCTTGTTTCAACTTATGCGCCAGTTTACCAATAGTGGTAGTTTTACCCACACCATTTACACCAACCACCATGATCACATAGGGTTTGTGGCTGCCATATTCAAAATTCTGGAAATCGTTGCTGTTATTTTCAGCTAATAGCTGTTGGATCTCATCACGCAACAAACCATTTAGTTCAGATGTGCCTATGTATTTATCACGTGCAACACGGTCCTGTATGCGTTTAATAATTTTCAAAGTAGTGCTCACACCCACATCCGAAGTTACGAGCACTTCTTCCAGGTCATCCAGTACATCGTCATCAACGCTCAATTTACCGGCCACCACTTTGGTGATCTTGGAAAAAAAGTTATCCTTGGTTTTTTCCAGACTGGTATCCAGCGCCTGCTGCTCTTGCGGCGTGCTTTCTTTCTTCTTAAAAAAATCGAATAATCCCATTTGATCAGAATTTACAGAAATCCCTTCGTCTATTCAGGTTGCGTTATTGAAAAGAAAGAATATCATTCCTTTAAAGCATCTGATGATATTATTTTGAACCGACCCCAATCTTGCGGAACCGGCGTTAGCATCAACAAAAAAAGCCCTCTCGCATTCACAAGACGGCTTTCAGTTTCTTAACAGGGGCTATTACTGGCCCTTAGCTGTACTGATCGCATCTTTAATGTGATCGTTGTGTACAATAGATTCTTTGAATGAGTAAGCACCGGTTTTTGGTGATTTCACCATGGTGATCACTTTTGAATATTCTTTGCCTTTACCTGTCTTCAGGGTTGCAACTACTTTCTTTGCCATCTCTTTTTAATTAGTGAATGAGTGAAGGAGTGAATGAGTGATCAAAACAGATCAACCCAGTCAGCTAAATCAACTTATTTAATTTCTTTGTGAACAGTTACTTTACGCAATACCGGGTTAAATTTCTTCAACTCCAATCTTTCGGTTGTGTTTTTCTTGTTCTTGGTCGTGATATAACGAGACATCCCCGGCAGACCGCTTTCTTTATGCTCGGTGCACTCTAAAATTACCTGGACCCTGTTGCCTTTCTTTGCCATCTTTTTAATTATTGAATGAGCGATT
>Ga0164296_1000899_pt1 | contig 33618 bp, 36 predicted proteins | sample GEODES057metaG_FD_113533 | JGI IMG/M metagenome (GOLD analysis project Ga0164296, IMG submission 113533) | Dystrophic lake water microbial communities from Trout Bog Lake, Wisconsin, USA - GEODES057 metaG | ecosystem: Environmental > Aquatic > Freshwater > Lake | place: USA: Trout Bog Lake...
GCTTTGGGGGTGGTGCTCACCCCCCAACTCTCCAAAGCCAAAAGCTCCAATGACCTCAGGGCTTATTCCTCCTTGTTGGATTGGGGCTTGCGATTGGTGTTCGTGTTGAGTTTCCCCGCTGCTTTGGCGTTGCTTCTTTTCTCAACGCCCATGGTTTGTGTGCTCTACAACTATGGCCGCTTCACGGCTTTGGATGTTCAGCAGACTCAAATTGCTTTAATGGGATATGGTGCCGGGCTCATGGGTTTGGTAGCCATCAAGGTCTTGGCACCCGGTTTTTACGCCCAGCAAGACACCAAGACGCCCGTCAAAATTGCGGTTGTGATTTTGGCCCTCACTCAACTCATGAACCTATTGTGGGTGCCACTTTTTGCCCATGCTGGTTTGGCTTTGTCAATTGGTCTAGGTGCCATGCTCAATGCGCTGGGGTTGTGGTATTTCCTGAAAAGATCGGGCTCCTATCTCCCCCAAGCGGGTTGGTCAACCTTGTGTCTTCAAGTCATGGGTGCTGGTTTGGTGATGGGGTTATTTTTGCACTGGGCCAATGCCCACTGGGATTGGATCGGGATGGGCATTGAACCCCTCACACGCATTGTCATGGTGTTCGCACTCATGGGCTTGAGTGTTGCGATTTATTTGGTTACATTGTGGCTCATGGGCCTTCGCGTCAAGTCGCTCATTACCCCCCACAATTGAAGACGATGAATCTGGCCTTTGGTCAGTTTAAGTTTTGAGGCATACACCTACGGCGAGAATCAATGGACTTTAAGCTAGAAACACCCTCTGCATTGGGTTATTTTTCCCATTTGGTTCAAAGCGATGAATCGTTTCCTTTGCTGGAGGCCGCTGCCTGTTTGGGGCAAGATGAATATCCCGATTTGGATGTTCAGCAAGTTTTAAACGAAGTGGATCAACTCATCTCCAGGCTCAAGAGACGATTGCCCTCAGATGCAAGTGCCATGCACCGCTTGAGGGTGCTCAACAAGCTCTTTTTCGATGAATTGGGTTTTCGCGGCAATGTCAACCACTACTACGATCCAGACAACAGCTTCATTCATTGTGTGCTCAAAACCCGCAAGGGCATCCCGATCAGCTTATCTGTTTTGTGGCTAGAGTTGGCCACAAGCTTAGGTTTAGATGCCAGTGGCGTGAACTTTCCAGGGCATTTTTTGCTCAAAGTGATGTTGCCTTACCCCCATGTTGGGCAAGTCATCATTGATCCATTTACTGGCTTGTCTTTGACCAAAGAGGCTCTTTTGGAGAGGCTCAATTTGAGCCAGTTGCAAGATTTTGATTTCGGGGGGCGTTCAGGCTCCACACCCAGTGCAGAAGAAATGCTCAAGCATTTCTTGACCAGTGCCACAGAGCGTCAAATTCTCACACGCATGTTGGGCAATTTGGCCGACATCTACAGCAACCAAAGTGACGTTCCAAGATTGCAACAAATTGAGCAACGCTTGGCGATCCTAAGTCCTTTGCCCAAATCTTAGAGCACTCGAACCTGGGGGCCTGTGCCTGCGTGAGGGACCACTGAGCCAATTTCGTAAACTTGCTCGCCCAAAGAAAGCAATGCATCTTTGCAGCTTTGCGCGTTTGCAGCGTCAATCACCAAAGCCATGCCAATGCCATTGTTGAAGGTGCGGTTCATCTCGACTTCATCGAGTTGAGCGCTTTTTTGGATCCACTCGAAGAGCTCGGTTTGGGGCCAAGACTCACGCTTTAACTCGATGCCAACTTGTGCGGGTAGCACTCTGGGTAAGTTCTCGATCAAACCCCCTCCAGTGATGTGGGCCAAGGCCTTCACAGGATGGTGCTTGAGAATTTCGAGAATGTTCTTGACGTAAATGCGAGTTGGTGTCATCAAAGCGGTTTTGAACTCCATGCCGTCAAGGTGAGTGGGCAAGCTTTGCTGCTGGTCTTTGAGGTGAGAGATGATTTTCCTCACCAGCGAAAAACCATTCGAGTGCACACCGCTTGAGGCCAAACCCAGAACCACGTCGCCTTCTTGGATGGTCTGACCCGTGATGATTTTTGATTTTTCAACGACGCCCACAGCAAAGCCAGCCAAGTCGTACTCTCCGCTTGGATACATGTCTGGCATTTCTGCTGTCTCCCCACCAATGAGTGCACAACCACTCAATTCACAACCTTTGGCAATGCCCTCAATCACGGTGCTGGCGGTATCGATGTCGAGCTTGCCGCAGGCAAAATAGTCCAAGAAATAAAGAGGCTCTGCGCCTTGAACCAAGATGTCATTGACACTCATGGCCACCAAATCAATGCCGACGCCTGCGTGCATTTGCCACTCGATGGCCAATTTGAGTTTGGTGCCAACTCCGTCTGTTCCAGAGACCAACACCGGGTGGGTGTAGCCTGGAGGAATCTCAAACATAGCCCCAAATCCACCTATTCCAGCCAAGACACCAGGGCGCATGGTCTTTTTGGCAAATGGTTTGATTCGCTCGACCAATGCGTCGCCAGCTTCAATGTCAACGCCAGCGGATTTGTAAGTAAGAGGAGAGTTCATGGATTTCGTGTTTTTGGGGTGTCTAAGAGTTTCCATCCTGAGCAAGGAGCCTGAGTGTGGCGCTTTGTCCTGGAGCTGACCCATTTGGGTGTGAAGCCGATAAGTCGATAGAATGAGGCTATTCTAAGTTGATCCACAGGAGCCCCCGAGCATGCCACTTTTCTCCCCGCAATTCAAGTTGGTGATGGGTGCTTTGGTCCTTTTGGTTTTCGTTTGGGCGCTGCGTTCACTTTCTCCAATTTTGATGCCCTTTGTGGTCGCTTGGATGTTGGCATATGCTTTGACGCCTGCTCGCAAATGCATCTCAAATTGGCTTGGTCCCAAGTTTCCCAAGGCGCTCAGTGTGGGCATCATTGAGGTCGTTTTTTTGGTGGCTGTCTTCTCCTTGTTTTCTCTGCTCACCCCAATCGTGGCCCAAGAGCTGCCACAGCTTAGAGATCAATTGCCAACCATGCTCGCTCGCGTCCAAGAGTTGCTCGAGCCCATGCTCGTGTCACTTGGCATCCATGTGGCATTGGATAAGGAAAGCCTCAAAGCGCTTGTCATGAATTACTTGGATTCGTCTTGGAACGGTCTTTTGAATCACGCGCTGGATTCCTTGCGCCTGGGGGGGAGCATTGCGCTCACGGTTCTTGGCAATTTGGTGCTCATTCCTTTGTTGTTGTTTTATTTTTTGCTCGATCAAGATGCCATCATTGAAAAAGCTTCTCAGTGGATTCCACCTCGTTACAGGGATATGTTGATTGCTTTTTTTGCAGATGTCGATCACCTGCTTGGGCAATACCTCAGGGGACAATTGGCGGTCATGCTGTGCATGGCTACGTACTACAGCGCAGCGTTGTCCATTGTTGGTTTGCATTTGTCCTTGCCCATTGGCATGCTCACAGGTCTTATGCTTTTCATTCCCTATGTGGGCATTGGTACTGGTTTTGTGCTTGCGCTCTTGTCCTCTTTGATTCAATTTGAGCCCGGACACGCACTGCTCTCGGTGGGGATCGTCTATGCATTGGGCCAGGGTTTAGAGGGTTTTTTCTTGACCCCTCGCTTGGTGGGTGAGCGCATTGGTTTGCACCCTGCGATGGTGATTTTTGCGCTCTTGGTTGCTGCACAGTGGATTGGTTTGGTGGGGGTGATGGTGGCTCTTCCAGTGAGTGCGGTACTCAGCGTCACGGTGAGGTGGCTTAAGACTTACTACACACAAAGTTCATTTTTCGCGGGTGATCAAAAAGCCCCATGAAGCAAGTTGCGCTGGATATCAAAGTCCATCCTTTGGCAAGTTTTGACAACTTCATTGATGGACCCAATGCTCAACTGATCCACGAACTCAAGGCTTGGGTCAACGCATTGAAGACTGAAACATTTCCCAATTGTTTTTACCTCTGGGGGGAAAGAGGTAGTGGCAAGTCGCACCTGCTGCAAGCCAGTGCTGAGCTGGCAACCCAGTTGGGCCTGGTGGTCAAACACTTCGCCCCCAATGCACCCGCGGAGCCTTTTCAACCCAATTGCAAACTCATGGTGATGGATGACGTGCAAGAATATGATGAGCAGGCCCAGGCAAATTGTTTCAATTGGTTCGTCAACGCCTCTTTACCCACCGATGGCATCCAAAGGGGTATCTTGGTGAGCGCAACCCTTCCTCCCACTGATCTCATGATTCGAGAGGATTTGAGAACTCGATTTGCAAGCGGATTGGTCAGCGCCATTGATGTTCTTGACGAGTCTCAACGCAAAGCGGTTTTGATTCAACAAGCTTGCCTGAGGGGGCTTGAACTTAGAGCGGATGTGCTGGATTTCATGATGTCTCGCTTTAGCCGGGATTTGACCAATTTGGTGGGTTGGCTCGATCAACTCGATGCATTTGCACTTCAGTCCAAGCGTCCGATTACGATCCCTCTCATCAAAGACATGCTCAAAGACATTTGAGTGTCCCTGGCTGGTGCCTTTTTAAACCCTTCTTTCCTCTTTTTTTGAACTGTGAACCCCTTGAACAAGACCCGTTTGACCCTTTTTGATCTTGATCACACCTTGATTCCCATCGACTCCGATCAATCTTGGGGAGCGTTTACAACTCATGTGGGCTGGACCGATCATGGGGAATTCACCAGACAAAACGATGCCTTTTATCAAGATTACTGCAACGGGGTGCTCGATATCAGGGCCTATGTGCGCTTTTCCACAAACGCCATTCGCATTCGGAGCGTTGAAGAGTCAAAGCACATGCAAATGCGTTTTATAAAAGAGGTGATTGAGCCTCAAATCAAGCCAGCTGCTTTGAATTTGATCCGCCAACACCGAGAGCGAGGCGACCGCTTGATGATTGTGACCGCCACCAACGAGTGGGTGACTCGTCCAATTGCAGATTATTTTGGCATTGAGGATTTGATTGCAGTTGAGCTCGAACGCGATGAACAGGGGAAAATTACTGGAGAAATCGTTGGTATTCCCTCTCTTGGGGAGGGTAAGCTCAAACGTCTGCAACAATGGATGCAAACTCAAGGAATGTCAGAGCAAGATGTGGAGACCACTTTTTACAGCGATTCCATCAACGATGTGCCCCTTTTGAGTTGGGTCAATCACCCCGTTGCAACCAATCCAGATGATCGCTTGCGAGCCATCGCATTAGACAAAGGATGGCCCATTTTGGAGCTATTTGATAAAGAATGATTAAAAATTTCGTCAATCGATTGATGGGTCGCGCCCCGTCCTCCAAAGGTCTTCCCATGGGTGTTGAGCGCCGCATTGGGCCTAAAGAGCATGGGATAGATCCGAGCGCTTTGGATGAGCACGCTCTCTTTGTGGTCAAAACTTTGCAAGAGCGTGGCTATGTGGCTTATGTGGTCGGGGGTGCTGTTAGGGACTTGTTGTTGGGTTTGAGACCCAAAGATTTTGATGTCGCCACCAATGCAACCCCCGAGCAAGTCAAAGCTTGCTTTAGGCGAGCATTCATCATTGGCAGGCGATTTCGCATCGTTCACGTCGTCTTTGGTCGAGGACGCGAGCACGAGGTCATTGAGGTCTCCACCTTTAGGGCTTATTTGGAATCCGCGGATGCAAAAAAAGTCAGCGGCAATGAAAAAACATCCAAGCATGCATTGGCTCAGGTGAGCCACGCCGTAGACTCCAGTGGGCGGGTCTTGAGAGATAACGTCTGGGGCCCACAGGATGAGGATGCTGCAAGACGAGACTTCACCATCAATGCCATGTACTACGATCCAAGTACCCAAGAGGTGGTGGATTATCACAAAGGTATTTTGGATGCCAAGAAAAAAGTGCTTCGCATGATTGGAGATCCCCAGGTGAGGTACCGAGAGGATCCTGTGCGCATTTTGCGAGCGGTGAGATTCGCGGGTAAGTTGGCACACTTGGGCTTTAAGTTGGAGAGCAAAACCGCTGCTCCCTTAAAGCGAATGCTCCCTTTGCTTCAAGATGTGCCTCAAAGTCGAATGTTTGATGAGATGCTTAAATTGTTGCAAACAGGACATGCGCTCGCAAGCATTGAGCAGTTAAGGCTTTATGGACTGAGTGAAGGTGTCTATCCTTTGCTTGATTTGATCGTGGCCAAATCGGCTGAACCCATGATTCACGCTGCTTTGAGCGACACCGATCGACGTGTCAATGAGCACAAGAGTGTGGCCCCAAGTTTCTTGCTTGCCTGTGTGCTGTGGCAAGACGTGCGTCACTCCTGGGAGGGCAAGATGGCCAACGGTCAACCCTTGTATCCTGCGCTTCAAGAGGCCATTGACGAGGTTTTTGATGCACGAATTGGAGACATCTCGGGGCGTGGCAAGTTGGGTGCGGACATGCGTGAAATTTGGAGTTTGCAGCCTCGATTTGAAAAACGTCTCGGACAGTCCCCATGGGGATTGGTACAACAAGCCCGCTTTCGCGCGGCCTTTGACTTCATGCGCTTGAGAGTCACAACTCAAGAGGTCGATCCAGAGTTGGGAGAGTGGTGGGTCCAGTTCAGCGAAGCCTCAGATGAGGCGCGAGATGAAATGCTTGAACGCTTCAGGGTTGAACACCAAAGACAAAGTAGCTCGCGCGCCAAGGCCACAAGAGTAAAGCCTCTGGTGCCCTCGCAGAGCAAACAACTGGCTTCAGAGAGCGAGAGCGCAGAGGCAGGGGATGATGGACAGGCCACGAGTGCTCCCAAAAGACGGCGGCGCAGAAAACCCAAGAGCTCTGAGCCTGGCTCGCCTCAATGAGCACAGGGCTTTGAGAGCAAGGGCCAAAGTTGAATACCTATTTGCGTACAGCTCCTTTGAGCGCTGAGCCCATGGCCCGCGCCTACATTGCCTTGGGTGGCAATTTGGGCTCGCCTGTCCAAGCATTCAAAGCAGCTTTGGATGCTCTCAATGCAAGTCAACGTTGTTGGGTCACCAAAGTCTCTGGGCTTTATGAGTCGCCCCCCTTTGAAGCCTCGGGCCCGGACTATTTGAACGCCGTGTGTGAAGTCATGACCACGCTCAAGGCCCCGGATTTGTTGAAACTCATGCAATCGATCGAGCTTGAATCGGGGAGGGTGCGTGATTTTCACCATCAACCCAGACAATTGGATTTGGATTTGTTGTTTTTTGGTCAAGCTCACATCTCAAGCCTGCAGCTGCAAGTGCCTCACCCCAGGTGGTCCGAGCGAGCCTTTGTGCTGTTGCCATTGAGAGAGTTGGCACCCCAAAGGGTGAGTGAGCACTTGCTCTCAGCAGTCAGCTCTCAAACCATTCGAGCCTTGGGTCCATGGTTGGATCAGTCTTGATCGAGCCCGTTGGCGATTTGATGGGCTTCGTCAATTTGTACTTCAAAATAGCGCTGAAAACTATAAACGATGCTTGAGATGAGCACGGTGGCTCCTACGATCAAGGACAGGACGATCCCAAAAATGGTGTTCCAAGAGGTTTGCCCAGGTGCAGCTTGGGGCTCAAGGTTTGAGTTGAATTTGGCGTTCCAGCTCTCGCAACTCATGAGCCCAATGACAATGGCGTTCAAGGCACATGCTGCATAAGAAAAACCGAAAATGGGCAGCAACCACCAACTCAAAACGTCATCAACTCCGTAGGTCTGTACCCTCAAAATCCCCCAAAATCCCAGGGCACTGGGGATGGGCAAGAGCCAGCCCAAGTTGTCGTGTCGGCCATAGAGGTAAAAGCGATGCAACCCCAAGGGCCCGCCCAAGAATGCAAGCCAAGTGGCCAAGGTTTTGTTTTTCATGGAGCAATCATAGCCCAAGGTCCCATTGGGTGCAGTGCGATGCACTTGTGGGCCTGTGGGTCAGAAGTGTGACGAATTTGTCAATTTCCCCTTGATGGGCTATAATCGTGGGTTTTCAGCGTGTCGCTGGCCGGGTGGCCATGTCGCGTGTCTCAACGTTGAAAAGTTCAACCACCCGCAAGGAATTCACCATGGTCGTCATCCGTCTTGCCAGAGGGGGCTCTAAAGCCCGCCCATTCTTTAACATCGTTGTCGCAGACAAGCGTTTGCGCCGCGATGGACGCTTCATCGAGCGCATTGGCTTTTACAACCCCATTGCCCGGGGTGCTGAAGAGAGCATTCGCATTGCTCATGATCGCCTCAACCACTGGGTTGGCGTTGGTGCGCAAGCCTCTCCAACTGTTGAGCGTTTGATCAAACAAGCTGCAGCCAAAACAGCCTAATCCAGCTCAAGCGAGAGATGCTGCCCTTTATCGAGCCCGCTGAACTTCCAGCGGACGCCATCGAGGTGGGCTGCATCCTAGATGCTTGGGGCATCAAAGGGTGGTTCAAAGTGTTGCCCTTCAGCGGTGACCCCCAAGCGCTTTTTTCTTCCAAACGATGGTACATTTTGCCCCCTTTGAAGGGCAGTAAAACTGTTCTTGTGCCTTCGTTGCTCAAAATTCAAGAAGCCAAAAACCACAGTGATTTCGTGGTGGCCAAGGTTCAAGACTGTTCCGATCGAAACGGTGCAGAGACTTTGAAAGGTGCCAGAATCTTCGTCTCCAGGATGAGTTTTCCAACGCCAGGCGTCGATGAGTTTTATTGGGTGGATTTGGTCGGCTTGAAGGTTCAAAACCGCGAAGGCTTGGATCTTGGCGTGGTCAAGGAGATCATGAGCTCTGGGCCTCAAAGCGTCTTGGTGATCACCCCTTCTGAAGACTACAAAGCCAGTGCGATTTCAAAGACCAAAGAGAGCTCTAACGAAGCTGATCTGACCCACGCTTTCACTCCCTCGCAAAATTCGAGGACGTCCAAGTCCTCAGCCAAAGCCAGTGCACCTGCGGTCACACCAGACTGTTTGATCCCGTTCGTTTCTCAATTCATTGACGATGTTGACTTAAAGGCTGGCTTGATCAAAGTGGACTGGCAAGTCGACTATTGAAGAGCTCATGGGTGATGTTGGAATTCACCTTTGAGGCGCCTTTTCATCTGGCTTAGAGCTCTTCTCCATTCTGATCCTTGCAAGCGATAATGCCCCATATGCGCATTGACATCATCACTTTGTTTGAAGACTTGTTCACCCCTTTTTTGAATTTGGGTGTGACGCGCCGGGCTTTTGAAGCCAGCGCTCAAGAGCCTGCATCGATCCAAGTCAAGTGCTGGAATCCCAGAGACTTTGCCACAGGCCCCTATCGCCGCGTCGATGATCGCCCCTTTGGGGGAGGGCCAGGTATGGTCATGATGGCTGAGCCACTGGCGCTTTGTTTGGCCCGAATTTGCGAGGATCGACTTCTTTCGGATCCAAGTTTCACCCGAGCAAGAGTTCCTGTTCTCCTCTTTACCCCTGTGGGCGAAAAGCTCACGCATTCGGTGGTGGAGCGTGAGGGAGCCCGAGAGGATGGCGCCATTTGGATTTGTGGACGATATGAGGGCATTGATCAACGCTTCATCGACGCTCACGTGGACCTCGAGATCAGTTTGGGTGATTTTGTTCTCTCTGGGGGAGAGCTACCAGCATTGGCTTTGCTTGACTCCATGGCCAGGCTGAGGCCAGGTGTTCTGGGTGAGCCTCAAAGTCACCTTCAAGACAGCTTCAACCCCACCCTAGAGGGCCTTTTGGATTGCCCGCATTACACGAGACCTGAGGTTTGGCAAGGCCGTGAGGTGCCCGGTGTGTTGATGTCTGGACACCACGCACAAATTGAACAATGGCGAGAGAGCGAACGCTTAAGACTCACCCAGGCCAGAAGGCCCGACTTGTTGCCCAAAGGGAGTGGGTCCAAGGTAAAAAAGCGCTTTTGAACCTCTTTAGTTGGACTTTGCGCGCATGATCCCCGTGGTTTTGGATGTCTTTGAGCGCTCAAATTGAGTGTTTTACAACGCTGGACTTTGAAATTTCAGAGAAAACGTTTTATAATCTAGGGCTCCGATCCTCTAGATGGCCGCTCAAGTGGAGACCTTTCGTCATCCGACCGAGCCTTTAGTGTTGCGCATCCAAGATCGAATTCAAGGCAAACATGAACTTAATAGAAATTCTTGAGCAAGAAGAAATTGCTCGTTTGGGTAAAAAGATTCCTGAATTTTCACCTGGCGACACAGTCATTGTGAGTGTCAACGTGGTTGAGGGAACTAGAAAACGTGTTCAGGCTTACGAAGGTGTTGTGATTGCCAAACGCAATCGCGGCCTCAACAGTGGCTTTATTGTTCGCAAAATTTCAAGTGGCGAAGGCGTGGAGAGAACTTTCCAAACCTACAGTCCTTTGATTGCCAGCATCGAAGTCAAGCGTCGCGGAGACGTGCGTCGCGCCAAGTTGTATTACTTGCGCAATCGCAGTGGTAAGTCTGCAAGGATCAAAGAAAAGTTGGTCAGCAAGTCTGCCCAGGCCGCTCAGGCAGCCGCAGCAGCAGCAAGCCAAGCAAAAGCCTCTTGATGCTTTGACAATGCGAGTGGCCTGTTGTTCAATGGGCTACTTGTTGAGATTTCCCGCTTTGGGGATCCAAGTGAGCCGTTTCAAATTTGCGTTTGAAGCGGCTTTTCTACATCTGTTTCCATGCTAAAACTCTCGACCGTTCCCGATTTTGATCCCCAAAAGGTGCCAGTTCATGCCACCGATTCGCATCTACCCCGCTTGAATGAAAAGTTACTCACGCTTGAAGCCTTGGAGCTCAGGTTCCAGAGTCCAGTTCCAATTGGACAAGGCGATTGGCAAGATGACTTTGAGGGGCTAGGGCAGGATTTGCCCCGTCAAAGAGCGGCTGTGTTGATAGGGATCGTCCAAAGAGCCCGTGGCCCACAGGTTTTACTGACGCAGAGAGCTGCACACATGCGCACCCACTCAGGGCAAGTGGCCTTTCCTGGGGGTAAGGTAGATCCCAGTGATTCAAGCATTGAGTTCACTGCACTCAGGGAGGCGCAAGAGGAGGTGGGATTGGAGGCTGGGTATGTGAAAATTTTAGGGCGTTTGCCCGATTATGTGACCTTTGCCAACATGTTGGTGAGTCCAGTGGTGGCTTTGATCGAGCCAGAATTTACCCTCAAGATCAATCCCGAGGAAGTGGCTCGTGTGTTTGAGGTGCCTCTGCATTTTTTGATGAATCCCACGCACCACCAGCAGCACAGATTGGAGTTCCAGGGGCAATTTCGCTCTTGGTACTCCATTGCTCCTCATGAGGCCACACAGGGGGCCTTTATTTGGGGGGCGACTGCCTCTATGATCAGGGGGCTTTATCAGTTTTTAGTTTCCGATGAAACCATGACCCTTTAATGCAATAAGATCGAGCCATGACACTGATTTCACTTTTATTTGCATTGCTCATTGAGCAGTTGCGTCCTTTGAAAGAGGACAACTGGCTTGAGCGCATGATGGTGCAGTGGAGTCGTTGGGTCAAGGATCAGCTGGATGCAGGGCAAAATCACCATGCGTTGTTGGTCTGGTCACTGTGTGTCACAGTGCCAGCTTTCATTGCATTTGCCATGCATTGGCTACTGTGGTCTACATTGGGATGGGTGATGAGCGGCTTGTGGAGCATTGCTGTGCTCTATTGCACATTGGGCTTTCGTCAATTCAGCCATCATTTCACCCAAATCAAGGAGTCTTTGGAGGCTGGGGACGAGGACAAAGCAAAAGTGCATTTGGCCGCTTGGCAAAAGGCGGACACCTCTCAATTGCCCAAAAGAGAGGTGATTCGCTTGGCCATCGAGTATTCCGTATTGGCCGCACATCAGCACGTTTTTGGTGTTTTATTTTGGTTCTCTATTGGAGCCGCTTTTGGACTTGGGCCCGCAGCAGCGGTGCTCTACCGCATGTCGCACTTGATGGCCCGGGTATTCAAAGAGGACGCCACTCATCCCTCCTTGCAAGGTTCAATTGAAGAAGCACCACATTTTTCAGATGGTCACTGGGTGAGCGAGACACTGGAGCATTTGGCTCACACTGCTTGGTGTCGAATTGACTGGTTGTCCTCTCGCGTGACTGCTTTGTCGTTCGCAATTGTGGGTAACTTTGAAGATGCCATTGAGAGTTGGCGCACCCATGCCTCGGAGTTCCCTCAAGACAATGATGGTGTGGTGCTTGCGGCGACTGCTGGAGCGCTTAATTTGCGATTGGGCGGTTTGGCCTTGGTACCACCTCAAAACAAAACGCTCGATGAGTCCTTGCAAGGTGGCTCAAAGGGCGGAGAGAGCACATCGGGTAAAGAGGCAGAGACCGAGCACCTAAGGAGTGTGGTGGGCTTGGTTTGGCGAACCGTTGTGATGTGGTTTGTCTTGTTGAGCTTGCTCACCATGGCCCGATTGTTGGGTTGATCAAAACGCTTAAAAGTTTTTGGGCTGACTGAGCTCTTCAAAGAGTTGCTCATAAATTTTGTATCGACTCGCAGAAATATCCCCTTGAGCGAGCGCGTCCCTCACGCCACACCCTGGTTCATGCAGGTGTGTGCAGTTGTAGAAGCGACAATTTTTTGCATTCCGATCCAAGTCAGGCATGTATTGACTGAGCTTTGCTGGGTCAATTTGATGTATCCCAAACGACTGAAAACCAGGTGAATCGATGAGGGCAGTATGTTTTTCAGGATCTACCCAGTAAAGGGTGGATGAGGTGGTGGTGTGTTTGCCCGAATTCAGCGCTTGACTGATCTCTTGTGTCTGCGCGAGTGCTGAGGGGATGGCGTGGTTGATGAATGTGCTTTTGCCCACTCCAGACGGGCCCAGGAGCAATGTGGTTTTGCCCAGCAAGCCTTGCATGATGGCTTTGAAAGAATCGGGATCGTGCTTGATGGATAGTTTGTGCAGTGCATAGCCCATCCCGGGATAGTTTTTGAGCCGCTCCCAAGAGCGTTCAAAATCTTCAACCAAATCAGATTTGTTGAGCACAATCATCGCCTCAATGCCCGCGGATTGGGCGGCAATCAATGCACGGGTGAGTTGTGTTTCAGAGAATTCTGGTTTGGCTGCAATCAAGATCAAGAGCATGTCGATATTTGCAGCAAAGGACTTGGTCCTCATCTCATCTTGGCGGTAGAGCTCGTTTTTCCTAGGCAACACCGCTTCGATCACACCTTCATCGGTGGAGGCCATCCACTGAACTTGGTCACCCACCAGAGCCAAGTTGTTTTTTTTGCGTGGATGACAAAGCACTCGTGTGCCCTCAGGTGTTTCAACAACGACATGCCTTCCGTGGCTGCTCACCACCAAGCCCAGTTGGATTTGGTTGAGTGCTTGGCTCATGTGCCCATTCGCGCGAGTCGCTCAGAGGCTGGGGGGTGAGAGTAGTAAAACTTCACAAACCAGGGGTCCGGTGTGAGAGTGGAGGCATTGTCTTGGTAAAGCTTGATGAGTGCACTTGCCAGCCAAGAGGCAGAGCTCACTTGAGCAGCATAGGCATCGGCTTCAAATTCTTGTTTGCGAGATCTTGCGCTGCTGATGGGTGCACTCAAAAAGGTGACCAAAGGCACAACCATCATAAAAAGTAAAAGAGCGAGCGCATTGTTTTGTCCCGTGCTCGTGCCCGTGATACTTGGAGATACGCCAAGACCGGTGAAGAACCAACTTTGGGTCATGAGCCAACCGAGCAAAGCCAAGCCCAAAAGCGTCATCACAAAACTGGTGAGCATCATTTTGATGATGTGTTTGTGCTTGAAGTGTCCCAATTCGTGGGCCAGTACAGCCTCCATTTCATCGCTCGAGAGCTGTGAGAGCAAGGTGTCAAAAAACACGACCCGTTTGCTGCTGCCAATGCCTGTGAAAAAAGCGTTGGAGTGTGCCGATCGCTTAGAGCCATCCATGACAAAAAAACCCTTGGCTTTGAAGCCAGATTTGTTCATGAGTGCGGTGATGCGGTCTATGAGTTGTGAGTCCTCTAACGGCGTGAATTTGTTAAAAAGTGGCATCAACCAATTGGGCGCAATCCACATCATGAGCAGTTGAAAGGCAACCAATGCACCCCATGCCCAAACCCACCAAATTGCCCCACCCATTTCCATGAGCCACAAGACCAATGCGAGCAAGGGTAGACCCAAAACAGCACCCAGTGCAAGTCCTTTGAGCATGTCCATGAACCACAGTTGAAGGTTTGACTTGTTAAAGCCAAATCGCTCTTCGATCACAAAGGTTTGATACCAACTCAAGGGCAAAGAGATCAAGCCTCCAATCAACATAAAAGAAACCATCAAGGCGAGTTCTTGTTTGAGTCCTGAACCCATCCAAGCCAGTAGGGTTTGGTTCAACCACTCCAAGCCGCCAAGCAAGGTCCAGCCCAGCATCACCAAAGACTCCAAGAGCAAATCCCAAAGCCCCACTTTGGCTTTGGCCAGGGTGTAGTCGGCTGCCTTTTGGTGCTGTTCCAATGTAATGGTGCTTGCAAAATTTTTCGGCACTTCCCCTCGGTGGTGGGACACGTGCTGGTTTTGGCGAGTCATGAGCCACAATTTCACGAGAACATTGAGCCCCAAAGCGGCCACAAAGGCCAAAGTCATTAAGTTAGATGAATTCATCCCTATAGTTTAGGTCTTTTTTAAAAACCAGCCCAGCTTGGGTGACAATTGAGGGATGAATACACAAGACTCAGTCAACGCTCAAGACAGCAAAACGCTTAAAAAAAATGATCAAAATCTGATTTGGATCGATTGTGAAATGTCAGGACTCGATCCGGAACGAGAAAAGCTTTTGGAAATCGCCATCATCGTTACAGGACCTGATTTGACACCTCGAATTGAAGGTCCGGTTTTGGTTTTACACCAAGACGACGCTCTCTTGAATGGCATGGACGCTTGGAACAAAGGCACACATGGCAAAAGTGGTTTGATTGACAAGGTCAAGGCTTCAACTTTGGATGAGGAACAAGCTCAAAAGCAGTTGATCGATTTCATCAAACAGTACGTCTCCAAAGGGGTCTCTCCCATGTGTGGCAACACCATCAGTCAAGACAGGCGATTTTTGGTCAAGTACATGCCCCAACTCGAGTCATGGTTCCATTACCGCAACTTGGATGTGTCCACTCTCAAAGAGTTGGCAAAGCGCTGGAAGCCATCTGCTTTTAGCAGCTTTAAAAAGCAGCAAAAGCACACCGCTTTGGCCGATGTTCATGAAAGCATTGATGAACTCATTCACTATCGCACTCATTTTCTCAATTTGAGTTGAGACTACAACAACTTGTTAAAAAGAACTTGGTAAAAACCCGAGGGTGTGCCATAATATTAAAGTTCGTTCAAATTAACGAACTCGCGCATCTCCCCTCACACCTTGGGCCCCGAAACAATTGGGGGCCGCACACGCTGGTTTTGAGATTGAGTCAATTTATTTTGACTGCATTTCAAATTCAACCTAAGCGTAGAACTCTGTCTGAAGGTTGATGTTGTTTCAACCTCTCTAGATGGAGTCGCACACCTTTTGGGTGCGAGAAAAAAACATGTCCGATTCATTTGAAGTCGAGGCTTTGGCTATTGCCGAGCCCAATCAAAACCCACAACACAAAACCGAAGACGCTTTCGATCATGGTCTAGATCATGCACATGATCTCGAGCATGTCCAAGTCCAAGGCTCTCACGACGCAGTCCATGCTGTGGTTGAGCCCTTGATGGTTCAAACACAGGAGACGCCCATGAACGCCTCAAATACAGCAGAAAAATCAAGCAAGGCCAACAAGCCAGCTAAGTCCTCCAAGGCACAACCCTCAGAAGGACAAGAATCCAACGAGCTTTTGAATGCAGAGCAAGCGGTGGCAGCCGAGCCAAAAGCGCCAAACCCTTTTCAAGCTTTGGGTCTTGCACGCGAGTTGGTGGCTGCAGTTTTTGATTTGGGCTACACCGCTCCCACTTCGGTGCAAACCAAAGTGATTCCTTTGGCCATGAAAGATCTGGTCAACGACAAGCACACCGATTTGATGGTTTCCAGTCAAACGGGTTCTGGCAAGACCGCTGCATTCTTGTTACCCGTGATTCATACCTTGCTGTGGCAAGCGAACGAAAAACAAAAGGCTGAGCAAAAAGCATTTGAAGCTTTGGTGGCTCAAGCCGAAGCCACAGGTGCTCCTCCTCCCAAGCGTCCAAAGCGCAAAGATCCAACCAATGCGAGAAACTTCAAAGCGGCCACTCCTGGCGCATTGGTGTTGTGTCCAACACGCGAATTGGCTCAGCAGGTGGCGCACGACGCCATAGGTTTGGTCAAGCATTGCAAGGGATTGCGAGTTGCAACCGTGGTGGGCGGAATGCCTTACGCATTGCAAATTGCCAAATTGCAAAATGCTGACTTGGTTGTGGCCACTCCTGGTCGCTTGATCGATTTGCAGCGCTCAATGCACATCAAGCTCGAGGACGTTCAATTCTTGGTGGTTGATGAGGCCGATCGCATGCTTGACTTGGGCTTCTCTGATGATTTGGCCGAGATCAATCAACTCACCATTGAGCGTCATCAAACCATGATGTTCTCTGCAACCTTTGCGCCTCGCATTCAAGCTTTGGCAGCCCGTGTGATGAGAGAGCCACAGCGAATCCAAATTGATTCCCCCCAAGAGAAACACTCCAACATCAAACAATTGCTTTTTTGGGCCGATAATTCTCAGCACAAAAGAAAATTGTTGGATCACTGGCTCAGAGACACCAGCATCGAGCAAGCCATTGTTTTCGCAAGCACCCAAGTTGAGTGCGATGGTTTGGCTCAAGATTTACAACAAGTGGGCTTCTCTGCAGTTGCCTTGCACGGTGCTTTGAGTCAAGGACTTCGTAACAGAAGGCTCATGGCTTTGAGAAACGGTCAAGTTCAAATTCTGGTGGCCACCGATGTTGCAGCGCGCGGTATTGATGTGCCCTCAATCAGTCACGTTTTCAACTATGGCTTGCCCATGAAAAGCGAAGACTACACTCACCGCATTGGACGAACAGGACGAGCAGGTCGTGATGGTTTAGCGGTGACTTTTGCAGAGTTCAGGGATCGCCGTAAGATTGGTGACATCGAGGCTTATACCCGTCAGCCCATTCAATGCGAAGTGGTGCCTGGTCTAGAGCCTTCACAACGCAATGAGCGTCCACGTGGATTTGATGACAAACGACGCGGCCCTTCATCCAACGCACGCCCAAGAGGCAGATCTTTTGGCGGTGGTGGTGGCGGTTTCGGTGGCGGTCATCGCGAAGGCGGCTTTGCTGGCGGACCACGTGAAGGTGGTCATCGAGAGGGCGGTTTCGGTGGCGGATCCCGTGAAGGTGGTCATCGCGAAGGCGGCTTTGGTGGCGGACACCGTGATGGTGGACGTCGTGAAGGCGGTTTTGCTGGTGGTCAACGGGATGGCGGTTTTGCGAACCAAGCTCCTAGAGAGCGTTCAGACCGAGATCATTCCCATGTTCATGCGGCTCCCCGCGGTGGTGCTCCTGTGGTCAAAGTCGGCAAACCCGCTTTTGCCAAAAGCTTCAAGCCCAAAGCCCGTTGAACTTCAAGTACGAACTGCGCAAATTTGTGCAGTTCGCTGCTCGCCTTGGTGGTAGACGCCCTCATTCAAGTGGTGTTGTGCTTCCAAGCTGTGGATGACGGACAGGGATTTAATTTCCTTCCTCAGCACTTCAACACCCGGGTAACGGTTGTTGGGGTCTGAGTTGTCTTCGCACTTGCATTCAAGAATAAAGACTCCTCCGGGATTGAGGGATTGCTCAAGTTGAGAGTAAAGTCTTTGACGTGTGCTCACGCTTGGTTGAAAGAATATGCTTGCGATCAAGTCCCATGATGAAGCTTGCAAGTTATATTGGTTCAAATCCTGAATTTGATAGTCAATTTCAACGCCTTTGCTTTGAGCCAAAGCAAGGGCTTTTTTACGTGCTTCATCAGAAAAATCTAGGCAGGTGACCTCAAAGCCCATTTGCGCCAAGAACACGCCGTTACGGCCCTCACCATCAGCCAGACACAGAGCACGTCCCCTAGTTGCGCGTTGACATTGGTCACGCAAGTAGGCATTGGGTTCTTGCCCGTAAGCAAAGAATTCGTCTTGGTACCGCTCGTTCCAATAGCGTGGATCGGTATTGGGGTGAGTTGAGATTCTTTTTTGGTTCATTGCAATGGTTCCAATCTTTTACGATGATGTCTTGACACCCAGTCGCCACAGAGAAGTGATTTCACTTGCCCGTGCCAGGTGAAAAGGGTCTGTGGTGCTTTGTGATTTTGGGTGGGAGGCCAAAATGCTATGGCGCTCGATCACTTCAAGTCCATGAAGGGCTATACATTCTTCAATTTCAGTGGGTGAGCGAAGTCCCAATCTTGCAGCCAAGTCGGAGATGATGAGCCAACCTTCGCCTTGAGGCGTGAGGTGAGCTTTGAGGCCTGATAAATATCCCTTTAGCATGTGTGAGTCCTCATCAAACACAGCTCTCTCCAGTGGGCTTCTTGCCTTACCGGGTAGCCATGGGGGATTGCAAATGATCAAATCTGCCAACCCTTGCGGAAACAAGTCAGTTTGAATCAGTGTGCACTTCTCCATCAAGCCCAATCTTTGAAAATTATCTTTGGCGCAAGCCAAACTTCTGTTCTCCAAGTCAGTGCAAACGGCATGTTTCATGCCTCGATTTAACAAAATGGCACTCAAGACTCCAGTGCCAACGCCAATGTCAAAAACCATTTCTTTTGAGGCGGGTAAAGGAGCTTTGAAGACCAGATTCAAATAATCCTGTCGGCTTGGAGAAAAGACACCAAAGTGTGGATGAATTTTTCGGGATCCCCCAGCTCCAAGTTCATCGATCGGAATGCCATTTTTGAACCACTCATAGGCGCCTATCCAGCCCAATAGTTCTTTGAGTGACACCCGCCAGGGCAGTGAGGCCTCGCTGAGCTGGGACTCAGATCCCCAAACGTGTTGTAAAACATCTTGCACATTTGGAGCCTTTGCAAGGGCTATGCTGTGATCCGACTCAATTTGGATGCACAAGCGATTGAGCAACTGATGCTGTTGAGTCAATTGGAGTCGGTGGGTGTGAAACTGTTCAGCAAGTCCTTTTGAGACTTGGCTGCGATGGGCTTTTTTTCTAACACTTGCGCGTTTCGTCAAAGCTTGGAGCATTTGCCGAGCCAAATGGAAGTCGCCTTGCCACAAAAGTCCTTTGCCTTGCCTGGCCCAGGACAAGGCTTCATCAGCGTTGCTTTGATCGCTGAGCAACTCAAATTCAAGCGGACAAGGTATTGCGTTTTGACTCTTCCAAGTGAAGGAACTTTTAGTTGAATCGTTCACAAAGCTACTCTTGGTTGAGGAGCAGCACCAATGATGCCTTTTTCAAGTAGAACTTGGATTTGCTCATCATTGAGTCCGATCTCTTTCAGAGTCTGTAATGTGTGTTCACCAATTTCAGGCGCCAAATGCACTCGATTGGCAGGGGTGCGACTGAGCTTGGGTGTGGGGCCGGGAACTTGGAGCTCAAATCCATCGCGCAACGTAATGCTCTCGATCATCCCGCGTGCAAGGTAGTGAGGATCTTTTGCAATATCGGCCACGGTGTAGATTTTCCCGGCCGGCACTTGGGCTTCATCCAAAATGCGCAACACTTCATCCACACTTCTTTGAAGGCTCCAAGACTCAATGGCAAGGTCAATTTCTTGAACCCTTTTGACGCGACCAGCGTTGTGCTCGAGCTCAGGATCTTGTCCAAGATCGTTTCTGCCAATTGCGTTCATCAATCGTTTGAAGATGCTGTCTCCGTTGCCAGCAATCAACGCATAGCCTCCATCTTGGCATCGATAAGCGTTGGTAGGGGCGATGCCAGGTAAAGCACTGCCAGCAGCCTCTCGAACGATGCCTTTGGCACTGTATTCAGGCAGCAAACTCTCCATGCAGTTAAATACGGCCTCATAAAGTGCAATGTCAATGACTTGCCCAAGACCTGAACGCTCACGTTCAATCAGACACATCAATATGCCAATCACTCCATGCAGGGCGGCCAATGTATCCCCAATCGATACACCCACGCGAACAGGCACACGAGAAGGTTCAGCGGTGAGGTGACGCATGCCGCCCATGGCCTCGGCAATGACTCCGAACCCAGGCTTGTCCTTGTAGGGTCCAGTCTGTCCGTATCCGCTGATTCTGAGAACGATCAAGCGTGGGTTAAGAGCCGCTAAATCCTGTGGACCCATGCCCCAAGACTCAAGAGTGCCAGGTCTGAAATTCTCGATCAGCACGTCCGCGCCTTTGAGGAGCTCACGCACAATGTCTTGTGCTTCGGGCTGCTTCAGATCCAACGCCAATGAACGCTTGTTTCGGGACTGAACTTGCCACCAAAGTGAGGTATCACCTTGCATGATTCTCCACTGGCGAAGTGGGTCACCTCCTTTGGGGGACTCGATTTTGATCACATCTGCGCCAAATTCAGCCAGCGTTTTTGCTGCAAATGGACCGGCAATCAATTGTCCAAGCTCAATGACTTTGATGCCCTTTAAAGGACCCGAAAGGGCTTGAGCGTGGGAATTTTGAGCATTGTTTACTGTGTCTGTAGATGACATGGGTTGACGGGGCATGTTTGGGTGAAAGGAAGAAAAATATGAATTCACACCAAGTGTACCCAACTCCATTGAGTCGCATGAAATGCTTCTTTGGCCTGCCTTCAAACTGTCTCAGTTTGAGTTGGGTTTGAAACGCCTTTTCAACCACTTTAAAAAATACAAAATCAACATGGAGCCCAAAAAGTCCCCGGTGAACATGGCCCAAGTTTGTTCGCTCCAATCCTCACCTGCGAGATCTACCCACAGGTACCAAAATTGATGCAAGAGCGTGTTCAAAATGGAGCATATGAAGCTTAACTTTAATAAATCCCGCCATTTCAAAGCTTCTAAGGTGTCTGGAATTCCCAGGCACCGAATGCCAATGATTTTGGCCAAATAGGGCGCAAAGCCCGAGATCATCGCTGTGGTCATGATGATATAGATGCCTAAGTTCTCATGGACTTCAAGCCCAAGAATCGTGGAGGCCAAAGCGATACCTATTGCGCCCCAAATGCTGCAAGTCAGCACCAAGACGAGTCGCATGCCAGTTGGCAAATAAATCCAGGTTGCGGCCCAGGAAAAATGCAACGCCGAAAATAAAATCTGATTGATCCAATATGACGACCAGTAAAGGGCTGCACAAATCAATACAACTTTTATCGATTGAGGTATGCTTAGCGTGTCGATGGGGTCTGACATTTGAACTGGGCTAAGTGGGCGTTGGGTTTGGAGTCAAAAAACTTTAAAGGGCAATTGAAACTGAAAAAATCTCATTTTCATCTCAAGCGCTGTAGTGAGGCCTACTCAAGATTCAGTTTAGGGGTGTTTGGAGAGCCTTAGATTAAGCAATAACCCTTTGTTTCCTGAAAAAATGACTGCAGACAAAAGGTGCGATCCACTGCAATGAAATTTGTATTCAACTTGATCCATAATTTGCTTGCAATGCTTGCATTTCTCTCATCTCAGCAGGTGGCGGCGTGAAGTTGACCTTGGTATTTTTAACCATTTACTTTTTGTTCTTGTGGTTCGGTATGCGTACCAAAACCACTGAGCTAACTGGGCGATGGTGGTTTTTTTTGCGCGCCTTTTTCCCCAATTGGAAGTTCTTTCATGCCCTGGGTATGGCGCCCAGGTTGTATGTGCATTTCAAGAAGGGACTCCCTTTAGGCGAGGATGGCCCCTCTTGGGGTGAATGGTCCAATTGGATCTTGGTCTATCCAAGGGTTCAAAGGCATGTGCTAAACGTTTTTCACAATCCTGAGGTGAATTTACGTTTGGGATACCAAAACTTGGTTGAACATTTGGTGGCGGATTTGAACGCTTTACCCGAAGGTGCAGATGCAAGTGAGTTGGTGACTTATCAGTTGGTTGTGAGTTTGGCTCGCGATGCTTTGAGTCAATACTGTTCAGAACATGCAGAGTTAATTTTTCAATTTGAGATCAGAATGGAGGAGCCCTGGCTCAATCACCCTAGTGAATGCCTGCGAAGTGAGGTCATGTTGGTCTCAAGGGAGATGTTTGCATGAGTGCAGATCTTGCGCTTCGGTTGATTCAATGTTTATTGGGTTGGAGCATTTTGTTGCAAACCCTTGAATATTTCAAGATCAGACACTCTTTTGACAACCAATCGGTCTGGGGTTGGTCACTTTTACGCAAAGAGATGCCATCCCTGCCGAGAGTTGTTTTGGGCTTTTTGGATTTTTTCTTTGACCCCAAGCGTGGCCTAAATGCTTTATTGATGTTGAGGTTGGTGGCTAGTTTGTCTTTGATGTCAGCTTGGGAGGTTGGTCTTTTCATCCCTTGCCTATTTGTGCTTCAAGTGTTACTTTTGTTTCGCTTTCGGGGTGCATTCAATGGAGGAAGTGATTTCATGACTTTGGTGGTGCTCAGTGGACTTGTGATCCACTTGGTATTAGCTTCTTCGCCTTGGTTTGTGTATGCTGCCCCAGCTGGTTTAGGCTACATTGGAATTCAGTTGCTGAGCTCCTACTTTGTCTCGGGATGGGTCAAACTCAGACGTGCAGAGTGGAGAGGAGGGCAGGCGATGATCATTTTCTTGGATGCAGGAGTTTATGGTCCCTTGTCTGAGAACAGTGTGTTTCGAAGACCCAAGGTTGCCATGCTGTGCAGCTGGTCATTTATCATTTGGGAGGGCTTGTCCCCAATCTCTTTGTTGGGCCTAGATGTCGCCTTGGCTTACGCAAGCATTGCGTGCGTCTTTCATTTTTTGGTTTTTTGGTTTTTTGGCTTGAATCGCTTCTTTTGGGCTTGGTTGGCTGCATTGCCCTCTTTACTTTATTGGTCAGGTCGTATTTTTTAAAGGTATTGAAAACAAAATGACACCTCACACCCCAGAATGGTTTGACAGCATGTACAACAATCGCTTGTTGGTGCCTAATGCACTGGAGCACATGGCTCGCTGGAAGCGAGACTCGCAAGCGGTTTTGAATGACCCCAAGTTGTCAAGGCATGAGGCTCGTTATGCCAGTGGCCCTTTTGCACTTTTAGATGTTTATCCTGCTGATGAAAGGAATCATGACTCTGACCATGGAGATGGCCTTGCTCCCGTGATTGTTTTTATTCATGGTGGTTACTGGCGTGCATTGCACAAGGAAGATCATGCTTTTTTGGTGCCCGCTTTCCAGGCATTGAATGCTTGCACTGTCATGGTCAGTTATGACTTGTGTCCTCAGGTAAGCATGAAGGACATTGCGCTTGAAATGGTGCAGGCCCTGGTTTGGGTTTACGAAAATATTGAAAAATTTGGAGGAAACCCGCAAAAGATTCATGTCATGGGGCATTCCGCTGGTGGGCACTTATCAGCTCTTTTGATGACAACACTTTGGTCGGCTGTGAAAAGAGGTCTGCCAACCGATTTGATTCATTCTGCGCTTTCGATCTCAGGCCTGTTTGAGCTTGAATCCATTCGCCAAACCCCTTTTCTTGCGGCAGACTTGCGACTCGATTCCAAAAGCGCATGTGATTTAAGCCCAGCTTGGATCTCTGCTCCTCAAAAAGGGCATCTCACTGCGGTGGTGGGAGGTTTGGAGAGTGCGGAGTTCATTCGCCAAACGAAGTTGATTCAGTCTGCTTGGGGTGCCAAGGTGGTGCCTGTGTGTGAGACTTTGCATGGATTGAATCATTTTTCAATTTTGGAGAGTCTGCTCGACACCAACGGAGCTTTGTTCAAGCACACCCACAACATGCTTAAGGGGTTTTAAGCCAAGAATTCAGTCCCTGGATTCAAGCTCGAGTAAATATTTTTTCCTGTGCAAACCCGCTGAATAACCTCTTAGCTCACCGTTTGAGCCAATCACGCGATGGCAGGGGAGAAAAATGATGAAAGGGTTTTTGGCCACAGCGCTTGCCACAGCCCGGGTGGCTTTGGGGCGACCTATCTTCAATGCAAGTTCTGAATAGCTGATTTTTTGACCATTTTGCAACTCTCTCAAAGCCTGCCAAGTCATCCGTTGAAGCGGGCTTGCTTGATCAAATTGCAGTGGAAGATCGGTTGAACAGGGTTCTGATTTTGCAAAATAACTTTGTAGCCATTGGCTTGCAACTTGGTGAATTTCATTTTGACTGGCAATAGGAGATTGCAGTGCCTGAGGGTTTAGGTTGAGCTGGTCCAAAAACCAAGCGCCAACCAAATGTTGGGATGAGGCCAAGAGGACCAATTCTCCAAGAGGTGTTTGAACCCTAGACTGAGTAATGGAATGCTGAGTATTCATAAAAAGTTTGTTCTTCTTCCTAACTTTCAAGCAACATGCATTTAACCACATCAGCACGAATGAGGACAGCTTTCAACAGAGTTGAGAAATTCATTGGTTCATGGGGGCAACGGGTCTAAAAAGGGGTCTAAAAAGGGGGCGGAATCAAGAAGAACGCGCCGCGAATTTTGGATGTCATCGGCTCACTTTACCCTCTACAATCTCTGACATGAACATCAATCCATTGGTCTTTAAAGCCTACGATATTCGAGGTGTCGTGCCCTCCCAAATCGATGAGGAGTTTGCCCTTCGCTTGGGCTTTGCTTTTGGTCGGGCGGCGCTTGACGCTGGTGAGTGTGAGGTTTGTGTTGCAAGGGATGGAAGGCTGAGCGGTCCTGCTTTGATGGCGGCCCTCTCTAAGGGCTTGTCGTTGAGTGGAGTTCAAGTCCTCGATCTTGGGATGTGCACCACTCCAATGCTTTACTTTGGCGCAAGTACTTTGTGTAAAAGTGGTATTCAAATCACGGGTAGTCACAACCCTAAAGATTACAACGGCTTTAAGATGGTTTTGGCTGGCAAAGCTCTTTATGGAGATGAAATTCAGGCATTGCGCGTGAGCATGGTCAATGATTTGAACACTTCATTGGAGAGTTTTGCTGAAAAAGCACTTCCATCCAAGCTCATTGACATAGAGCCCTCCTACAAAGAAGCCATCGTTGGCACCATTCGACTTCATCGTCCGATGAAAATCGTGATCGATTCTGGAAATGGTGTCGCAGGCGCAAGTGCTCCTGATATTTTTAGACAACTTGGCTGTGAAGTCATTGAGCTCTTTAGCGAAGTGGATGGTCATTTCCCCAACCACCATCCCGATCCGAGCAAGCCAGAAAATTTGAAAGACCTGATTCTCGCCATTGCAAGGCACGATGCAGAGATTGGCTTTGCCTTTGATGGAGATGGTGACCGCTTGGGCGTGGTCACCAAGGAGGGGGAAAATATCTTTCCCGACCGGCAAATGCAGCTCTTTGCAAAGGATGTGCTCTCCAGAGTACCGGGTGGCAAAATCGTTTTTGACGTCAAGTGTTCACAGCGCTTAGGTCCTTTCATTCGAGCCCTTGGAGGAGAGGCTGTCATGTTCAAGACAGGCCACTCTTTGATCAAAGCCAAGATGCGTGAGATTGATTCTCCACTTGGGGGCGAGATGAGTGGGCACATTTTCTTCAAAGAGCGCTGGTTCGGTTTTGATGACGGGACCTATGCGGGTGCGAGACTGCTTGAAATTTTGAGCAAAGCTCCTCATGCGAGTGAAGTTTTAAATACTTTGGAGGGAAGCTTTTCGACGCCCGAACTGAACGTGGCGATCAAAGAGGGCGAGTCATCCAAGTTGATTGAAAGCTTGATCAATATCGTGCTCGAGAAAGGCTTGCCCATGCCTGAGCACAATCCGCAGCTCATGACCATTGATGGGTTGAGAATCGATTGGGATCATGGCTTTGGTTTGATCAGAGCTTCAAACACGACACCGGTTTTGGTCTTGCGTTTTGAGGGTCACACCAGCGATGCACTCACATCAATTGAAAAAGTCATGTTGTCCTTACTTGGACAGGTTTTGCCCCAAGCCAGTCTCACTGAGGCCTCGCATTGAGAATATTGGTGGTCAAGTTGTCCTCCTTGGGGGATGTGATTCATGCCTTGCCTGCAGCGTGGGACATTCGTTGTGCTCACCCAGACGCGCAAATCGATTGGGTGGTTGAGCCAGCCTTTGCCGATGTTCTGACTTTGAGTGCTGCTGTTGATCGAATCATTCATTGTCCACTCAGGAGTTGGAGGAAATCCGGCTTTGATGCCTTCACTCGCCAAAGCATGCGTAAATTTTGGACTGATTTGCGCATGTACGCTTACGATTGGGTGCTTGATTTGCAAGGGCTCACGAAATCTGGGGTCGTGGCTCGAATGGCTCGAGTCAACCATGGCGGCTCTCGTGTGGCCATGGCCAATGCCACCAATGGCTCCTCCTATGAGCGTCCAAGCGCTTGGCTGAGTTCCGTTTGCATCGAAATCCCAAGAGAGTTGGGTGCTATCGATCGCTCCCGTTACTTGTGTTCAAAGGCCATGGGTTATAAGCTCAATTCAAAACTTGAATTTGGATTGCGTCCAATTGAAGGGACCCCTACATCTTCTAGCAAAAGCTCTAAGGCAAGAGTGGCGTTGATCACTGGAACATCTAGAGCGGACAAGGGCTGGCCATTTGAGAATTGGGTTGAACTTGCTCGTCTCTTGCAAGGCAGTGATCTTGAGGTGTGCTTGGTTCATGGGAACGACGCCGAGGAATCATTTGCCAAAAATTTGGTTGAGCACCTTCCCCTTGCAAATCTTTTGCCCAGGCTGTCTTTGGCCAATTTGGCCAGAGAAATGAAAGAGTGTGTGGGAAGCATTGGGGTTGACAGTGGTCCAAGTCACCTCAGTGTGGCCTTGGACATGCCACATGTGCAAATTTATAATTTTCCAACATCCTGGAGAACTGGTCCCATAGGCGCTTTGCATCAATTGAGTGTTTACGCTAGTCCTACCCCCAGTGTTCAAGAAGTGTGGAGCGCTTGGAAAAATGTCCAAATCCATTCAAGTCATTCGCAAAGCGTTATCAGGACTCAGGCATGAAGGGAAAAGTTCTGCTTCATTTTTATCACGCTTGGGCAGCAGGGCTTTACTCTGCGATGATGATTTTTTTGTTACCCTGGATGTTGATACGTCTTGGATTCAAAGCCAAAGGAGAGCCCCTTTACGCTTCAAAAATTGGGGAACGCATTGGGTTGTATGCAAGTGAGAGCAGTCACAATGCTGATTGTTGGATATGGATACATGCGGTCTCTCTTGGAGAGACTCGGGTAGCAGGTATTTTGATGGAGGCGTTGAGGTTGCGAGATCCTCAGTTGCGTTTTCTACTCACTCACGCAACAGCCACCGGACGGCAAGAAGGAGCGCGTTACCTGACTCCTCGCGATCATCAGGTTTGGCAGCCATGGGACATCGGTTGGTGCGTGAGATCGTTCTTGACGCGCTTTAAACCTCACCTTGGCATATTGATTGAGACTGAGGTCTGGCCCAACATGGTTGAGGCTTGTCGAAAGACTCAGTTGCCATTGGTTTTGGTCAATGCGCGCATGAGTGAGAAAAGCTTCAAGGCAGCGTCTCGTTTGAGTGCATTGTCTAGGCCTGCATTTGAGGGTTTACATGGCGTATGGGCACAAAGTCTTGCCGATTCACAGCGTTTGAAAGACTTGGGAGCCCATGTGCAAGGTGTTTTGGGAAGCATGAAATTTGACGCTGATCCCGATCCGATGCTCATGGAACTTGGTCATCAATGGAAGGCTAACAGAGATCACCCCATGGTGCTCTTGGCCAGTTCAAGGCCAGGTGAGGAGGAGCTATTCTTGCAAGAAATCAATGAGTTGCCAGTTGAAGTCCAATCTCAAGTGTTGTGGGCCATTGTTCCAAGGCACCCCCAGCGATTTGATGAAGTTGCAGCTTTGGGCAAACGCATGGGGTTTGAGTGTTTTCGCCGAAGTCACTGGGTGAGTTTGGAGAGAATGCAAGAAGTGTTTGGACAGCGCTCTAATGCAAAAACGCTGTTCATTGGTGACTCGTTGGGTGAGATGAATTTTTATTACGCCACTTCTCAGGTGTGTTTACTGGGGGCATCATTTTTGCCATTTGGAGGGCAAAACCTGATTGAGCCCATGGCTTGTTCTTGTCCGGTAGTGGTTGGACCCTATACCTATAATTTTGAAAAAATAGCAACTCAAGCAAAAGAGCAAGGCGCAGCATTGGGCGTTCAAAACATGAGCCAGGGAGTGTCTAATGCATTATCTTTATTGGACACGCACCAACGAGGGGCTGAGCTTGAAGAAAAGGGGCTGGCTTTTGTTCAAAGTCAGCAAGGTGCAACTCACAAAACAGCAGATGCACTGTGGCCACTGATCAGCAAATCAGTTAATTAAAAGCTTTGGCTCTCAAGGCTGGCGTTCAAGCATGTCGTTGAGTTCATTCAAGTCTGATGCCTGGAGAATGCCACTGGCTTGTTTGAGCTTGAGTTCTTGCATCAAAACGTTGTAACGCGCCTGCGCCAAGTCTCGCTTGGTCTGATAGCGTTGGCTCTGAGCGTTCAAGACATCAATGTTGAGCTTCAATCCCACTGAGTAACCCAATTGATTCGATTCCAAAGACTTTTGAGTTGAGCGTTCAGCCGCTTTTAATGCGTTGACCTGACCAATGCCAGAGACCAAATTCAAAAATGCCGATTGTGTTGACAAAGCAGCAGTACGCTTGGCGTACTCATAGTCATAGCGAGCTTTGTCGGCCAGGTTTTCTGTTTCTTTGATTCTGTTTTCAACATAAAAACCAGAGAAGATGGGGACATTGACGACCACTCCCACAGACTTATTGAGAACGTGGGTGCCCAAAGTCGATAGTCCTGATGTGTTGGTGCCGTCTAGATTGCGAGTGCCTGTCATGGACGCTGTTAGGTCAACAGTTGGCAGGTGTCCTGCGACAGATTTTTTAACTTCCAAGTTTGCAATGTCCAACCCCAATTTTGCGTTCAATACGCTGGGGTGTGATTTCTCAGAGTTGGCCACCCACTCTTCGATGTTGGAGGGCATCAAGCGCTCGATAGGTGCCTCACTCATCATGGGCACAGGTTTGGTTTGTTGCATGCCGACCAATTGGTCGAGGTTCATTTTTTTGACATTCAGATCGTTTTGGGCTGCAACTTCTTGTGCGACCACCAAATCATAACGAGCCTGTGCATCATGGGTGTCGGTGATGGTGGCCGTACCCACTTCAAAATTTCTTTTGGCAAATGCCAATTGTTCTTCCGTGGCTCTTTTTTGTGCCCGCGTGAAATCCAGTGTTTCTTGGCTCACCAACACGTCAAAGTAGGCCTGGCACATGCGAACAATCAAATCCTGCTCTGAGGCAACCAGTTGCGCCACAGACTGAGCCAACATACTTTTACTTTGCAAGTAAGTTTGATAATTGGCTGGGCGATACAGGGGCTGCACGGCGGTAAAAGTGGCAATGTGAGTCCCAAACCAACGCTGATAGGGTATGACACTGGAGGATGGATTGGCTTGATTGACCGTGATCACATCAGGTGTGTAGTCAATCAAATTTCGAGTGGAGTTGGTGCTCAGTGCCATGGTTGGCAAAATGCCAGACAAGCCCTCATCGGCTTTGTTTTTACTAGACTTGTACAAGGCCAGCGCAGATTGATAAGAGGCGTCGTAGCTCTTGGCCGCGCCCCAAAGATCGAGCAAGTTTTGAGCGGGTGTGCTTTGGCTAAAGGCCACTGTGAGGCTCATAACCAGAGCCAAAGGAATTCGTTTCATGCAAAAGCTTTCAATAAATGGGAACGCTGGGGTCGACTTCGTGAGACCAAGCATTGATCCCACCTGCAATGTTATAGACATGCTTAACACCATTGGAGGCCAAGAAGTGAGCCACATTTTGACTCCTGCCACCATGGTGGCAAAGGACTGCTATCGCTTGTGAATCGTTGAATTGATCCAGCACAGTGGGGATCTGATTCATGACGATGTGCTTCAGATCAAAGCCCTGTGCTTTGATCGAGGCGAGTTTGAATTCCCAGTCCTCACGCACATCAATGACCACGGGCACTTTACCAAGGCTTAACTGCTCTTGCGCCCAAGGGCCCAAGTCTTTGGGACTCAATTGTTCAATCATGGGTGACAAATTTAGAAATGATGAAAAGTGTGTGGATCAAAAGTGAAACTTGGAAGGTTCTTTGAATCCATGTAATCTAGGGCAAGAGGCGTCCCATAGTATTTTGCTGTCCCACTCATCGGCACTCAGGCGAGTGATGACGGTGGTTTGCATCATGGGCTCTTGTCCCAAAATACCCATCAAACGTCCGCCAACTTTGAGGCAATTGAGCAAGTGTTCAGGAGCGTGGTGACAAGAGCCGGTGAGCAAAATTGCATCAAAGTTGGTGTCCAAGTTCAAGCTACCACTGGCATCTAAATTGAGAACCTCGGCGTTTGAGATGCCTGCTTTGAGCAAGTTGGCTCGACTTTGTTTGGCCAAATCGGCATTGAGCTCTAAGCTCACCACGCGTTGGCACTCAAGCGCCAAAAGAGCAGTGAGGTAACCCGTTCCGGAGCCGACCTCTAAGATGGTTTCATGCGCTTTGGGAGCTAAATCATGCAACAACCTGGCCTGAGTCTTGGGGTCCAACATGATCTCACCCTCTGCAATGGGGAGTTCGGCCTCTGAATAAGCCAATTCTTTGTAGACAGGGGGTACAAAGAGATCTCGTCTGAGTGACTTTAAGGTATTTAAGATGTTCGCATCAAGAACCTGCCAGGTTCTGATTTGTTGCTCCACCATGTTAAATAGAGCATGCTGTTGGTCCATGGTTCACTCCGAACTGTGTTCATTTCAATCAGGGGTATTCTAGCGCGCTATGGTCTGTAACCGCCCACGGTTAGACCCTTGTATCGCATCGAAATTCACAACCTTTGGGTGAGCCCCTAATTTCAAATCTTCAATGAAAATGAAACCTCAAGTGCCGCATTTCAACCCGAATTGCATCACAATTAAGTGAATACTAAAGTTATCTTTATTCTGATGCTTTGATCAAAGCGAGTGTTGTTTTGACAAGCAAATGACTGCCTAAATTATTTTTTGTTATCAACAGCTTGGCCTTTTGTGGCTATTGGACTGGGTCTGATTTAAAATGGAGTTTACAGAGATGATTTGCAGCTGCATTCAATTTTAAGGATTAAAAAATGTACAAAACGCACCTAAGATTGATGTCCTCTTTGCTCTTGAGTATTTGCGCATTCATGGCCCAAATGAATGTCTCTCATGCCGAGGAGGCGCAAACCACCGTCACAGGCAATATGTCTTTGGTGGGAGATTACAGATTCAGGGGATTTACCCAAACCAATTACGCGCCAGCCTTTCAAGGCGGCTTTGATGTTGAACACGTCTCTGGCCTTTACGCTGGAAATTGGAACTCCAATGTTGCTCAAAATTTGTACAACGGCAGCTCATTGGAGATGGATTTCTACGGCGGTTACAAAGGTACCGTTCCCGCCTTGTACGGCACCGGATACGACTTGGGTGCCATTTACTACTATTACCCCAAAAGCGGCGTTGATTCGGTGAGCTCTTTCTATGCCAATAAAGCCATCAACAACTCAGAAGTTTATGTGGGTTTGAGCAATGGTCCCTTGTCCCTCAAAGTCAATTACGGCATTTCCGACTACTTCAGATACGCCTATTTGAGTGGTGCGAGTTTGTCCACCAAGGGCACCACTTATTTTGATTTGACCTATTCACAAGTCATTCAAGGCCTCATCGTTGGGGCACATGTGGGTGTTTTGAATCTTAAAAACTACAATCAAAATCAGTTCGCAACTTCCGTGGATACAGGCTTTGCCCCACTGGTGCAGTCGGTCAACGATTACAAATTGAGTTTGGGCAAGGATTTGGGTGACAACGCCGTGATCTCTGCCAGTTACTATGCCACATCGAAGCGTGGATATTTTCAAACTGACTTGACTGGAATTCATGCGGCTGGAAAACCTGGTTTGGTATTGGGTTTTGCCAAAGGATTTTGATCTGTCTTTTATTGGATGATGGCCTTTAAAGGCTCTCAAATGGCCCGCTCATGGCGGGCCATTGTTTTGGTTCATTAATTTTTCGGGAGTATGAGTGTGTTCCTAGAATCCATTACTTTGGCTGGTGGTTGTTTTTGGTGTCTCGAGGCGGTCTATGACCGCGTGAGTGGAGTGCAAGATGTGGTGAGTGGCTACAGCAATGGGGATGATCCGTCGCCCACGTATGAATCCGTGTGCTCTGGCCACACGGGACATGCGGAGGTGGTTCGCATTCGCTTTGACAATGAGCAGATCAGCTTGACAGAGCTATTGGAAATTTTCTTTGTCATTCATGATCCCACAACCCTGAACCGACAAGGTAATGATGTGGGTACACAATATCGAAGTGGGATTTACTACGAACGAGCCGAGGACTTGAAAGTGATTGAGGATTTCTTATCCTTGGCAGTGCAACACATGGGCATCAGTGCTCAAGCGATCACCACGGAAATAGAGCCTTTGAGAAATTTTCACGAGGCAGAGCAATACCACCAAAATTTCTTTCTCAATAACCCCACTCAAGGGTATTGCGCCCACGTGGTAGCACCCAAGGTGGCCAAGTTTCAAAAAACCTTTGCCAATAAATTAAAGGCTTGAGACTTCTTATCTAGGGCGCCAATCTTTCCTTGATCCAAGTGGCGTCTTTTGCCAAGCGATAAGCCACCCGGTCATGGAGTCGACTGGGGCGACCTTGCCAAAACTCCCAATACTGTGCCTTTAAGGCATATCCCCCCCAATGTGCGGGTCTAGGAGGGTTTTGTGGCCACCGCGATTGGTGAAGGCTCACTCCTTTGTCCAAGACGTCTCGAGACTCAATCACTTCACTTTGAGGGCTGGCCCAGGCGCCGATCTTGGAGCCGTATGGACGCTTTTCAAAATAGGCATCGCTTTGTGCATCGCTTACCTTTTGAACCAATCCTTCGATGCGAACCACTCGCTCAAGCTCAACCCAGTGAAACTGCAAAGCTGCTTTGGGGTTTGAGGCCAATTCGTGGCCCTTTTTGCTGTTGTAGTTGGTGTACCAAATCAACTCATTTTCCAAAAGCTCTTTGAGCAACACAATGCGAGAGCTGGGCTGTAAGTCAATGCCAACTGTAGCAAGTGTCATGGCTGAAGGCTCAGGGATTTGAGTTTGCACCGCTTCCTCAAGCCATTTGCCAAACAGCACATTGGGGTTGCTGTCGGCATGGTCCAAGTTCAATTCACCTTTTTCGTAGTTCTTTCGCATGTCTGCGAGTGCATTTTGATTCAAGATGTTCTTTCGATTTGAAGAAAATTGCCGTAATGGGTTAGAGCTGAGTTTGAAATCAAGGGGCGCGCTGGATCAATTCAATTTTGTAGCCGTCAGGGTCAGATAAAAAGGCAATCAGGGTTTGTCCACCTTTGACGGGTCCTGGCTCTCTGGTGAGGATGACACCTTTGGACCGAATGCGATCGCAAGTGGCGTAGATGTCCTCTACACCGATGGCCAAGTGGCCAAAGGCCGTACCCAAGTCATAGTGATCGACGCCGTGGTTGTAGGTGAGTTCAATTTCTGCGTGATCCGGATTGTTGCCAAAGCCCACGAAGGCCAGTGAGTATTTTTGCTCATCGCGGTGAGTAACTCTCAAGAGCTTCATCCCCATGACTTGGGTGTAGAAATCAATGGAGCGATCAAGGTTTCCAACCCTGAGCATGGTGTGGAGTAACAGCATTGAAAATTTTCCTATCCCAAAAATAAAAAGATGAATTAATCGTTCAATTTTAAGCCTGATGAGGGCTTTAGTCTCATGCAATGGTGTCGATCTTAAAAAAGTGAGCTTGGGTTCTTCCCAGTTGAGTCTAGACCTTGAGTTCGGCTAGACTCGA
>Ga0164296_1000901_pt1 | contig 33559 bp, 36 predicted proteins | sample GEODES057metaG_FD_113533 | JGI IMG/M metagenome (GOLD analysis project Ga0164296, IMG submission 113533) | Dystrophic lake water microbial communities from Trout Bog Lake, Wisconsin, USA - GEODES057 metaG | ecosystem: Environmental > Aquatic > Freshwater > Lake | place: USA: Trout Bog Lake...
AGCGCACTGGCGTAGGCCGAGCGGAGGAGTTCTGAGGAGCGCACGTCAGTAAGGACTCGGTAGTCGGCGGTGAGTGAGAGCGGTGTACTGCGCAGCGCACCCAGTGCCCGCAGGGACGCGACACTCGCCGTTAAGTGGCTGAGCGACGATGAGGAGACGTTGCCAATAAAGGACACCGCGAGAGGCGTGGCCACGGTGGTGGCCTGCACGGTGAGGAGTGACCAGAACAGATGGGCTGATCCAGCGACTGAGTAGCGGACCGGGTAGACACCCTCACAAGAGAGTCGGGCGCAGTGAAGCGCCAGTCGCAAGTACACGAGCGAGCAAGTGGCGCTCGGCAGGGCAGTGGCCGGTGCGCCGGTGGCGTCGAGCTCCAGGGCAATGACCCGACTGCTGGGCTTAGCGCAGCGATCAAAGTGGGCGGCCCCCGCCGCAACGACGCTGAGCATGGGCGGCGTGTCGTTAGCGGAGAGCACCTCTTGGACCTGGGAGAACTCAGTCAGGCGAGTAAAGACGGTGACCCCGATGACGGGGTGGTCCTGACTCGAAGGCACCGAAAACTGGGCGGTGACGAACGCGCGGCCCTGCGTGGAGAGGCTGGCAACGGGATCCTGGTGCAGAAGCTGGCTAGGGGACGTGGCCTGTCCCCACGCGGCCGATGGCCACGTCACCGTTGCGAGGCTGAGAAGTACGACGACGAGCGCCCGCCACCAGGTCGTAAATCGGTGGAACATGCTGCACCAAGGCTACCTTCGTTCCTCGCGCAGTTCGGTCGCCTACTACCGTTGAAGGGTTGTGACGTCATTTGAACTGGTCCAGGACCGACTGAGCGAACTCGCGCGCCTTTCCGCGCCATTGGCCCACGCCTTTCACGAGGCGGGCTTCTCCCTCTACGCCGTTGGTGGCTCGGTGCGCGACGTCTTGTTAGGCCTTCCTCACAAGGAAGATTTTGAGATTGACTACACGACCAATGCTCGCCCCGACGACATTGAGCGACTAATGAAGCCGCTCTGCACGGGCCTCTGGGAACAGGGTCGCGCCTTTGGCACGATTGGCGGCATCCTTCGAGACGGTGGCTTTAAGGCCGAGGTCACCACGTTTCGCTCCGAGTCCTACGTTGAGCACTCGCGTAAGCCCGCCGTGCAGTGGGGTGACTCACTGAAGGACGACCTCAGTCGTCGTGACTTCACGATTAATGCGCTCGCCCTCGACGTCATTGCGTTGTCACTCGAGACGCCCGGCGTTCAGACCCTCTTTGACTACTTCAATGGCTTTAACGACCTGCACGACCGCGTGCTGCGTGCGCCCATTGACCCCGAAGTGCTCTTCGACGACGACCCCCTTCGCATGCTGCGCGCCGCTCGCTTCGCGGCCCGTTTCGACATGGCGATTGACCCCGCGCTCGAAGCAGCGGCGGTGAAGAAGGCCGAAAAGATTCAGAAGGTCTCGGTCGAACGTATCGCCGGTGAACTGAACCTCTTGATGGTGACGACGAAGCCGTCCATTGGACTCGACTTCATAGTACGCACGGGCCTGGCGGACCATTTCTTTCCCGAACTGCCCAAGCTGCAGCTCGAACAAGACCCAATCCACCATCACAAGGACGTGCTGAAGCACACCTGGGCCGTGGTTGATAAGACCTCACCGGAGCTAACGCTGCGACTCGCGGCGCTCTTTCACGACATTGGTAAGCCCAACACCCGGGCCATTACTGACGAAGGAGTCACGTTCCGCTTCCACGAAGTCGTGGGTGCCAAAATGACGCGCAAGCGCATGACTGCGCTCAAGTACTCCCAGGAGTTGATTGACGACGTCTCGATGCTCGTTGACCTGCACCTTCGTTTTCACACCTACAAGTTGGGCTGGACCGACAAGGCCGTTCGGCGCTACGTGCGAGACGCTGGTCACTTGCTGAATGAACTCAATGAGTTGACGCGCTGTGACTGCACGACCAGAAATGCGCGTAAGGCCGCGACGTTGTCGGCGCGCATGGACGAACTGGAAGTACGCATCGCCGAGCTTCGTGAACAAGAAGACCTCAACCGTCTTCGTCCCGCACTCGATGGCGTCGCGGTGATGGAACTACTCGGCATTCCACCAAGTCGCAAAGTCGGTGAAGCGCTCGACTTCTTGATGGAGATTCGTCTCGACGAGGGTGAGATCACTCCCCAAGAGGCCGAGGTACGCCTTCGCGAATGGTGGAGCGAACAGGCCTAAAACGAAGAAATCCCCCACCCGAAGGTGGGGGATTCTCCTTCAAACGAGTGACTTATGGCCACACGGGGTTTTCGGCACCTTCGTTAGCGAAGGCCTCAACCATGTTGTGCGCGATGTCGTCGTGGAACTGCACGGGTGGCGACTTCATGAAGTAGGCCGATGGTCCCATGACTGGTCCACCAATGCCACGGTCAAGAGCAACCTTGGCGCAACGAACGGCGTCGATGATGACACCAGCTGAGTTTGGTGAGTCCCACACTTCGAGCTTCAGTTCCACGTTGAGTGGCACGTCACCGAAGTTGCGTCCTTCAAGACGGATGTAGGCCCACTTGCGGTCCTTCAACCATGGCACGTGGTCGCTCGGTCCGATGTGGACATCGTCGGCTTCCATGTGTGAGATTTCGAGCTGTGAGGTAACGGCCTGGGTCTTCGAAATCTTCTTTGACTCGAGACGCTCGCGGTCGAGCATGTTCTTGAAGTCCATGTTTCCACCAACGTTGAGCTGGTAGGTGTGGTCGAGGGTAAGACCACGGTCTTCGAAGAGGCGAGCAAGAACGCGGTGGACAATGGTGGCTCCAACCTGGCTCTTGATGTCGTCACCAATGATTGGCACGCCCGCGTCAGCGAACTTCTTGGCCCAGACAGGGTCTGAAGCGATGAACACGGGGATGGCGTTGACGAAGGCGCAACCGGCGTCGATGGCGGCCTGGGCGTAGTAGCGCTGAGCTTCTTCGGAACCTACGGGGAGGTACGAAACGAGTACTTCGGCCTTGGCGTCGCGCAGTGCCTGAGCAACGTCAACTGCTTCTGCTGGGGACTCTTCGATTGAGGCGCGGTAGTACTTGTTGAGACCGTCCATCGTTGGTCCACGAAGCACGCTGACGCCGAGGTCAGGTACGTTCGCGAACTTAATGGTGTTGTTCTGCCCGCCGTCGATGGCCTTTGAAAGGTCGCTACCGACCTTCGAAGCATCAACGTCGAATGCAGCAACGAACTCCATGTCGCTGACGTGGTAGCTACCTAGAACAACGTGCATCAGGCCGGGAACGTTGTCACCGGGCTTGGCATCCTTGTAGTACGTAACACCTTGAATAAGTGAGCTGGCGCAGTTTCCGACGCCGGCGATTGCCACACGAATCTTTTCCATGGCTTTCCTTTCCTACTTCGCTTCTTGAGCGAAGGTTTGCTGGTTACTACGTTCGGCGGACAACAAGTTGTCGATCCACGCGAGGTCCAACGAAACACCCTCAGCCGCGTGCTCCATGACGTTGCGCGCGTAGGTGTCCAATTGCTCGTTGTGCGCACCGGCCCGTACTTCAGCCAGGCGCTCTACGAGGTCTGCTCGACGACGCTCGAGAAGTCCTACGCGCAGTGAAGGCGTGAGGTACTTGGCGAGAGCCATACGAAGCGAGAAGTTTTTGCCATCATCAATGGTCGAGGGATCGCTCAACAGGTGAACGAACTCCTGGCGGCCCTTGTCGGTGATTTGGTAGACCTTGCGGCCACGACGTCCGAGGCCAGTCGAGGTGCGAAGTGAGCGCAGTGAGGCTCGTTCGCCCGAGAGTGAACCGGTCGAGAGTGAGGACATGCGGGGCTCTATGGGGGTCACCGCTTCCACCAGACCGTGGCGTTCGAGGCGAGCTAAAGCGGGGTAGATAGATCCAAAGGAAACGTTGGCCCATACGCCCAGGCGGTCGCGCAACTGGGTGCGGATCTCGTAACCATGGTGGTCACGGTCCATGAGCAGTCCGAGAATGGCGATGTCTAACACGCGATACATAGTATCAGTTCGATATATCGAACGTGACGTTTGTGCGATTTAGGCCCCAAAAAAGGGCTGTAGTCTCAGGCGTAATGGATAAGCGCTTTCGAACCAGTACGGCCGACGGGGCCGTGGTTGAGTTTGGTCTGGTTCGTCACGCCCTCCTTTCTCGCCTCGAAGCCGGCATCATCCGCCGCGAGGAAATCTGTGACGCCCACCCCGAACTTCTCCGGGCCGCCAAGAACCTGGGCCGTATGACCGGGGACGTCTGTCCGGTTTGCGACGAAGTCGATCTCGTGGAAGTGACCTACGTCTTTGGCGCCCGACTCCCGGCTGGTGGCACGTGCCCCACCACTCGCGCCGAACTACTGAAGCTCGAACGCCGTGAAGAACCGGTGCAGTGTTACGCCGTGGAGGTCTGCACGGGCTGCAATTTCCACCACCTCGCTCGTAAGTGGGTGGCCGGTGGACGTCGCGCTCGTCGTACCCAGACCCAAAAGAAAGCTAACCAGTGAGCCTCTCCGCGCCACAACTTCGAGCCAGGAAGCGTCGCACTGGCGCCGCCCCACTCGTCATGGTCACCGCCTACGACGAACCCGGTGCTCGTCTCAGCGCCCAGGCTGGCGTCGACGTCTTGCTCGTCGGAGACTCGGTGGCGAACGTGGTGCTCGGCCACGAGGACACGCTGCACGTCACGATTGAAGAGATGTGTCACCACGTTCGCGCGGTCGCGGCCGCCAAGACCGGCGTGCACATTGTCGCGGACATGCCCTGGCTCAGCTACCACACGACCCCAGCCGAGGCCGTGCTGAACGCCGCGCAACTAATTCGTGCGGGCGCCAACAGCGTGAAGCTCGAAGGTGGGGCCGTTCGCCGTGACGTCGTGCGCGCCATTCTGGACGCCGAGATCCCCGTGATGGGGCACCTCGGTCTCACGCCCCAGTCGGTCCTCGCCTTTGGTGGCTTTAAGGTGCAGGCCAAGACCGCCGACGCTGCGAAGCAACTGATTGAGGACGCGCTCCTGCTCCAAGAAGAAGGGGTCTTCGCTTTCGTGATTGAGGGCGTGCCGAGCATTGTGGGCACCCGGGTCACCGAGGCCCTCGACGTGCCCACCATTGGTATTGGCGCGGGACCCGACACGGACGGCCAAGTCCTGGTATTTCACGACATTTTGGGCCTGGGGAACCGGACGCCGGCCAAGTTTGTCCGCCAGTTTGCCGACGTTGGTTCGGTCATTACGGCAGCGCTCTCGGCCTACGCCGACGAGGTGCGGAACGGTTCATTTCCAAGCGAATCAGAGGGGTATCCGAACCCCGAAGACCTGCTCCACTAGCCAAATACGGGCTTTTGGACTAGAGTTATCTATCCCACAAACAGTGGGGAAGTACATAACAACCCTGCTCTGTTTTCCGCAGAGCCCGACGTAGTCGGACCAGAGGGAAAGGAACCGGTCAATGCGACCTTATGAAACCATGATCGTGTTCGACGTCAATGTCGATGCACAGACGATCCAGATTGCTTTGGACAAAGCACTCGAAACCATCCGCTCTAACGAGGGAACTCCTGGAACTATCGACCGTTGGGGCAAGCGTCCCTTGGCGTACGAGATCAACAAGCGTAAAGAGGGTTACTACGTCTTGGTGGAGTTCAGTGGTGAGAGTCAGACTGTTGCTGAGCTCGACCGCATCTTGACTCTGTCAGATGAAGTCATCCGCTTCAAGATTCTTCGTCGCAATGTACGACCTAAGACCAACCGCGTAGCGGCACAGGCCTAAGTCGGACGCTGTAAGCGACTAGGAGAAAATAATGGCTGACAACACAATCACCGTCGTCGGGAATGTAACCCGCGACCCCGAGCTGAAGTTTCTGAACTCCGGACAGGCTGCACTGCGTCTTTCACTCGCAGTGAGTCGCCGTTGGCAGAACCGTCAGACCCAAGAGTGGGAAGAGAAGACGTCGTTCTTCGATGTCTCGTGCTACGGCCCTATGGCCGAGAATGCAGCGAACTCATTGCAGAAGGGTGCCCGTGTCCTCGTGAACGGTCGCATGGAGCAACGTTCGTGGGAGACCGAAAACGGTGAAAAGCGCTCCGCGTTTGAAATCGTTGCCGACGAAATCGCCCCTTCACTCCGTTGGGCCACCGCAGTAGTTACTCGCACACCACGCGCCGAAGGCGGCAACTTCTCGTCGGGTGACCGACCAGCATCCGCCCCGCGCTCAAATGAACCATCCACTTACGCTTTTGATGAGGAGCCTTTCTAATGCCACGTAAGAATACCCCCACCCTGCCAAAGCGCGCGCCGAAGATCGACACGCGCCGCGGCCAAAAGAAGAAGCCCTGTTCCTTCTGTCAGCACGGCGTTGCCTACGTTGACTACAAGGACCTTGCGCAGCTTCGCAAGTACATTTCGGACCGCGGCAAGATCCGTGGCCGCAAGGTATCTGGCAACTGCCAGCAGCACCAGCGTGACGTCACCGACGCCATCAAGACTGCTCGCGAACTTGCCCTTCTTCCCTACACCCAGCGCACCGTGACCGAGCGTCGCGGCGGCCGTGGTGGACGCGACGACCGTGGTCCACGTGGTCCACGTCAGGACCGTGAAGAGGCCACGCTCGACGACGTCTTGCCATCAGAGGCCGAGATCGCTGCACAGTACGAAGACGCCAGCACTGCTGCTGAAGTCCTCGAAGGTGCAGAGATGGACAACGCCGTTGCTGCTTTCGCAGAAGCAACTGACTCAGCCGAGGAGGCCAACTAATGAAGGTGCTACTCCGTAACGACATCAAGGGAATCGGCCGTCGCGGCGACATCATCGACGTCAAGCCAGGGTACGCCCGTAACTTCCTTTTGCCTTCGGGTGCTGCAGTGAACGCTTCGGCTGCCACTGAGCTCCAGGCAGCTTCAATGCGCAAGGCTCGTGACCTTCGTGACCAGGCCAGCCGCGACGCTGCCATTGTTCAGAAGGGCCTCATTGAGTCCCAGACGTTGAGCATCGCTTCACGCGCCGGCGCTAACGGCCGTCTGTTCGGTTCAGTAACCGAAGCCGACGTCGTCAACGCCATCCGCACGGCTACGGGCATCTCGCTCGACCGCCACGCGGTGTCAATGGACGAGCACCTCAAGGAGCTCGGCGCCGCCACTGTTTCAGTCGCCCTCTTTGATGGTGTTGAAGCAACGGTCAACGTTGAGGTAGTGGCTAAGTAGCCAACGCTTTTCAAGAACTGAAGGAACCGGGGCCACTGGCCCCGGTTTTTTCTTGGTGTCACACCCTCCTGGCATGGTGTTATGCACAGGCTTTTCCCCATGTTGTTGTTCTAGCGACGCACAGGGAAACTATGCGACCGTTGAGGGGTTATGACACAAGTCGATCAAGCCAGCACCCGACCCACGCCATCTGGTGGACGTGTTCCACCGAACGCGATTGAAGCAGAAGAATCACTTATTGGTGCGATGCTGCTTTCTCGTGAAGCGGTTGACGTGGCGTACGAGACCGTTGACGCCGAAGACTTCTACCGACCACTGCACGGACAAATCTTCTCGGCGATCATCGCCCTCAACAACGCCGGTGAACCCGTTGACTACGTCACGGTGCAGTCGAAGTTGCAAGAGCGTGGTGCCGTTGCGGTTGAGCTGAGTGTGCTCTCGGCGCTGCAACTCAACACGCCATCAGTGTCGAACGCGCAACACTACGCCGACATCGTTCGCGAGAAGGCCCAGCAGCGTCGACTGATTGCCGCCGCCGGCGAGATTCTCGATGACGCCTACCAGGCCACCGAAGACGTCCCCGGACTCATTGACGAAGCCGAACGCAAGATCAACGCCATTGGTGACCAGGGTCGTATCGACACCGTCTCACCACTGCAGCGACTCCTCCTGGCTGAAGCCGACATCTTGGAAGCTCGTGGTGAAACCCGCGGTCAGTTCAACGGTCTCGAGACGGGGTACCGTTCCCTCGACCTCATCCTGCAGGGCCTTCAGCCCACGAGCCTCACCATCATTGGCGCTCGTCCTGGTATGGGTAAGACCGCCTTCGCACTCGGCATCTTGACGCACGTTGGCGCCGTCGTAAACCGACCAGCCCTGTTCTTCTCACTCGAAATGTCCAAGCAAGAACTCGCTGAACGTATCCTGGCCTCGACGGCTCGTATTGACTCGTCGAAGCTTCGCACTGGTGACCTCAGTGACGCTGACTGGAACCGTGCGCACGAAGCCTTCGGTTTCTTGCAGTCGGCAAAGATCTTCATCGACGACAACCCTGCCCTCACGGTTATGGACGTCCGAGCTCGTGCGCGACGCATGAAGTCCCAAAACGGCGACCTCGGTGTCGTGATTATTGACTACCTCCAGCTCATGAGTTCGAAGGGCTCAAAGGAGAACCGTCAGGTCGAAGTATCTGAGATGTCTCGAGCACTCAAGATTCTGGCTCGCGAACTCCAGTGTCCAGTCATTGCCCTTTCGCAGCTCTCGAGAAAGCTCGAAGGTCGAGACGAGAAGCGACCAATGATGTCAGACCTTCGTGAATCTGGTTCATTGGAGCAAGACGCCGACGTCGTTCTGTTCATCTACCGACCCGAGCGTTACGGTGATGTCCCCAATGACCAAAAGGCCGATGCTGAAGTCATTGTTGGAAAGAACCGTAACGGTCCAACGCACACTGCTCACCTAACGTGGCGTGGCGAATTTGCTCGCTTCGACAACGTTGCTGATTCAACCGCGATTTAGACCAACATTCCTGTTTTCATCGAGAGCGCAGTGAGCTGCCCACGACGAATTCTTGGCTTGGATATTGCGAGGTAGGAGTACCAGGGGTTACCTCTCACGGAGAAATTCTTGATTCCAGCGCTTAAAGTTTGATATAGAGATCTTTAATTGATTTAAAGATGGATTTATCAAGCATTAAGGAGTACAGTGAACGCCTGGTAATTCTGAGAGGAAGACAATGGCCACCCGCCCAAGCCCGCTTCGAACTCGTCGTGCAGCCATCGACATTGGTGAGCACATTCGTACGTGGCGCAAGCTTCTTGGAATTACTGCCGCGCAGTTAGCGGAACGGGTTGGCGTTAACCGAGGCACTATCACTCGTATTGAAAAAGGTGAGACAACGGTCGGGATGGATGTGCTTCTTAATGTTGCGCGAGCCCTAGGGCAGCTCGACAACTTGGTTAAGTCACTAGATCCCTTCGAGACTCCACTCGGTCGTGCACGGGCTGATCAAGTTCTCCCTCAAAGGGTTCGGCCCCGGAATACCGAAATATAGTCGTGAGCCAAGTAAGCCTCTATCGAAGCGGCATCGATGGTAGAGGAGCCTCATGGCTCTGTATTCATTAACTATTTAGGCTGCATGCGGATGCCGGCGTCGATACGAATCGACTCGGCATTCATGTAACTGTTGGACAACAGTTCAACAGCGAGTGATGCGTACTCTTCCGAGAAGCCCAAGCGCTTTGGAAAAAGCACACCGGCACCAAGGCGAGCCTTGAACTCATCTGAGGCAGGACCGGTTCCGTAGATTGGCGTGTCGATGAGCCCTGGCAGGATGCAGTTCGCACGCACGCCCACTGGTGCAAGGTCGCGAGCAAGAGGAAGGGTGAGTCCCTTCACGCCGCCCTTTGACGACGAGTAAGCGACCTGACCAATCTGTCCGTCTTCGGCAGCTACTGAAGCGGTGTTCACAATGGCCCCACGTGAACCATCGGCGTCAGGAGTGTTGTGGCTCATGGCGGTGGCCGCCAGACGGCAGACGTTGAACGTTCCAATGAGGTTGATCTCAATCACCTTGCGGTAGACGTCAAGGTCGTGCGCGGAGGAGTACTCGCCATCTTTTCCAATGGTGCGAGTAGCCCAACCAACACCAGCGCAGTTCACGACGCTCCACAGTGGTGCGAGCGCCTTAGCGGCCTCGATTGCTTCAATGACTTGGTCGGTGTTGGTGACGTCACAGTGCACGTACGCGCCACCGATTTCTGTTGCGAGGGCGGCACCACGCTCATCGTTCAGGTCGGCAATGACTACTTTGACGCCACGAGCGCCGAGTGCGCGAGCGGTTGCTTCACCAAGTCCCGATGCGCCACCGGTGACGATTGCTGACGTGTTGTTGAGTTTCATGGACTGCTCCTCGTTGGGTAGTTACTGGAAATCTACTCGCCGGTAAGAGGGGGGAGGGAGCGCACACCTGAAAAAGTTACAAATTGGGACCATTTCTACTCACTGGTGCTCGTGGCCTAGCCTTGATGCATGCCTTCGGTGTACGAGAATTCCAAAGACCAACTCGCTGAGATTCTCACCGGTGAACCCCGGTACCGTATCGACCAAATTTGGCACGGTCTTTGGACTGAGGGTCAGGCCATTGATCAGATCACCACTATCCCCAAGGCCCTGCGCGCACGGTTGAGCGAAGAGTTCCCCTCCAGTCTCGAAGTAGCGAACGACGTCGAAAGCGACAACGGTGCCACCCGTAAGTGGGTCTTTCGCCTGGCCGACGGCTCCACCATTGAAACCGTCCTCATGGGCTACGACGACCGTGTCACGGTCTGCGTCTCTTCCCAGGCCGGCTGTGCGATGGGCTGCACGTTCTGCGCCACGGGGCAAGCCGGCTACACCCGCCAGCTCACGGCTGGTGAAGTGCTCGAGCAAGTGATGTTCGCTGCTCGCGCTGCCAGTCCTCGACGTCTTTCCAACGTGGTCTTCATGGGTATGGGTGAGCCACTCGCGAACTACAACACGACCGTAGAAGTAGTGAAGCGACTCCACCAGGACCGTGGCATGTCAGCGCGCCACCTCACGGTCTCAACTGTTGGCGTGGCACCAGCTATTGAACGGTTGGCCAAAGAAGGCCTGCCGCTCACCTTGGCCGTCAGTCTCCACGCTGCGAACAACGAAACGCGAGACTCCCTCGTTCCCCTCAATAAGAAGTACCCACTGGAGCGTTTGCACGATGCCTGCGTGCAGTGGATGGCGATCACCGGTCGTCGCCTCAGTTTCGAATGGGCGCTCATTGATGGTGTGAACGACACCGACCAGGCCATGGACGAACTCGCCGACTACGCCTTATCGCTCAACGCCCACGTCAACTTGATTCCACTGAACCCCACGCCGGGTTACCTGGTGATGGGCTCACGTCCTGAACGCGTTCGCGAATTCAAGGAAGGCCTTTCGGGACAAGGCGTTAACGTCACCGTTCGCAACACCCGCGGTCGTTCCATTGATGCGGCGTGTGGACAGCTCGCCAACGTCACCAATGGCAAGAAGCGTCCAGTGACACTTCGGACCAAAGAGGCCTAGACGTCGCTCGTCGTGGCGTTCCAGAGTTGAGGGCGCCAACGGCACAACAACAGCACGCCGAGGATGCAGGCAATACCGCCGGAGACAATCGAGAACTCCGTTGACGTCACACCAGCGACGAGTCCAGATTCGACGTCACCGAGACGTGGTCCACCCTGCACCACCGCCATCTGCACCGACGAGACGCGACTGCGGAACTCGTCGTTAATGGCGTTTTGCAAAATCGTGCTTCGAAAGATGGTCGAGATGACGTCCATCGATCCGGCCACGGCCAGGCAGATAAGTCCAATCACCAGCACGTGAATGAGGCCAAAGAGCGCCATGGCCGCACCCCAGAAAATGACCGACATCGTGACGAAGCGCCCCTGTTTGCGAATACTGCCCACCCAACCTGAGGAGAGCGCCATTACGAGGGCACCCGCACCGGGGGCGGCGTAGAGGAGGCCGAGTGTCCGAGGACCAGCGTGGTACATGGTGAGGGCGACGGCGGGAAAAAGTGCTCGAGGAAGGCCAAAGATGTTGGCACTTAAGTCCACCAGGTAGACCGCCTGGGTTACCTTGTTCCCCTTGATGTAGCGAAAGCCTTGACCAATGGAGCGAAGGAGTTTGGTGCCGTCGTGGACGCCCGCCACTGGCATGCTCGACATGAGCCGCGTACACAGTGAGAGCAAGAGAAACGTGACGGCGTCGATGAGGAAACACGAACTGAGTCCCAAACTCGCGAGCAGCACGCCGGCGAGCGCCGGACCAACAACAGTGCCACCGTTCATAACAATCTGATTGAGCGCGTAAGCAGCCGCCATCTCGTCAGGCTTCACCAACTTCGGGATAGCAGCACTACGAATAGGGCTAAAGACCCCACCGAGTCCGGCCGCAAGTCCAGCGAAGAAGAACAAAATGTAGAGATGCGAGGAGTGCAGCGAAGCGTTTAGTGCCAGACCTAAGACAGCGAGTGATTGGACTGCGGAGAAGATGACGAGAAGTGTTCGTCGATTGAAGCGGTCGCCCAGTGCGCCACCCCAAAGGGAGCCCGATATTAGGAAGGGCAACTGAAAAAGACTTACCAGACCAACCCACAAACTCGAGTGTGTTTGTCGGTAGATCTCGTAGGGAACGGCAACCAACGTCAAATTACTTCCAAGTAAAGAGACCAATTGGCCGAAGAGCAAAAGTGAGAAGTCTTTGCTGCTGCGCAGTGGTCGAGTATCGACGAGCAACTTGGCCATGTAGCAATGGTAGGGGAGTATCTTGGTTATCGGGCGAAAAACAGTCGAAGGAGTTTGCGTGACTGATGAAAAGCTGGTTCAACTGCTTTCTCCAGAAGGCGAGCGCGTAAGCCACCCCGACTACACCTCATCGCTTCAGCACGATGAGATCTTCGCGATGTACCGCGACATGGTGATTGTTCGTCGCCTCTGTAACGAAGCCACCTCACTGCAACGGCAAGGACAACTCGCACTCTGGGCTCCGGCCCAAGGTCAAGAGGGCGCCCAGATTGGTGCGGGCCGGGCGATGCAGCCCATGGACTTCTCGTTCCCTTCCTACCGTGAACACGGCGTTGGTTGGTGCCGAGGAGTACCACCCGAAGACATGCTGCGTATCTTTCGTGGCGTTACCAATGGTGGCTGGGATCCACAGAAGTACCGCCACAACCTCTCAACCATCGTGCTCGGCAACCAAACGCTGCACGCGGTGGGCTACGCCATGGGCGTTCAGCGCGATGGCGCTGATGAAGCCGTGTTGACCTTCTTTGGTGACGGTGCGTCGTCGCAAGGTGACGTGCTCGAATCCTTTGTTTGGGCCGCATCATTTGACGCCCCGGTCGTGTTCTTTTGCCAGAACAACCAGTTCGGTATTTCCACACCTTCCTCGGTCCAGTCGAAGGTTCCCCTCTACCGTCGTGCCGCGGGCTTCGGGTTCCCGGGCATTCGGGTGGATGGCAACGACGTACTCGCCGTGTACGAAGTGACGAAGCGCGCACTGGACGCCGCACGAAGCGGCGGCGGGCCCACGCTCATCGAGGCCTACACCTACCGCATGGGTGCCCACACCACGTCAGACGACCCCACGCGGTACCGCATCGACGCTGAAGTTGAAGTCTGGCACCACCGTGACCCCATTGAACGGGTGAAGTCGCTCCTCGTACACGAGTACAACGTTCGTAAGCCCCAGTTTGAAGTCATCGACGCCGAAGCAGACGAACTCGCTCTCAAACTTCGTAGTGACGTGCTGGCCATGGGCAAGCCCGAACCACTCACCATGTTCGACAACGTCTACACCGACGTCCACCCCCTTATTGAAGAGGGCCGACGCGATTTAGTGGAGCTTGGTTTTGGACCAGGCGGTGACCTCTAATGGCCACCACCACAATGACAATGGCCGCCGCTCTTAATGAGGGACTACGCCGAGCAATGGAGAAGAACCCCAAGGTTCTCTTGATGGGCGAAGACATCGGCAAGTTGGGTGGTGTCTTTCGTATTACTGACGGACTCCAGAAGGACTTTGGTGAAGAGCGCGTTATTGACGCTCCATTAGCCGAGTCAGCCATCGTTGGAACCTCAGTCGGTCTCGCCATGCGTGGGTACCGCACCGTGGTGGAGATTCAGTTCGATGGCTTTGTCTACCCCGCCTTCGACCAGATTGTTTCCCAAGTCGCGAAGCTTCATAAGCGCTCCGACGGTGCGTACAAGATGGCACTTGTTATCCGTATTCCCTTCCAGGGAGGCATTGGCGCAATTGAGCACCACTCCGAGAGTCCCGAGGCCTACTTCGCCCACACCGCCGGACTCCGTGTCGTGTCGTGTTCTACACCGAACGATGCCTACTGGATGATCCAGCAAGCCATTGAACACGACGACCCCATTGTGTTCTTCGAACCGAAGAGTCGTTACTGGGAAAAAGGTGAGGTAGACCTCGACGCGCCACCGCAGGGTCTCTTCGAGTCCGCAGTGCGCCGCGAAGGAACTGACGTGACCTTGCTCGCGTACGGTGCAATGGTGAAGACCTGTCTTCGTGCCGCCGAAGTTGCCGAAGGTGAAGGTACCTCGGTCGCAGTTATCGATGTTCGGTCGCTCTCGCCGCTGGACTACGGCCCGATGGTTGCCTCGGTTGAAAAGACTGGTCGATTTGCCGTGGTGCAAGAGTCCGTCAAGACGGCGTCTATTGGCTCTGAACTGGTGGCCGAACTTCAGCAACGCTGCTTCTACTCACTGCGAGGTCCGGGTATGCGGGTCAGTAGCTACGACATCCCCTACCCACCCAGCCGTGTCGAAGATGAGTTCCGTCCTTCGGTTGACCGAGTACTCGACGCCATTGACCAACTGATGGGATTTGAACAGTGAGCCTCGAAGTCTTTCTCTTGCCCGACGTTGGCGAAGGCCTGATTGAAGCTGACATCGTGACCTGGAAGGTCGCCGTGGGTGACACCGTCACCCTGAACCAACCTCTTTGCGAAGTCGAGACCGCGAAGGCCGTGGTGGAGCTACCCAGCCCTTTTGCCGGTGTGGTGGTGGAGCTTCACGGTAAAGAAGGCGACACGATTGCCGTCGATACGCCGTTAGTTACCATCGATGCCAGTGCCGAAGCCGCTAGCAATGCTGCGAGTGAACCCGCTGAAGAGCCTGCCGCCGGGGCGGGTCGCACCGCGGTCCTTATTGGTTACGGCGTAGCGGCAGAAGACGAAGTGGCTCCTCGCCGTCGCCGTCGCACCGCCAACACACAAGCGACTCCCGTAAGTACAACAAAGACTGTCGAGGTTCCAGTTCGTCCGGCGAGTGCGCCACGGTCAACGCCACCGGTGCGACTCTTCGCTAAGCAAAACGGACTACGCATTGAAAGTATTACCGGCACTGGTCCTAATGGTCTGATCACGAGGAGCGATGTCGAGCGCGCGGTGGGTCGCACCGCGAAGAGTCCAGCCACGGTGTCGGGCAACGCGACCTCGCGTTTTGTTGGACGTGAACTTGATGCGTGGACGTCGGGTGAGCGCGAAGAACGGATTCTCATTAAGGGTGTCCTGAAGACCATGGCTGAGTCCATGACCTCAAGTTCGCAGACCATTCCTCACGCGGCTGTGTGGGTGAAGGTTGACGCCACTGGCACGGTCGAACTTGTGCAACAACTGAAGAGCGACCCTCGCTTTGCCGACGTACGCGTGTCACCACTTACGGTGGTGGCGATGGCGGTCGCCGACGCTGCTCGAAAGTTCCCCGGGATCAACTCGTTCTTTGACACCCAGAATGGTGAAGTCGTCGTGAAGCGGTACGTGAACTTAGGCATTGCGGCTGACACACCACGAGGCCTGGTGGTGCCCAACATCAAAGACGCGGACCGTCTCGACGTACTCTCCATGGCCAAGGCCATCAACGTATTGGTGGAGAAAGCCCGAAACGGCACCACGTCAGTCAGTGACATGAGCGGCACAACGTTCACGGTTACCAACGTTGGACCATTTGGTGTTGACGCCGCAGTGCCCATTATTCCGCCAGGTTCGGCGGCCATTCTTTGCGTTGGTCAGATTGCGAAGGCCCCGTGGGTTGTTAACGACGAACTCGCGGTTCGTCACGTCGTAGAGATTGCCCTGTCGTTTGACCACCGCCAGATTGATGGTGCGCTGGCGTCAGGGGTGCTCCGCCACATTGGGAACTTCTTGGAAGACCCCTCGGCTGCGTTACTCGTTGGCTGAGTGAGAGCGCAGGCTCGCCAGAGCCCGGTCAGCGTGGACGTTCATGTTGAGTTCACTCGTAATGACGTCTAACACCTTGCGGTCGGTGCCAATAACGAAGGTCGTGCGCTTGACCTTTAAGAAGTCGAAACTTCGCTTCACGCCGTAGGCCTTGGCCACGACTCCTCCCACGTCAGCGAGGAGTGGGTAGTCCAGAGAGTTTTCGCTGGCGAACTGTGACTGCTTCTCCACCGAGTCCATTGAGATACCAATGCGCTGTGCGCCGGCGTCACGGAACTCCTGGGCGATGTCACGGAAGTAACAGGCCTCTTTGGTGCACCCCGTAGTCATGGCGGCGGGGTAGAAGAACAACACGACGGGTCCACTCTGCAGGAGTGTCGAGAGCGTTTGCTCTACGCCGTGTTGGTCCGTGAGGCTGAAGTCGGGAGCGAGGTCACCAGGGTGCATACTCGCAGACTAGGCGTCGAGACGGAACCCCACACCACGGATAGTAACGAGGTGCGCTGGATTGGCGGGATCGAGCTCAATCTTCTGGCGTAACCGCTTGACGTGGGTGTCGAGAGTTCTTGTGTCCGACAGCTCGAGACCCCACCACAAGGTGTCAAGGCAGACTTCGCGGGTGACCACTTGGCCGAGGCGACTAGCGAAGAGGGCCAGGAGGTCAAACTCCTTGCGGCTGAGTTCAATTTCTTCGCCACCACGAAAGACCGTTCGACGAGTGAAGTCAACGCGGATGTCGCCAAATTCCACGGTATCGTCGTCAGCACCAGTGCTGGGGCGGCGAAGGACAGCCCGAATGCGCGCTACGAGTTCGCGAAGGCGAAAGGGCTTGGTGACGTAGTCGGCGGCACCAATTTCCAGGCCCAAGACAACGTCGAGCTCACTGGACCTGGCGGTCACCATGATCACCGGGACCCGGTGCGTGTCATGGATTTCGCGGCAGAAGTCAATGCCCGAGCCGTCAGGCAGCATCACGTCGAGAAGAACCAGGTCGGGCTTGGTGCGAGGGAGTAGTTCGCGACCTTGGGCAATCGTCGTGGCGCTGACGACGACGAAACCCTCCACCGTGAGGCCAACACTGAGGGCCTCTTGATAACTCTCTTCGTCCTCAACAATGAGGATGACGCTGCGACCTTCGGGATCAACCATGGGCTTCTCCTGTCACGTACGTAGGGGCAGCACCGTACCTGATCGCCATGGGGGAGGACGTAGGGACGGATGCCACGTTCCAAAAGTAAGGACACTTGGTTACCGGAAGGTGAAAGAACTGGTACCGCGAGGTAGTAAAGAGATGAAACTTTTTGCCGCGGCTTAGTTGGTGTTTACGGTGAAGCCCTGGTACGTCGAGCTACCAAGTTCGTAACTACCTGAGGCAGTGCAGGAGCCACCGGACTGACATTGGATCCCGTAAATCCCACCGTCGATACCAATGGTGGATGCGCCACCAGGTAGCACAATTTGTACGTCGGTCTGCCACACGTTATTTACTTCAGAAGAAACACCGGTCTGGTACACGCCGTTTGCGTCGTAGTAGGCCGTGGCGGCACTGCAAGTGCCGGGGCCGGAACATGAAACAGAGGTGACGCCACCGTTAGCACCAGCAGACGTTGAGCCAGTTGGCAACTTCAATTCAGTCGCCGCCTGCCACTTGCCATTTACTTCGTTAACGACAAAGCCTTGGTACTTACCCGCGCTGTCGCGGTACTGACCACCAGCGGCGCAGTTTCCAACCGAGGGGCAGGAGAGTTGCGCTGAACCGTAGTAGAAGAACGTGTGCGGGTTAGTGGCGGCGCCAGCGGGCATCGTGATGCCAACACCACGTCCCCACTTGCCACTTGTCTCGGTGACGGCGAGTGGTTCAATGGCGCCAACGTTGTTGTTGTACGTTCCAAACGCAGTGCACGTGCCAACTGCGTGGCAGGTCACTTCGCCGAGTACGGCACCGGCGTACGCGCTGGCGTTGGCCGGTAGTGCGGGAGTGAGGGCTGACGCCCACGTGCCGTTCGTTTCATTGAGGAGCAGAGCAACAGTGTTGCCGTTTGAGTTCACGTAACTCCCCACCGCGGTGCAGTTGCCCGCCGACGCGCAGGACAGTTGGTGGACGGTCAGGTAGGGGTTGGTATTGGCGGTGGCCGGAAGCACGATCTGAGCCGCGCTTGACCAGGACCCCGACGCTTCCTTCAAGGTGAAGCCCAGCACTTGACCGAGCGCTGTTGTCTGGTTCAGGTAGGTACCGATGGCTGAGCAGTTACCCACCGAAGGGCACGACATCGACATGACTTCGGAGTTTTGACCACTGGCTAGTGCGTTGCTCGGTAGCGCTACTTCCTTGGCCTGATCCCACGTGCCCGACGTCTCAACGGCGTAGAACGGTTCCATGCTGCCGTCAGAGAGGGCGTAGTTTCCGGCCGCAACGCAGTTGCCGGCACTGGCACAACTCACAGTGTCAACTGAGACGCCCGGGTTCTGCCCGGCATTCGATGGTGGAGAAAGCGTTACGCCGGACTTCCATGCTCCATTTACTTCGCTGACGACGAGACCTTCGGTGGCGCCAGTGGAGGACAGGTACGAGCCACCCGCCAGGCAGTTACCGGCCGAAGGACAAGAAAGCGTGGGAAGAAATCCTTGAGGGAGATTCACACCGTCGCTCGGTAGCGCAACAGCCTTGGCGGCCTGCCACGTAGGAACTGAGCTCGACGCTCCGGCGGGAAGGCTGGAGCCAAACATAAAGAGGGCGAAGGCAACGAGAGATGTTCGGAACACTTTCACAGCAACTCCACTTTCCAAGATTGGTGCACGAGTGGTTCCAGTATAGGGAGCAACGATGTGCAGACCTCTTAGAAACCCTTGAAAACTAGGGCTTTTAGAACTTTCTTAGGTATCAGTTCGTCGTGGAGGTGGGAACGTAGTTTTCGCCAAACAGTTCGGGGTTGTCACTCCAAATGTGGGTGTAAAGACCGTTCTTGATGTCCCAGAGCCAGACCGTTGAATCCACAACTTCGCTCTTGCCCTTCGAGCACATGGCGTCGGCACACTTGTACGAAGGCACGAGGCCGGTGGCGTACGCGGTGTACTGACCAATGTGCTGCCACTTGAAGGACTGAATGACCTGGTTGTCAATGTCACAGGAAAGCATGACCTGGTGATCGGCATTCAGGTAGCCCGACTGAGGATTCGCCTGCGAAGCACACGCGTAGGCGACGCCCTGCACGGGAGTGACTTCCTTGGACTGGTGGTAGGAGAGGGCAGCTACTGCACCGGCACACGCGGTCATCACTGCAAGAAGGAGGTAGGGGATTAGTCGACGCACGTTCAAAGTCTAGGCAACGAGCCAACTGATTCAGACCGACAGTGCAGAACAGGGGATGTAAAAAGAGTTGCACGGGGCGGTACCCGCTGCTATTATCTATTAAACCACTAGAAATAGTAATTAATACCGAGAAAGCCCAAAATGCCTGTATTTAAGCCAAAAACCACTGCCCGTCGCCTTGTCAGCACCACGTTAGTGACATGCCTGATGGCCATGGGCGGGGTATCAACGCTGGCCGGTGCGGCCACCACCACCAATGTCAACGTTGTCGGCTACTCAGTCGTGGGTCCGGCGTACAAGGCACTCGAAGCGGCGTTTGAAGCAACGCCGGCCGGTCAGAACGTTACCTTTACCAACACCTTCGGATCCTCAGACACCGAAACCAACAACGTGGCTAAGGGGCTCGCTGCCGACGTTGTGAACCTTTCGTACGCCTCGAACATGGCTACCTTGGTCACCGCCGGCAAAGTGCCTTCAACGTGGGCCAGCCAAGAGTCCACCGTGGCTGGCGTGAAGCAGTCGACCAAGGCCGCTCTCAGTCAGACCGTCTACCCCACTCCCGGCATTGTGACTGACTCGGTCGTGGTGTTCATTGTTCGAAAGGGTAATCCACTTAATATCCAGGACTGGCCAGATCTGATCAAGTCTGGCGCTCAGGTCGTAACGCCGAACCCTGCGACGTCAGGTAGCGCCAAGTGGAACCTGCTGGCCGGTTACGCCGCACAACTCGCCAAGGGCGACACGACTACACAGGCGTACAGCTACTTGAAGTCCTTGATTAGCCACACAGTGGCACAGCCGAGCAGTGGCTCAACGGCAATGGCCGCCTTCCTCGGTGGTACCGGCAACGTGTTGCTCGACTACGAAGATGATGCCATCGCTGCGCAGAACGCTGGTGACGCAATCTCAATCGTGACGCCACCAACGACACTGTTGATTGAGAACCCCATCGCCCTGACGACCACTGGTGTGAACAACCCGGCCGCGACGGCGTTCTACCAGTACGTGTTTTCAACGGCGGGACAGACGGTGCTGGCCAACTTGGGCTACCGCTCCGTCTTGAAGAGCGTATGGACAGCAACGTCATCGAAGTTCGCCGCCTTTAAGAAAGCATCGGACATCTACACGGTTGCTCAGCTGAATAACCAAGGCTGGACGGGGATCGACCCCACCTTCTTTAGTTCCAGCATCACGTACGGCACGAAGAACAGGACCTACCCCACACAGGGCGTTGTTACCTACTTGGAGCAGTTTGCCGGCACTGCTTGATTCCACGAACTCACGAGAAGTTCCCACTACCCCGAAGCAGCTGCTTCGGGGTAGTGGTCGTTCACCGAAGTATGTGCGCAGCGGTGCCCGGTCGTTGGCGGTCACGTACCTGAGCGTGATTGTCCTCATTCCCTTCGCCGCGCTGTTGACCAATGCTTTTAGTGGTGGTCTTGGCCAGTTCTGGAACGACGTCACGAGCCTCGAGTCACTCGACGCACTGCGTCTGACGCTTCTCTGTTCGCTCGCTGCGGCGGTCGTGAATACGGTGATGGGTCTCGCCACCGCGTGGGTGCTTGTCCGTGACCGTTTCAAGGGGCAGGGAGTACTCAATACCCTTATTGACTTGCCGTTCGCACTTCCGACGGTGGTCGCTGGTGTCACGTTCTACGCGCTGTACGGGCCTCTTTCACCACTCCACATCACCATTACTGGAACGTGGATTGGCATCACGGTCGCGATCATGTTCGTAACGCTTCCCTTCACGGTTCGCTCGGTGCAGCCGGTGCTCGAGACACTCACGTTCACGGCCGAATCGGCGGCAGCGACTCTGGGCGCATCACCAGTTCGCGTGTTTCGCACCGTTACGTTGCCGGTGCTTCTTCCTTCGCTGCTAACCGGAACTGGCTTGGCGTTCGCTCGAGCGCTGGGTGAATACGGCTCGGTGGTCTTTATTTCCAACAACCTCCCGTACCGCACCGAAGTCGCGAGTTCGTACATCTACTCACTTACGTCGTCGAACGAAAATGGTGCTGCTGCAGCCGTGGCGGTCGCACTGCTGATTCTCGCACTGGGCACCCTCGTGAGCTTTAGCGCCCTGGGTCGGTTTCTAAGCCGAGGTGCCAAGTGACGAGGTCACGACTACTTCTTCGCGTCATTGTTCTTACGTACGTGGGACTGCTCATTGCGCTACCGCTGGGATTCGTGTTTGAGCGTTCCCTCTCTCATGGCCTCGGCGCTTTTGTAAGTGCGCTGCGTGACCCAGCAATGGACGACGCCCTCGTACTGACGTTGAAAGTGGTTCTGCTTGCCGTGCCGCTCAACGTGATCTTCGGTATTGGGACCTCACTCTGGATCGTGCGCCACCCATCGCGACTCACCCGAGTGCTCGACATTCTCATTGATGTCCCTCTGGCAATTTCGCCAATCATCGTGGGCCTCATCTTGGAGTTGGCCTACGCCCAATCAGGATGGTTTGGCTCCGCGTTTGCTGCGTGGGGTTGGCACGTGATGTTCTCACTTCCGGCGATTGTTATTGCTTCCGTGTTTGTCTCACTACCACTCGTGTCTCGCCAAGTGATACCGCTCCTACGTGAAGTGGGTACGCACCAAGAAGAGACCGCGCAGAGTCTGGGAGCAGGTCCGGTACGGGTCTTCTTCACCATCACTATGCGGTCGATTACCTGGGCCGCCGCCTACGGCGTGTCGCTGACGCTGGCTCGCGTTCTGGGTGAGTACGGCGCGGTGCTGATTGTCTCGGGCAACATCTCCCAGGTCACTCAGACACTGACCCTCAACATTGGGGCCAACTTCGAAAACTTCAATGACTTCCAAGGCTTTGTTGGTGCGAGCCTCTTGTCACTCGCGTCGCTGGCCCTACTCATTGTTCTCAGTACAGCTCGCTACCGCGAAAGGAGACGTCATGACTATCTCGTTTAGTGGCGTTACAAAAACCTACGGAAAGAAACTCGTTCTGGACAACGTGACCGACGAGGTGCCCGACGGCTCACTCACGGCTCTCCTCGGTCCTTCGGGGTCAGGTAAGTCGACCCTGCTCAAGGTCATTGCTGGGCTCGAGACGCTCGACGCGGGCACCGTGTCGCTCAATGGTCGCGACGTGACGACGCTGCCTGCGCGGTTTCGCAATATTGGTTTCTGTTTCCAGGACTACGCACCGTTCAATCAGCTGTCAGTCTTTGAAAACATTGCCTACGGACTGAGGGCCCGCAAGCTTCCCAAGCCCACCATCAAGAACAAGGTCGATGACTTGCTGAGCCTGGTTCGCCTCGAAGACGTTGCTTCGCGGTATCCCCGACAGCTCTCGGGTGGTCAACGCCAGCGCATGGCGCTGGCTCGTGCTCTCGCTATTGAGCCTGAGGTCCTACTGCTCGACGAACCCTTTGCCGCTCTCGACGCCCAGGTTGGCGGTGAACTCCGCCAGTGGGTTCGTTCACTCCAGCGCGAACTCGGCATGACGACAATTCTCGTCACGCACAATCAATCAGAAGCGATGGAGATTGCGGACCGCCTGGTGATCTTTAGTGATGGTCGCATCCAACAAGTGGGGACGCCGTCAGAGGTCTACGACGCTCCTGCGAATGACTTCGTCCACAACTTCCTAGGCCCTACGACGCTGCACCACGGTGCCACCGTCCGTCCCCACCAGCTCACGTTGGTGGCTGAGGGATCTAGTCGAGTCACTGACATCACCCGGCTGGGATTCGAAGTTCGTGTGACGGTGCTTCATGACGACGGAACTCAGTCGTGGGTGCAGCTAACGCACGACGAAGACCAGCAACTCGCCACCGCAGTCGGTGACCGTGTTGGCGTTATTCAGCGAGAAGCGTCGCTCGTTTCGTCAATCAGCTGAGTCACTCGCTCCATCCAGGGAAGGTTCTCAGTACTCTTGCCCTCGGCGTGAAGAGCCTGACGTTCTTTACGAAGTGTGGCGGCGACACTGGCGAGGTTTCGTGGCAGCGCCTTCACAATCGTGCTGCGGACCCACTGGGCGAGAGCCGGCGATGCACCACTCGACGACACCGACACCAGAACGTCACCATCGCGGTGCGTGGCGGTGAAATAGAAGTTGCATCGATTGAGGTCGTCCACTGAATTGAGCAGGATGTTGCGCTCGTTGGCTTCCGTGACGACAACGTCATTGACGGCTGGATCGCCGGTGGCGGTGACCACCATGAAGGCGCCTTCGAGGTCACCGTAGGCGTAGCGACGTTGGTGAAACTCGCCCACACCTTCGGGAAGGGGTGTTAGGACTTCGTCGCTAATGGCCACGACGTAGGCCCCGGCCTCGATAAGTTGTTTCATTTTGTGCACGCCAATCGTGCCGGCACCGATCACTACCGCGCGCTTATTGCGCAGATCAATGACGACCGGAAACATCATGTGTGCGTGACGTCAACAATCTGTTCAAGGAAGGACTCGTCAGTGAAGCGAAGCGAGGCAACGTCTCCAACTACGAGTACCGCTGGTGAGTGCACGTCGAGGTCCGCTAGGTCGCCAAGTGTGGCCCGAAGGACGCGCTGGTCCTCGCGAGTGGCGTTTTCAATAGCGCACAGTGGGGTGGACGGTTCGAGACCACCTTCGAGGAGCTCAGTCATGATTGTGGCGCGACGACTGACGCCCATGAGGATGACCAGCGTCATGTCAGCGTTGGCGAGCTTTCGAAAGTCAACGTAGGCACCATCTCGCGCGTGACCCGTGACGACACTGACGCCGTGCGAGAGCCCGCGGTGGGTAACTGGGACGCCAGCGCTTAGGGGTCCAGCCAGCGACGACGAAATGCCGGGAACAATTTCACAGTGGATTCCGGCCTCGTGGAGTGCTTCGTATTCTTCGCCGCCACGCCCAAAGACGAAAGGGTCACCACCCTTGAGGCGTACGACCGTTTTGCCAGATTCTCCGAGCGAGACCAAGAGACTGTTGATGAGCGCTTGAGACTGGGAGAAGCCGGGGCGCTTACCGACGTCAATGCGTTCACAGTGTTGTGGTGCGAGGTCCAGGACTTCTTGCTCGACCAGGCGGTCGAACACGAGGACATCGGCCCGTTCAATCAGGCGTAGAGCGCGCACCGTCAAGAGGTCAACGCTTCCCGGCCCAGCTCCGACGAGGTGGACGGTCATTGTGCGTGGGTCCTCGTGAAGAAGTCGCCGAAGGATTCACCGTCGTGACCGTGTTCGTTCCACTGGTCGAGGAGCGGGCGCAGGACGTTGGGCACATCTTCCAACTTCACCTTCTCCTGGTAGAGCTGCGCCAGGCGGTCTCCCTTGGGGCCGCCGCCAAGCCAGAGGTCGTAGGAGCTCTTCGTCTTTCCGACGAGTCCCACTTCGGCTACAGCGGGTCGTGCGCACCCGTTGGGGCAGCCAGTCATGCGAAGCTGCAGGCGTCGCTTCGTGTTGCCACTGGCGTCGAGCTCGCTCTGCACCAACTGCACCACATCGGGGAGCTTGCGCTCTGCTTCAGCGAGGGCCTGACCACACGTCGGAAGAGCGGGGCAGGCGAGAGCCGAACGCTCGACTGCACCAAGAGCGTCAACGGCAACAACGTCGTGCAGTGCGAGGAGCGCGTCAATCTTGTCGCGGTCCTCTGAGGCAATGTTGGTAATAACGATGTCTTGTTGTGCCGTAATGACAAACGACGTCTTGAAGTTGTCGGCGACAAGACGCAGTGCGGTGCGAAGTCCATGGCCTGGCGCGGTGTCACGCACACGGCCCGCGCCAACGCGAACACCAAGTTCCCACGATCCGTTACTAATCTGGCGCCAACCTAAGTGGTCGCTAGCGTCACCGAGGTCCACGGGAACGAAGTCACGAAGCGGAGCGCCGTAGTTCTTCTCAATGTCAACCTTGAAGGCGTCAAGGCCCGAGTCGGCGATGATGTACTTCATACGTGCACGACGGCGGTTCGTGCGGTCTCCCAAGTCACGGTAGGACGCGAGGACGGCGGCAATGAGTGGCTCAACTTCTTCGTACGTGACAAACGTGAGTGGGTCGGCGAGGCGAGCGAACGTATCGGGGTTAGCGTACGAGCGTCCCAGGCCTCCTCCAACAACCACGGTGAAACCGTCTCCGAGTTCGGGGTGAACGGCAGGGATGAGCCCCAAGTCTTGAGCGTAGATGTCGAGGCAGTTTTCGTCGGGACTAGCAATGCCAATCTTGAACTTGCGAGGTAGGTAGGTCTCGCCGTAGAACTCGTGTTCGGTTTCTTCTTCCTTGGAGGCGGCCAAGTCACCGTTGACGAAAATCTCCCAGTGGGCCGATGTCTTTGGTTTGAACGTACGGGCAATCGTGTCGGCAAGTTCGCCGAGTCGAGCATCGGGAGCATTGGTCACGAGGTCGGGGCACATGACGGTGTTACGAACGACATCACCACACGCACCAAACGACGTCATCAACTGAGCGTCGAGGGCGAAGGCGAGTGGGCGCAGACCGTGCTTTACAACGCCGTGGTACTGCACTGCTTGGCGCGTGGTGAGGCGAATCGAACCATCGGCCAAATCTTCGGCGATGGCGTCGAGCGCCAACCACTGATCGGGTGACACTTTGCCACCAGGCAATGCAACGCGAATCATGAAGATGTAGTCAAGGACCTCACCAGCGAGCGAACGTTCACGGCGTACGTCGCGGTTGTCCTGGGCGTAAATGCCGTGAAACTTGAGTAGGTGATCAGACGTTCCCTCAAGGTTTGGGGCGTCGGTGGCTAGTTGGGACGCGAGGTCACCGCGCAGCAAATTACTGGTTTTCTTGATGCCTTCTTCGGCAGTGAGCTGAACGTCGCTAGTGGACATGGGGACCTTCCTCGGATAATTCCCATAAATCCTATCTGGTTAGTCATATTTAACACAAGCCTTATTTTTTGTCTTTTGTCTAGAAAGACTGAACCCCCAGGTCCGGAGGGACCTGGGGGTTCAGTCGATCAGCCCTGGCGAACCAGGCTGGGATGGAATTACAAAACGCTCTCGGTGGTCTTGATGAAGTTCAAGAGAGCAGTCGATGGCTTTGAGCTCGCAGGGGCGATGAATGTCAACACAATGAAGTTGTGGGCAACCCACGCATCGAGTCGCACGCTGCCAGCGGTACTCGTTGAACCGAGTCCGTCTTCCTTGCCATTTCCGAAGTCGAGGTAGTCGCTAACGCCACCCACAGACGTCTTGGTCATTGCACCAGCGGACTGCTTCACCATGTATGCCATGTAGGAAGTAGCCGTTGTGGAGGTGGGCAGTTTGGCCTGGGCCGCAAGCTTGGCAATGTCCGAAGGGCTCACGCACGAGACAACGAGCGCCTTAGCGCCGAAGTCAATAGTGGTGCCGAGTGCGTTTGCTGGGTTGGCGGACATGCTGGCGTAGTCGTATGGCGTAACCGTTGGAGTCTTCGCTCCAGTGAAGCCGTCAGCCACCACGGCGGCCTTGGTGATGTTGGAGCAGGAGGGGTCGGTCGTTGCGCCTGATACACCACCCGAGAGCAGTGGCATCAGGGCCATCAAGAGTGCCCCTACGGCAGTTGCTTTGGTGAAAAGTTTCATTGAGATTCCTTTTTCGAACTGGTTCAAGCCTAGGAATGGCGTGCGAGAAATTTTGCGCAGTTTATGAATGTCTTATGTTCAAAAGTAAAAATCCCCCGGCGATGACTAAAGCCACCGCCGGGGGATCTTTTAGCAATGCTTACTTAAGGTCGAAGCGGTCCGCGTTCATGACCTTGTTCCATGCTGCAACGAAGTCCTTAAGGAACTTGCGCTGGGCACCCTTCACTGCGTACACCTCAGCGAGGGCACGGAGCTGTGAGTTTGAACCAAAGATCAGGTCGCTACGAGTGGCGGTCCACTTGGTCTTACCTGACACACGGTCAGTCCCCTTCAGTGTTCCGTCAGCCTGTGGTGCCCACTTCGTGTCCATGTCGAGCAGGTTCACGAAGAAGTCGTTCGTCAGTGCGCCGGGACGGTCAGTAAACACACCGTGCTTCGAGTTCTTGTAGTTCACGTCAAGCACACGAAGACCACCGAGGAGCACGGTCATCTCTGGCGCGCTCAGGTTGAGGAAGTGTGCCTTGTCGAGCAGCAAGTCCTCTTCGGGGCGAGTCTGGTCCTTGCGCACGTAGTTACGGAAACCGTCAGCCTTGGGCTCGAGCACCTTGAACGACTCAACGTCGGTCATGGCCTGGGTGGCGTCAGTGCGACCAGGTGTGAACGGAACGTTGATGGTGGCACCAGCGTTCTTCGCGGCCTGCTCGATACCAGCGTTACCAGCCAAGACAATCAGGTCAGCCAACGAAATCTTCTTCGTGGCGGTGTTGAAGTCCTTCTGGATCTTCTTCAGGACCTTCAGCACCTTGGCGAGTTCAGCGGGGTTGTTGACTTCCCAGTCCTTCTGTGGCGCCAGGGCAATGCGTGCACCGTTGGCACCACCACGCTTGTCAGTGCCACGGAACGTTGAGGCCGAGGCCCACGCGGTAGCAACCAACTGGGAAGTGCTGAGACCGGAGTTCAGCACCTTCTTCTTCAGCGCAACGATGTCCTTGTCGGTCACGAGCTTGTGGTCGACTGCGGGCACTGGGTCCTGCCAGATCTGAGGCTTCTTTGGAACGTCCTTACCGAGGCCGCGGACGTAAGGTCCCATGTCACGGTGTGTGAGCTTGAACCAAGCCTTCGCGAAAGCGTCAGCGAACTCCTTGGGGTTCTCGTAGAAGCGCTTTGAGATCTTGGCGTAGGCCGGGTCGAAGCGCAGTGCGAGGTCGGTGGTGAGCATCGTTGGGGTGTGTGACTTCGTCGGGTCGTGGGCGTCTGGAACGGTGCCCTTCGCCGACTTGTCCTTTGGAACCCACTGCTGTGCACCAGCAGGGCTCTTGGTGAGCACCCACTCGTACTGGAACAGGTTCTCGAAGAAGTTGTTCGACCACTTGGTAGGAGTGGTAGTCCAGATACCTTCGAGGCCACTGGTGATGGTGTCGCCAGCCTTGCCCGAACCGTAGGAGCTGGTCCAACCAAGACCCTGCTCTTCGATAGGTGCGGCTTCTGGCTCAGGGCCAACCTTGGCGGCGTCGCCCGCACCGTGGGTCTTACCGAACGTGTGACCACCGGCGATAAGCGCAACAGTCTCTTCGTCGTTCATTGCCATACGTGCGAACGTTTCGCGAATGTCGACAGCGGCCTTCAGTGGGTCGGCGTTGCCGTTAGGTCCTTCTGGGTTGACGTAGATGAGACCCATCTGAACGGCACCGAGTGGGTTCTCGAGGTCTCGCAGACCGGTGTAGCGCTGGTCGTCGAGCCACTTGGTCTCTGGACCCCAGTAGATGTCGTCTTCTGGTTCCCAGATGTCTTCACGACCTCCGGCGAAACCGAAGGTCTTGAAGCCCATTGATTCGAGGGCGCAGTTACCGGCCAAGATCATGAGGTCGGCCCAGGAAATCTTGTTGCCGTACTTCTTCTTTACGTCCCAGAGCAGGCGACGGGCCTTGTCGAGGTTGGCGTTGTCAGGCCAGCTGTTGAGAGGTGCGAAGCGCTGGGCACCGGAACCGGCACCACCGCGTCCGTCACCAATGCGGTACGTACCGGCACTGTGCCAGGCCATGCGAATGAAGAGAGGACCGTAGTGACCCCAGTCAGCGGGCCACCATTCTTTTGAGTCGGTCATGAGAGTAAAGATGTCCTTCTTTACTGCGTCAAGGTCGAGCTTTGCGAACTCCTTGGCGTAGTTGAAGTTCTTGTCCATGGGATTTGCTGCGGGGTGGTGCTGGTGCAGCAACTTCACGTTGAGCTGATTTGGCCACCACTGTTCGTTGGTAGTTCCACCTGAGGCGCGAGTGTTAGCGCCACCAGTGAAAGGACACTTGGCTTCGTTGGTCATTGTCATTCCTTTAGTTAGTTACAGCGTTTGTGTTGATTGGCACTTCGGACAAATTCCCCAGTACGCAACTTCGGCTTCATCAATGAGAAAGCCCATTCCGTCGGCAGCTGTGAGACAAGGGGTATCACCAACGGCACAGTCCACATCGACAACTGTCGCGCACTCGCGGCAGATCAAGTGGTGGTGGTTGTCGTTGATGCGGTCTTCGTAGAGAGCGGGTGAACCCACTGGCTGAATGCGCCGGATGAGACCCTTCTCGGTGAGAAGACCTAATGCGTCGTACACGGCCTGGCGCGAAACCGTACCCAAGTCGTTGAGTGCAGCTTCAATAACACCGTCGGCAGTGACGTGTGGGTGCGCCGAGATGGCTCGCATGACGGCAAGGCGTTGGGGGGTTGCATTCACTCCATTGCTACGTAGGTAGTCAGCGGGATTCTCGGTCACGAGAGAGACTGTAGCAGATATTTGGACTTAGTCCAGTATCAGACTGTGTCCAGATTGTGACACCTTAGCGACAGTTTTGGCAGTACCCCATGATGTCTAGTGAGTGGGAAAGTGCCTCAAAATCCGTCTTTTTGGTCAGTTGGAGCACTGCCTGTTCGACTACTTCCTCAAATTCGTGGCTGGGCGCGACGTCTCGAATTGACCCGCAGCGCAGGCAAATGAGGTGGTGATGGTGCTCGGTGAGATCCTCAGAAAGCTCAAAGTGCGTGAAGTCACCGGCCGAAGTGACAGCCCTGACGGCACCAACCCCTTGTAAATCAAGCAAATGGCGGTAGGCGGAACTGCGAGGGAGCTCCGGGGCGAGCCGTTCAATCTCCGAGATCGGGAGTGGGTGGCCACTTCGGAAAAGGACGTCGACCACCGTTTCGCGACCCTTGGTGTAGCGCAACTGGTTCTGGCGGAGGCGAATTTCCACTAATTCATGGACTCTGGCCGCATCGAGGGGTGCCACGGGGTCTCCTGTCTCAGTTGTATTGAGACTGAGTCTAACTTTAAAGTCCCCTTGTGGCCACTTCTCGAACACTCAGTCGATTCCGTTACGGAGTCCTCAGCACAGTTCTCGTTGTGACGTCACTTGTCGCCGCCGCCCCCGCGTACGGCGCGCCCTCCAAGATTCGGATTGTGGGCCTCGAGAGTCAGTACGCCAACGTGGCGAAGCAGGTTGGTGGCTCGTACGTCGACGTCAGCGCCATCTTGTCGAATCCCAATGTTGATCCGCACACCTTTGAAGCGAGCACGCAGGTGGCGAAGTACATTGCTTCGGCGAACATCATCATTGCGAACGGTCTTGGCTACGACAGCTTCGCTACCAACATTGAAAACGCCAGTAAGAACGCCCAGCGAGTCGTCATTGATGCCCAAACTCTCCTCGGAGCACCAAACAGCACATTCAACCCACACCTCTGGTACTCACCAACCACCATGCCCAAGGTGGCGTCAGCACTGGCGAGCGACTTGGAAAAGCTCCAGCCACAACACCGGGCCTACTTCGCCGCAAACCTTAAGAAGTTTGATTCGTCATTAACGCCTTGGATGAATGCTCTCGCGGCATTCAAGAAGAGTGAGCCACGTGCTGCAGCGGCGGTGACGGAACCAGTCGCCGACTACTTGCTGCAGGCGATGGGCATTGCCATCACGACGCCGAACATTTTTCAGGCTGACGTGATGAACGGCGTTGATCCTTCGCCAGAAGCAATCGCGAGTGAAGAGAACCTCCTTTCGAACCACAGTGTCAAGGTGTTTGTGTACAACGAACAAGTTGTTGATTCGCTCACTGCTTCTCTCAAGTCAATGGCGCAGTCGAACCACATTCCGATCGTTGGTGTGTACGAGACCTTGCCAACGGGTTACAGCTATCAAAACTGGATGCTCGCTGAAACACTCGCGCTTACGAAAGCAGTAGCTAGTGGAACATCAACGGAGCACCTATGAGTTCTGAAGTCCCGGTCCTAGAAGTTCGAAACGTATCGCTCTCCTACGGTGATCGTCGCATTCTCGATGACGTCTCGTTCGAGCTACGCCGAGGAGAGCTCACCGGCCTGATTGGTTCGAATGGTGTTGGAAAGACCACGCTGCTTCGAGTGATTCTGGGTTTCCAGAAAATATCTGGTGGCGAGATTCGTATCAACGGGCAGTCACTGGATGACGTCCGACGTTCTATTGGGTACGTGCCGCAGAAGGTGATGCTTGATCCGGACATTCCTATTCGTGCTCGTGACTTTGTAGCTCTGGGCCTTGATGCACACCGCTTCGGACTTCGCCGTCGCAGTCAACGTGACAAAGAGCGAGTCGAAGAGCTCTTGCGTGCAGTCGGTGCCGAGTCATTCGCTGATAAGAGAATTGGTGAACTGTCCGGAGGCGAGCAACAGCGAGTACTGATTGCTCACGCGCTCATCAGCAATCCCTCGCTGCTACTGCTCGACGAGCCCCTCGCGAACCTTGACCCACGAAGCGTCCAGGAGATTGTGACCCTGCTTCGCGAAATTGCGACGAAGCACGACGTGGCAATTCTCTTGTCGGCGCACGAAATGAATGCACTGCTTCCGGTAATGGACCGAATTGTTTATTTGACTAATGGCCGAGCCGCGAGTGGACCAACGAGTGAAGTAGTGCGGTCCGACGTCTTAAGCGCTCTGTATGGTCACCACGTTGACGTGCTGCAGGTGCACGGTCGTGTGTTGGTTGTCGCTGAACCAAACCACGAGACTGACAACTTACCGAGCCACGAAACATTGAAGATGGACTAGTCAGTGTCGTTCCTTTTTGAGCCCGGATTCTTCTCGAATGGACCAGTTCGAAGTGCGCTCCTCTTAGGGGCTGTCGTCGCGGCGGTCTCGGCCGTTGTCGGCATCATCGCTGTTCTTCGGGCGCAGTCATTTGCGGGCCACGCACTTACTGACGTAGCCACTACGGGTGGTTCAGCCTCGACGTTGGTGTCCGCATCGCCACTGGTGGGGTTTATCGGAGGGGCCGTTGTTGGGGCAATCGCTATGGAGTCCATTGGTGTTCAGCGCGCACGCCGACGTGACGTGGCCACGGGAATTGTTCTCGGTGCAGCGACCGGACTTTCAGCCTTGTTCTTGTATCTCGACACCACGCGAAGTGCCAACACTGGCGTTACTCAGCAAGTCCTCTTCGGTTCAGTCTTCAGCGTTTCACCATCAACTATTCCGGCCGCCATTGTGATTGGCGCCGTAGTGGTGCTTTCGGTGGCGCTGGTTTGGCGCAAGTTGGTACTGACTTCCATCAGTGAAGAGTTGGCGAGTGCCGGCGGCACCAATGTGCGTCTCATCGGCCTGTTGTTCATGGGCGCCCTGGCGGTTGCAGTGGGGCTCTCAGCACTGGTGATTGGGTCCATTCTTTCAACCGCCCTCTTGATTGGCCCAGCAGCCACAGCACTCCGTGTGACGAAGTCGCTGCCACGCGCCGTGACACTGAGCATTGTTCTGGGAGTACTCGCCACGTGGGTCGGTGTTCTCTTCTCCTACGACAGCTACTACTGGGACCCGTCGAGTCAGGGTCTGCCGGTCAGCTTCTTCATTGTCGCCCTCATTGTGCTCTCCTTTTTGGCGGCCACTCTTCCGACGTGGCGCAGTGGTCGATGGCCAGTTCGTACGAGGCGCGGGTAAGTATGTTTTCCGGCTTCATGACCAACGCCTGGGAAGTGGCGACGTTAGTGGCTCTGGTCGCTGGCGTCGTTGGTTTTTTCGTGGTCTTGCGCGGATCAGCGTTCCCGGCTCACGCGATTCCTAACGGCGCGTTTGCGGGTGCGGCCGGAGCAAACTTGCTCGGCGTTAGTCCGCTTCTGGGACTTGGAGCTTTTTCGCTGCTTGGTGCTCTCGCCATTAGTGGTCTCACCCGACGGACGCGGTCCGACGTTGCGACCGCACTGGTACTCGTGTTCATGTTGGCGCTGGGGGCTGCTTTTCTTAGTCAAAGCACCGAGTACGAGCCACAGATTTTCGCGCTGCTCTTCGGTGAAATAGTTGGCGTCTCTTCGTCGCAACTACTTCCCGTTGTTGTGTTGGCAGTAGCGGCGTTAGCTGCCATGGCGTTTCTCTTTCGCCCCCTACTCCTGACCTCACTGGTGCCAGAAGTTGCTAAGTCGAAGGGCATTAACACCACACTGATCGACGGAGCCTTCTTAGTTGTCGTGGCACTCGCTACGACAATGACGGTTCCCGTTGTCGGAGCGCTCCTCATATTCACGTTGATGATTGGTCCACCGGCCAGCGCGCGTATGTTGACGAGCCGCCCGACCGTCGCGGCCCTTCTTTCGGTGGCTATCGCTCTGGTGGTGGTGTGGGCGGGAACTGCTTCGGCCTACGAGTGGAACTGGCCAATGGGATTTTTCGTTGGCGCCTACAGCGCCCTTGCCTATGGCGTGGTGGCTCTGGTGAAGAAGCTTCGTTCGTAATTCTGCTCTCACTGAACCCTTTCATCATCCCTACGGTGTTTGTCGG
>Ga0164296_1000902_pt1 | contig 33526 bp, 23 predicted proteins | sample GEODES057metaG_FD_113533 | JGI IMG/M metagenome (GOLD analysis project Ga0164296, IMG submission 113533) | Dystrophic lake water microbial communities from Trout Bog Lake, Wisconsin, USA - GEODES057 metaG | ecosystem: Environmental > Aquatic > Freshwater > Lake | place: USA: Trout Bog Lake...
TCCTCATAAGCAAAAGTGGTTATACTACCATTTGTTTCATTGTAATTCATTCTATGAAACGGTAGGGAATACTCGTACACCACCAACCTGTACTCTTTCTTATTTATCCTGTTGTCTTTAAGTTGTTTTTACAACACATCTAAAAATGGGCGTTTTAAATCGTCAAAGGTGTAACATTTCCGAGCCGTTCCAGCCTTTCTACGCGTTGTTCTCCGTCTTCTCAGCTGGCCCTGCATCGGCGTCCACATCCGCCCCAGAGGAGGTCGCCGCCGCGTTGTTGGCCCGGGCCAACACCTCTTTCATGTGCGCCTCTTGTTCCTTCGGGTCGGCCACCTCGCGGTCGTCGAAATTCATCGTATTGACCCCCACCAGGTTGCCCTGATCGTCAATCGTCTGCGTCAGCTTGTTGCCGCTCTTGCGCGCCTTCTCGATGTTGTCCTCGATAGCCTTGCGCTTGGCCGCCTTGATCCGCTCGTCAAACTCTTGCTTGGCCTTGGCCTCGTTCTTGATCTTCTCCTCGTGCAAACGGTTGAGCTCCGGCTCGAGGAATTCGACCTTGCCCGTCTTGTAAGCATTGGGTTCAAACGGCATCCAGATACCGACCTGGCCGAGGTAAATGTCGTGCGACGGGTCGCGCTCGCGCAGCTTCTTGCAGTTGCGCTCGGCCTCCTCTTGCGTGGAAAACGACCCGCGCACCTTGATGCCGCGCACGCTGGTCTGGAAGTCGTTCTCGCGGTTGAACTGCAGGTTCAGCCGGTCCTCGTTCTTGTCCAAAAAGTTCTTGTAATCGTCCTCGACCGGCGCGGCGGCCTCCTTTAGGCGCGCCTCCTCCTCCTGAACGAAATCCTTGAAATCGGCGAGGACGTTTTCGGCATTCAAACTGTACTTGAACGCCACGAAATTCAGAAACTCGCTAAATTTTTCCATCGACTTATTCATGTCCCACTGACGCACAAACTGGTGGAACAGAAACGTTTCCCGCTTCTTCAACACGGTTTCCGGCGAAATGAACGACAAACACACAAACTTCTGGCCGGCGATCGGGGGATCCTCGTCGCACAGGTCGACATAGTTGGGGTTGGGACGGCCGTCTGGCAAGGTCCGGCGTTGCACCGTACTGTTGGTGGCCGAAGCCGAAGTCGAAGTCTGGGTGGACATATTTAGGCGATGCGATACGATGCGATGCAAGCGGCGGGGGGGGGAGGGTACTATTCAGAGGAACCTGTATGTGAATCCATCGTTCGATCTTTTTATGTGGGTATGGTATACCTTTTTTCTACCTACCATGTACGGTTTTGACCTCCAAGAATTCATTAAGCGCATCCTGAAGTACCTGGTGATGGGTATTGCCATCGCTTTCGTGGCCTACGTGATCCCCAAGAAGTCGTTGGACTTGGAGGAGATCATGGTCGTCTCGATCAGCGCGGCGGCCATCTTCGCCATCTGCGACGTCTTCCTGCCGTCGATTGCCAGCAGCGTGCGCCAGGGCGCCGGTCTGGGCATCGGTGCCGGCCTGGTGGGCGGCATCCCCTTCCGCCCCATGTAATCACCCACTACCCACGGTTTGTATATGAAACTGAAACTGTAAAAAGTACAAATCAAACGACGGTCTAAACCGGTCGTCGTTTGATTCTCATGGATTTAGATGTCCAAGGAAATCGTGTTGCGCTCCGAAGTCTTCTTGCGGCGCGTGCGCTTCGGCAGTGTCGCATTTTGCAGGTCTTGCAACGACGTGGCACTGATCATCGACTCGTTTTCGTCGTACGCCATCGAGGGCGGCATCGACATTTCCATCTGCACCTGTTGCTGCACGGCCGCGGGCATCGGCGGCAACATGTCTGACCCCATGTTCAGGTTGATGTTTTGGGATTGCATTTGCGGCTGCGCCTGCGTCGGCATCGACACTTCGCGCGTCTTCAGGCCGGCCAACAGGTTCTGAATGTCCGGATTCTGCGGTCCCCGCATTTCCGGACGCGCCGAACGTTCTTGTGCCGGCGTCTGCAAGTCCACCCCTTGTTCACGGAACATCGGCCGGCTCTGCGCCTGCGCTAAATCGGGGCGCGTAAACTGCATCGACGGACGGCTTCCGCCAGGCGTCGAACCGGCCATCGGTTTGGTCTGTACCGGCGCTGGCGGCGGCCCGAAGGACGTGTTGGGCTTCGGGTCTCCGCCGCCTCCGCCTCCGCCCCCGTTGACAATGTTGTTGGCAAAGGCAAACCCGGGGCTGCTCTGACTCATCGACTGCACCGTCGCATTGGTAAACATCTTCATCAGCTCCGGGCTCTGCTTGATGACGTCTTGGAACCCGGGCGTCGACGTGGACAGCGCCTTGTTGGTGAAATTCACCATCGTCGCCGAAAACCCGATGCGCAGGAGAAGCGACAGTTCCGGCGACATTTTGCCGCCCTTGTACTTTTGGTACAGTTCCCCAAAGATTTCGTCGTAAGACTCCAAGTCTTCGCTCACCTGCTCGCCCCACCCGTCCAAGTTGAGGTCAAACGGGTTGAACACGGCGTTGGCGTACTCGACGGAATTGACAAAGGTCATGAACCACCAGCCTTGCAACTTGATGCTGTCCTTCTTGCGCTTGTCCTCCAACGCCGTCTCGTACTCGTCCTCGATCTCCTCAAACGACGAATCCAAGGTGAAATGGTGCATGTCCTTGATCACCCCCTTTTCGTACCAGTCTTCGAGTTTCTTCAGCATCATGCGCTTGTACCGCCGGCGTTCGCGGTCGTTCATGCGTGCCCCGGCGCTGACACTGCCCGAGCCCGAGCCTGAGCCCAACCCGGAGCCGACGGCGGACGACGAAGATTCCGGCGGAACCTCGTTGATTTTCGTAAACCCGTCGTAGGTGCGTGCGTGCCCCCCGCCCCCCCCGCCAGACACATGGGCGGTCGCTTCGCCTAAATACGAATCCGTCTCAAATTGCACCGTATTCGCGGCGCCATGAGTATTACCAATTCCGCTGCCCGTCTTGTCTGTCCCGCTTCCTCCCCAGTTGAACATACTCGATGCAAACCCGGACAGTGAGCTGGATTTCCCGTCACTACCACTACCCCCACCCCCACCTGCCTCGGCCGCTGCACTTTGACTAAACTCCTCCTCCATGCGGTCCAAATCGTCCATGTCCATCGATGTGCCGTATTTGGATGCGGATTTGACCTTGTCATTCATCAATAGCTCAATGCCCGGCCCGAACGAGGATGACCCTCCACCTCCACCGCCGATGTTGATGGAAATCGGCTCGAGATCGTTCAAACTCATAGATTCCATGCCGCTGAAATCGTTATATCTGTATAGCTGGGCACTTTTTATATGTGTACAACGCACATACCTACAAAAATTGAACAAACCACCTACCCCTGTCTCAATTGTAAAAGTAAAACGGTATAAAGAATTGTCGACGGTCTACATAGAAGTTAATCGTACAAAAAGCCAATGGAACACGTCATCCAGGTTCGTGTGCGACGACGCCGTACGGCCGTTCCGTTGCCAAGTCCCGATGTCGAACCCGACCCTGTTCCTGATCCTGTTCCGGTCACATTGGACAACACGGTCCCTGTCAAGTCGTGGAAGAAAACGTACGAGAGCACGTGTTTGTCCTCCAACGGACGTGCGACGGAAGACCATCCCCCTCGCAAGATGACCAAAAAGAATAAGCGTGTGATGAGTTTGGCCGAAAAACAGCGATTGTGGGACATTTTCAACACCGACACGAGCGGTGACGTACTCAGCAGTCCGTTGGAAGAATCCGGTAGCCCCCAATTGCTGCGCTGTGCCGACGTCCCTTCTTCGCCGACTTCCGCCCCTTCCGCCCCCCCCGCACTTCACGTATGTGAACAATGCCAGTCGGTCCTCGTGATCATGGATGACGGGTTCCCCACGTGCCCGAGCCCCCACTGCGGGATCATGTATAAGAATGTCCTGGATCACTCCCCCGAATGGCGGTTCTTTGCGGGCGGCGACAAACATGCGATTGATCCTACCCGCTGCGGGGGGCCGATCAACCCTTTGTTGGTCGAATCGTCGTTTGGGTGCAAGATACTGTGTGACAGCCGGTCTTCCTATGAAATGAAGAAACTGAAAAAATGGACCGAGTGGCAATCGTGCCCCCATCGCGAGAAATCGCTGTACGAGGAATTCCAGTTTATCACCACGATGGCTCAGAACGCCGGCATCCCGCGTATCTTCATCGACAGCGCCATGACCATCCACAAAGACATTTCGGAACAGAAGATGTTTCGCGGTATGAACCGCGACGGCATCAAAGCCGCGTCGATCTACTTATCGTGCCGCTTGAACGGCTGCCCGCGCACCGCCCACGAGATCGCCGCCATTTTCCATCTCGACCGCCAAAGCGCCACTTACGGGTGTTCGACGGCCGTCAAGCTCCTCAACAACATTGAACGCAACATGGACCCGGAGAACAAAATGGCGCTGGTCATGACCCGACCGAGTGCGTTCATCGAACGTTTCTGCAGCCATCTACACGTGTCTTCGGAACTGGCCATGCTCTCCAAGTTCATTGCCAACAAGCTGGAACAAAACGTCATGGTGTGCGACGACAACACCCCCCAGTCGTCGGCGGCGGGCATCATCTATTTCGTGTCCCATACGTTTGGTTTAGGGATCACCAAAATGCGCATCAAAGACGTGTGCGGAGTGAGCGAAGTGACCATCAACAAATGCTACCGCAAGTTGTCGGCGATGAAGACTGACCTCATTCCCAAGTGCCTCGTGGAAAAATACCGGTTGTCAACGTTCTAACCAACCCCAAAATCAGGCCGTTCCGTTCCAGCCTCCAAACCAAAATGCATGGTATATGACTATGGACTATGCATTTTTTTCGCGCGAACAACCACTTAGAAAATTGATCCCAGTGGACATTTAGTAGTAGTGGTGTCGTCATCATCAACCTCAACCTCAATCGTTCGCTTCAGATATGAACGCAATGGCAATGACCGAGGAAGTCAAGAGCAAGCCTGCATCTACTACCGCGGTCAAAGTTCGCAAGTCGCGCGCGAAACCGACCGCAGGGGCAATCTCGACCCAGCCGGAGTCGGATTTAGTGAAAGAGCACGCGGCGAAGGAGGCGGACAAAGAGGTGGCTAAAGAAGTAGTCAAAGAACTTGCTAAAGAGGTGGCGAAAGAAGTGGCCAACGCGGACGAGTCGCGCGGGGTTCTGTCCCATTTAGGCGACTACATTGACGAGCCCTATACCGTCATCGAATCCTATTTCCGCGGTCAGCACTTGGAACGGCTCGTGCGGCACCAAATCGAGTCTTACAACCATTTCATTCAGTACCAGGCGCAGCGTACCATCCAAATGTTCAACCCTGTCCTCATTCACTCCGAAAATGACTATGTGTCTCAATACGACAAATATTTGCTGGAAATCTCCGTGTCTTTCCATAATTTCAAGCTCCACCCCCCCCAGATTCACGAGAACAACGGTGCAACCAAAACCATGTTTCCGCAGGAGGCCAAGTTGCGCAACTTTACTTACGCGTCGGCCATGACCATTGACATTCACATCGACTACATCATTCGCAACACGGAAAACATGGATTCCCCGCGCATCATCTCGAAAATCTTGCCGAAGATCAACATTGGCAAGATGCCGATCATGCTCAAGTCGGCCATTTGCGTCCTCACCCAGAATCAGGCGGTCGACGCGCCTGTGCTGGGCGAGTGTGCGATGGACTGCGGCGGCTATTTCATCATCAAAGGGTCGGAGAAGACGGTGCTGGGCCAAGAACGGGCGGCCGAGAACCGTGTGTATTGCTACTACGGCAAGAACACGACCAAGTGGAGCTGGTACGCAGAAATCAAGTCCATCCCCGATTTCAAGTGTATTTCGCCTAAACAGATTGAGATGATGATTTCCAGCCGCAACAACGGCGTCGGCCACCCCATCTATGTCCAGATACCGCGTATTCGCCAGCCGATTGAGCTGTTTGCAGTGTTCCGGGCACTGGGCATCCTCACCGACCGGGCCATTTGCGAGTATATTTTGCAAGACGTCGACGACCCCGCCAACCGCGAACTCTTGGAGGCCCTGCAGGCCTCGGTCATTGATGCCAACAAATACGCCACCCAGGAAACGGCGCTCCGGCATATTACCACCTACGCGGCCTACACCCCGGCCATCCACGTCGACAAGGAGCGCGGCGGCAAGCGCAAACAGGAATTCACGATGGAGGTGCTGACCAACGACCTCTTTCCTCACTGCCGCACGCCGACACAGCGGCTCTACATGCTCGGTCACATGTGCCGCAAACTTCTCCAGACGTCCTTGGGGTGGCTGCCCCCCAACGATCGCGATTCGTATTTGAATAAACGCATCGAACTGACGGGCACGCTCCTCAACAATCTCTTTCGCAACTATTTCAACAAGATGGTCAAAGAAATGCAAAAACAGGTGGTGCGCGAAATCAACAACGGGTCGTGGCGGTCCACCGACAACTACGACGTCATCCTCAATATGACCAATATTTACAAAATCATCAAATCGACCACGATCGAAAACGGCATCAACCGCGCCCTCTCCACCGGCGACTTTAGCATCAAAGAATCCAGCAGCAGCAAGGTCGGCGTGGCCCAGGTCCTGAGCCGTCTGACCTACTTGTCGAGCCTGAGCCATCTGCGGCGCATCAATACGCCGCTCGAGAAAAGCGGCGAGCTGATCGCGCCCCGTAAATTGCACAACACGACGTTTGGGTATTTGTGCTGCTTGACCGGTGACGCGGAAATCTTGTTGGGAAACCGCACGGATCTGAAGCAGATTCAGGACATTCGGGACGGCGACCTGGTCAATACCGTCCATCGGAAAACGTTGCAAGATCAGTCTTCCACCATGCACAACTATTTTAGCAAAATGCCCGACCGGCTCTTTGAAATCACCACCGTCAGCGGACGTACCCTCAAGGCCACCGACGACCACCCGTTTCTCGTCAACGTCGGTGACGACCGCCGCGGTCGCTACGAAATGATGAAGCTCTGCGATTTGCGCGAGGGTGACCGGGTCGTCGTTCGTCATACGGTGAAAATGATTCCCGACCAACATACCACCGTCTTGATCGTCCCTGAACAGATCGTATTGGAATGTTACCGTGAAGAATTGCGCGAATTGGACTTGTTGAATCGACCCCTACCTCTAAACCAGGTGAAAGCGGTGGCCCGACTCTTGGGGGCGAACGTGGATACTTCCGTCGTGGACCACTTGTACAACTATGACGACGTGCATCAAATGGCACAAGACATTGGCAAGTTGAACTTTAGAACGCGTGTTCATGCGTTGGAGTCGACGTCGACGTGGTGTATCACCATCCGGGCCACCCAAGCGACAATCGATTTCGACCTTGACATTGCACGGGACGAAGGCGCGTTCGCACACTTTATGCAACTCGTGGGCATGAAAGACATTAAGGAGAACCGGTCATTGCCGGAATGGCTTCTTCGGGCCGAACCGTCGGTGAAACGCGAGTTCCTCTCGGCATGCCCGCGGGTACACTGTGTCAGCATGGTGAAAGTGGCGGGCGTACCGGATCTGATGAAGTATATGAATCAGATTGCGGACATGTTGAATGAACTCGGTATCGAGTGTGACGGTGAGGTGTCTCAGGATACGGCCGGCCGTGACGAATGGCGGGCGGTCGCCATATACCTGAAGGACGAACCGGCCAACTGGATAAGGTTTTACGATACAGTTGGTCATACCTATTGTGAAGAAAGGCGATGTAGCGTCGCCCAGTACATTGAAGCCGCCAAGATTCGTGACTTTAGTGGTTCAACGTACGACGACGACCACGCCGACCACGCCGACCTCACATTGAGAGTGGATAACGGGTGTGTCGCCGTGCCCATCGCGTCCATCCGCGAGATCGCCCCCGAACCCGTGTACGACTTCACCACCGACAGCGACAATCACTCGTTCGTGGCGTCGTCCTTCGTGGTCAGCAATTGCGCCGAGTCCCCCGAGGGGCAGTCGATTGGCGTGGTCAAGAACATTAGCTATTTGACCCACATCACGGTGCCCACGCACAGCACCTCCCTCTACGAATACGTGACTCCGCACATCCTGACGGTCGAGGCGTGCCACGATTGCCCGTCGCGGCTGCACGGCAAGGTGCGCGTGTTCATCAACGGCGCCTGGGTAGGCGTGACCGACACGCCCCAAGAACTATACCACGATCTCAAAGACAAAAAGTACCAAGGCATCATTCAAATCTACACGTCGATCGTGTTTGATTACCGCAACATGGAGATTCGTATTTGCAACGACGGCGGACGCATGACCCGCCCCGTCCTCAAGGTCCGCGACAACCGGGTTCTCCTCACTCGCGACGTACTCGACCGTCTCGAACGCCATGAACTCGGCTGGAACGATCTCCTGGTCTCCACTGTGCTTCCCGATAGCGTGCTGGAATACATCGATCCGGAGGAACAGAATTACGCGATGATTGCGATGAAATCCAAGCAGGGCTACCTGCACCCGGCCGGCGCGTCGGTCCAATACACGCATTGCGAGATTCACCCCAGCACCATCTTCGGGGTCCTGGCGTCGTGCATCCCGTTTCCGGAACACAACCAGTCGCCGCGCAACACGTACCAATCGTGCATGGGCAAGCAGGCCATCGGCATCTACGCCCTCAATTTCGACCAGCGCATGGATAAGACCGCCTACGTCCTCAACTACCCGTCGCGTCCCCTGGTCGATACGCGGCTCATGAACTACCTGGAACTCAACCGCATCCCGTCGGGGCATCAGGTCATCGTCGCCATTGCCAGCATCACCAGTTACAATCAGGAAGACAGTATCTTGATGAACCAGGGATCCGTCGACCGCGGCCTCTTCGCCACCACGATTTATCATACCGAAAAAGACGAGGACAAGAACATTATTCGCGACGAGATTATCCGGTGCCGCCCGGACCCGCAAAAGACCCGGGGCATCAAGTACGGCAACTACAGCAAGCTCAATGCTCAGGGGTTCATGCCCGAGAATACGTATGTGGAAAACCGCGACGTCATCGTCGCCAAGATTGTCCCCATCAAGGAGAATCGCAACGATCCGACCAAGACGATTAAATACGAGGACCAGAGCAAGACGTACCGTACCACCGAGGAATCCTATATTGATCAGAACTACACGGGGCGCAACGGGGACGGCTACAATTTCGCTAAAGTCCGGGTACGCACGTTCCGCAAACCGGTCATCGGCGACAAGTTTGCCAGTCGCAGTGCCCAAAAGGGGACGTGCGGCCTCATCATCCCCGAAGCCGATATGCCGTTTACCAAAGACGGGTTGCGGCCAGACATCATTCTGAATCCACACGCCATTCCGTCGCGCATGACGATTGCGCAACTCAAAGAAACGTTGCTCGGCAAGGTCTTGATCCAACTCGGCATGTTTGGTGACGCCACCAGTTTCGGAAACAATCTTTCCGTCGACGCCATCATCCGCGAACTGCAGCGGGTGGGCTACGAGAGTTACGGCAACGAGGTCATGTACGACGGCATGTCCGGCAAACAGCTGGAGACCAGCATCTTCATTGGACCGGTGTTTTACCAACGGCTCAAACACATGGTCAACGACAAGCAACACAGCCGCGCCATCGGACCGATGGTGAACCTGACCCGGCAGCCGGCCGAGGGACGGTCCCGCGACGGCGGCTTCCGCATCGGCGAAATGGAACGCGACGTCATGATTGCGCACGGCATGTCGCGGTTCTGCCGTGAACGTTTGTACGACGTTTCTGACAAGTACACGACGCACGTGTGCAACCGGTGTGGACTGATGGCCGCTTACAACGACCCGAGCATGCGGCGCGTTCATCCTACCCACGCCGGTTCCCGGTCCAAGAACGACATGAGCGTGCATCTATGCCGGACGTGCGGCAACACCACCGACTTTTCCCGCGTCGAAATTCCGTACGCCTACAAGTTGCTTAGCCAAGAGCTCATGACGATGAACATTTGCCCGCGCATCTTGACCGAGTAAAACATCCACATCAACATCAACATCCAACATATAACACATGTATTTGACACGACACGCCATAGAATCTCATCTGATCCGAACCCTTTTTTTGTGAAAATACAGTATACCTATTTCTAATCACAATCACTACTACCAAAATGAGCGCCGACAAAGTGAGCGTGAACATTCCCATCACGAACACGATTACTTACACCGTCACGTCGTACCAGGTGGATAGCTCGATCACCGTGACGCTCAACCAGATGGCCACGGTGCACGTTCTCTTCTACACCGACAGCAACGTCACCTATAGCCGTACGGTGAATTTGACGGGCGCCGATTACGATGCGTGGGGGGTGGACGATACGTACATTTACACGTATGTTGCCAACAATATCATGGCCATTTTCAATAGTGGCAACGATCCCACGGCCCCGACCGCCTAAATGTTTTGGTAATGTGTAATGTGTGATCCATAGAAACCATAGAATGAACCCCACCTATGGTTTCTATCAATGACTATCAATGATACTAAAAAGCCTTAAATTTACAGCTCACGGACAAAGACGTGGTATCCCCGGTCAGTGTATTGTCGGTAGTCGCACGGATGCGCGTCTTCGCCACACAGCAATACCACTTCCGACGGTGCGTACGCTGCGTTGACTTCGTTCCAATACGGCATACCGCGGTGGTAGCTGCCGTAGACGATCAAATCGTAGCGGCGGTGTCGAATGTCGTCCGCCACCGTCGCGTCGTAGGCGTCACGGTGCAACGCCGGGTCCAGGATTCGGGAGTACGACATGCCCTTTCCCCACAATTCGGTCAAGCGTTCTTTAGGAAAATCGGTATACAGATGCGGCACGCGTGGATAGTCGTGACATTCCGACCCCAGGAGCTCTTTCAACCCCGTCAACACCGTGCAGCGCAAATAGTCGGACCAGATGGACCCCGACAGAACCAGGACACGCCGAACGTCCCGACCACCACCCACAGCGCAGCAATTGGGATCACCGGCATCGCCGGTGATCAATGACGGACGAGCTTCGCCAGGGTTCGCTTCGCGAATCCCCGGTTGGTCGGCTTCGCCGACCCGACTCGCCCGTGAATTGCCCCCATCCATCCGGCGGAAAGGAAAGGGAGATACACACGATAACACGTATTTAGACATAGACAGGTTCGTCAAATTGGCGCGTAGACGTTTTAGTAGGGGTCGGACCAACGTATCGCCTAAATTCATCCGGCGTGCGACTTCCAACGGATTGTCGCCTCCCGCGTGCGACGTGATGTAATGGTACACGCGGTTGCATTCTGTCACCAGATCTTTAGGAAAATGGGTCATCGTGTTCGGCGGACATGCGTCTAAATCGGGAAAGACGGGGAGGCAGCCGCACGCCAAGATTTCGTAGTGCCGCATGCAATCCCATCCGGCTTTCTTGCATGTCAATGCAAACCAACTCGTTTTGTACGCCTGGTAGTAGTCGACCTCGTCCGTGTATATGTACGTCTCCGGCCTTCCCGGAATGAGCGGGGCCAGGAACTTGTTCTTCTGGCTAAAGAGTCGGTCGAGGTCGGCGTCGGCCACGATTTTCGATGAATGGATGCTGAAACCGATCGGATATACTGGCATGGTTTAGGAATCCAATATGCGATATTTCTATTTATATTTTCCAAATACGGTCACGACGTATATCAACACGGCGACCAATCCAGTCATAAAAAACGTAATCAATTGACAAGTAATACACATTTTTAGATAGAAACAATGCATTGGGACGGTTTCGATGGGAAGCGACGAAAAACTATCCGCACTTGCAAGCGTGCCCTCCTCCATATCAATGTACGTTTCGTCGCAGTCACGCGGTTGATCATGGTGAACGCGCATTCTCATAAGTTTGCTAAAAACAACTTGATCTCTCAAGTTGTTTTTATGTTTTTATGTCTTTTTACTTGCGACGACGACCAAAATAATGACGGCGGTTACGAGTCTTGCGGCAGTACGCGCGCCGCGTGCCGGATTTGGCCACGACGCGGCACGATTTGCTCGCGGAACGGCAGCGTTTCATGGTACGCCGACGGCATGGGTACTTTAATCTTGAAGTCATGATTGATGATGGTATATACACATATGATAGATTTTTGTGTGGTGGAGATTTTGCCGCGTTCCCGTTAATAGTGATTCGGTTTAACCCGGACAGTTATGTTTCCAACGGGGTCAAATACACATGCTGGAGACACGATGGAAATGGTATCTTGGTCGTCTCTCGTTCCAAAGCGAAGGAATGGCGCGAGAGACTGACCACTCTAAACCATGAGATTCAAAAATGGATGCAAACCAAGAGCGAAAAAACGCTGCAAGTAGTTCATTTGTTTTATGGTGACGGAGTAAAATAAAAAATCTCGACATTTTTTATTTTACATACATCGCAAATGCTGATCGTCTATTTTTGCTTACGCGGTGCAGATTTCTTAGTATTTGAAACCGAAACCGAAACCACATATTCGGCTTGACGCTTTGCAACGTATCCATCATACGCTTGCTCAAATGCCTCCAATTCGCGCAACCACATGCGTTCCAGCGTCGTTGCCTTTAGTGTGGCCAATTCGGCCTCTGTGTGGGAACACTCGGTATTGATTCGGCGAACGTGTTCGTCTGAGACGGAGACCATGGGCATTTTCACGAGGTAATCGAATGAACCCTCGATTGGAACCAATTGATGCTTCGTGAGCATGGCTTCGATGTCGGTTGCGCTCTTGCGCCGTAGATCGATTGCCCCCGTCAACACCAATTGGATGTATTTGACCCGGTTACGCAACTTGACGACCACGGCCTCGAGTGCCCGAATTTGGTGTGCCTTGCGCATTTCGTAGGCCTTGTACCGCACGGGGTAGAAAGCATCGATGATTTCTTCCACCGTGCCGTATTTTTTCAATTTGCACTCGGAGTCAAAGAGGTGCATGTTGGTGGCCGAGACCGTCGTCGACAGTTTAAGCATCTTCTCCACCTCATCGTCGGACACGGATTTCGGAAAGGTCACCAGGATGTCCACGCACTTCTCGGTCGAATGATTGGTAAAGTCTTTCACAGTCGGTGCGATCTTTTTGCCCTGCTTGTCCACCCCGCCGTCGACCAAGTCCTCGAGATGAGCGATGAACGGCATGGTCCACGTACCCACTGGCAATTCCGTGACCCGAACCTGGGTTGCCGAGACCCGCGTGTACTTTCCCCGAATCGCGAATTTCTTGGTCTCACCGTCGATCGGTGCGACCGTCCCGGTGAAACCCTCGTAGTACGGTACGAACGGCCCGGCGACGTCCGACGTCATACCCAGCTTCTTTTTCAGATACTGCACGATTTGGCGGGGATTGAAGCACGGAATACTGGTCGAAAACCCCGTTCCGATCCCGGAAATGCCGTTGACCAGCGCAAACGGAATGATCGGTATGTAAAACTCGGGCTCGATGCGGCGACCGTCTTCCTCCAAGTAGGTGAGGATGGGGTCGTCGGCCTCGGGAAACAGGGTGCGTGTCACCGGACCCAACAGTGTGAAAATGTATCTCTCGGACGCGGCGTCCGAGCCCCCTTGCAGGCGACTACCGAATTGGCCGTTGGGAGACAACAGATTGATGTTGTTTGATCCGACGAAATTCTGGGCCATACCCACGATGGCCCCGTTCAGGCTCGCCTCGCCATGATGGTATTCGCTGTGCTCGGAAACGTAGCCGGAGAATTGCGCGACTTTGACTTCGCTGGTGAGATTCCGCTTGAACGCCGCGTATAGGATTTTCCGTTGCGACGTTTTGAGTCCATCCACCATGTTCGGGATCGACCTCTCGCAATCGTAGACGCTGAAATGGATCAGCTCCCGGTCGATGAAATCCCGATACGGTACGGTGGGCGTGGATGTATTCAAATACGAGGTCTTGTCGTATTGCTCCAACCACGTCTTGCGTTCGTCCGCGCGTTTTTTATTGAACACCTTGTCGACCACCTCGTCGCTGTCGCCCCCCGTGTAATGGAAATCGACGAATCGCGGACTCGCAAAGTATTCCTTGAACTCCTTGGCGGTCGAGGTGCCGAGTCCCTTGAAATATTTGATCGACCACCCTTGCAGGCTATGTGTGCGTTGCCAGTCGTCGAATTCCCCCTGGTTGTAGAAGAGGAGCGTCTGTGCCCCTTTCTTGGCGCGCAGGATGGGCGTGTTCATGAACGACAGGAACCCGTTGATGCGGAACAGGGACGCCCACTCACTCTGAAACAGGTTGACGCACAGCGCCTTGATGTGCGAGCCGTCCACGTCGGCGTCGGTCAGGATCATGACCTTGCCGTACCGCAGGTGCCGCGCCACGTCGTCCATCGTCGCATACTGCTTGCCCGTCTCCAGCCCCAAGATCCGTTTCAAATCGCATATTTCCTTGTTTTCCGAAATCTTTTTGATCGCTTCGCCGCGCACGTTGAGCAGCTTCCCCTTCAGCGGGTAAATGCCGTAGCGGTTGCGGTCCTCGCTGGACAACCCGCTGACCACACCGGACATGGCCGACAACCCCTCGCACAGGATCAAAATACAGTCTTTGGAATGGACCGTCCCCGCCTGGTTGGCGTCGATGAAGTTGGCAATGCCGCGCACCGTCCGCGTCTTCGCCCCGTCCGTCCGCTTCGCGGCCGACCGTTCTTTGAGCTCTGACAACGAACAGGCCGCGTCCATCACCCCCATCTTCGCCAATTTCTCGATGAACCCGTCGCTCACCGTGCACGACGACCCGAACTTGTTGCTCGGCGTGTTCATGTAGTCCTTCGTTTGGCTGTCGAATGCGGGGTTCTCGATGTCGGCGCGCAGAAACAGAATCAGCTGCTCCTTGATGGTGTTGGGATTGACCGTGATCTTCTTCTTTTTCTCAATGTACGCCGCCAACTTGCGCGTGATTTGCCCGAGGATGTAGTCGACGTGCTTGCCGCCCTTGAAGGTGCAGATGCCGTTGACGAACGAGACCTGCTCAAACTGGTGCGTCGCCGACAGCGCGACGGCGTACTCCCACCGATCGTTGCCCCCGGGTCCCACCTCGTGCACGCGTTTTGCGTCGCCCTTGCCCCCAATGTACAGATCCACGTAGTGCTGGAAGTTGCGCACCGGCACCGGCGCCCCGTTCAACATGATCTTGATCTTTTTTGCACTGTGGTCCGTCACCGCCGCAATGTCGTAGACGCGCTTTTTCAATAGACACATCATGTCGTGGGTGAGTCCGTCGACCCCGAAACGCGCATAGTCCGGCTTGAACGTCACCTTGGTGTACGGTTTCGCCGACTTGACCGCCTTGATGGTCGGCGGCCCGATCTCGTCCAAGTTGCGCTTGAATTCCTGGGTGTACTTGAGACCGCGCACGTGGTCCACCGTCTCGATCTTGCCCCACTCCGACCAGATCAACACCAGCTTGAACCCGAACCCGTTTTTGCCGCCCACGATGCGTTTTTCGTCCTTGTTGTAGTTGGTCGACGTGCGGAGATGCCCAAACACCATCTCGGGGATCCAAATATCGTACTCGGGGTGCTTCGCCACATCGATGCCGTTGCCGTCGTTCTCGAGAGTGATGACCCCGTCTTCCCCAATCGTAATGTGTATATAAGTCACGCACCGCTTCTCGTCGGCCTGTTGCGCCGTGGTGGCCGCCTGATGCTGCTGAATCATGCGGATCACGTGGTCACGGCAATTGACGATGCCTTCGTCGAAGAGCTTGTAGAGGGCCGGAATGTACTCGATGGGACGCAGCGACATCTTCTTGTCGGGGTCGCCTCCACCACCCTCCGCCGCTGCCGCCGCATCGTCCCATACCCACAACTGGGCGTCTACATTCTCCACCGAACCAATGTAGGTATCGGGGTTGTCCAGAATGTGCTGTTTGTCGGTCTTGCGCTGGTATTGCTGCGCCAACTGCGTGTCGGCGGCGGCGTTCGTGCGCGAAATGACAACGTTTTTGGGCGGCATGATACGTTAGATCGAGAGAGTACGTATCCATGTTATACTGGAGTAGTCATTATATCAATTTTTTCACACGAGCCGGGTTAGGGTTGTTGTCAGTATTCCGCGGAAGGCGTCCAATTCACAACCCGCCTGCGGCGGGTTGTCATTGTCCGTCCTCCGAAGGAGGACGGACCCTATACAGAATCTTGTGAGTGGGGTTCTGGGGTTCTATGGTTTTTACGAAATCCATCCCAAGAATGTTTGTATGTGAACCCATAGAAGACCATAGAAGGTAGAGTGTACGCGCTCGCTAACGCTCGCGCGAGCGCAGAAGGCAGTCATAGAAGGCGTCCAATTCACAACCCGCCTGCGGCGGGTTGTCATTGTCCGTCCTCCGAAAGGAGGACGGACCCTATACAGAAACTTGTGAGTGGGGTTCTGGAGTTCTATGGTTTCTATGAAACCCTTCCCTAAGCACCCCCCTTCGGGGGGTGCAAGGTCAGCAAGCTTCGCTTGCTGGCCAAGATTGTTCGTATAGAAATCAAATCATAGAACATTAGAAGGCGGTCGATAGAAGGTCAACCCGCCGTGGTCATACACCGATCCATAGAGTTTCACGGTGATAGGTGCGGGGCTCTGCCCCGCACATGAATCGTTCCCTTCCATCGGAAGGGGGGAACTCGTGCGCATGCGGTGTTGATCCCTGGGAAGCTTCCGTGTACCGCGAACCAACATAAATATTTGGGGGCTAAACCAAACCAATGCAGACATGGCATCCACGATCCGTCCCGTTTTGGTACACCGTTACGCCAACCGTTGTCAGACGGTGGCACAGCCCCCGGGTCTGGCCGATTTTCTAAAGGGAACCGTGTATCTGTACCAGCAATCTCAGCGCGGGGCGACGTTTACCCTTTTGGTGGATTTCTCTCACCACCCCATGGGGAAGTTCATTCGTGCTCCCGAACGGACGCCGGAACAGCAAGCGATGATTGACCGCGTACCCCCACCTCCGATCATTGAATGTTTCAACGAACACCGTCCGATTATACGTCAGATGGTCGAGAGTCTTCAAGAGATTGAAACTGCCCAGCCGCCTTGTACGTATGTGACGTGCCACGAGCCCTACGATCGGTACGACGACGACCCCCCTGTCATTTCGAGGTTGAATCCCGCAGAACAAGTCTACATGAAATCCGTGTTGAATTTTTGTCCAGACTTGTTGCGCGCGGCGGACCAGCTTCAGGCAAAACTGATGGGTGACAACAAAGATTACGCAGTGCTGCATCTGCGGATGGGCGACCATCAGAGTGCCCACGATCATCCCCATCACGAACAACTGGGTCACGTGATGCAGCGTCTGGAGACGGAAATCATTCCCCGGTGGGGCAAGCAGATACTGATTCTTTCGGACAGTTATTATACAAAGATGTTTATGAGGGCCAAATACGGGTTGCCTTGCACGGATTTTGTCCCGGTGCACATGGGGGAGACGGCGCGGTTCCTGGCACACGGGGAGGAGGCGCCACTCGCCGACATTGGCCACACCCTCACCGAATTCATCTTGATGTCGCGTTCCCAGACAATTTACGCCCACTGCGCGTACGGAGGTCCCGGGGGGTTCAGCAAAGTCACTGCAGATATATACGGTATTCCGCACGTATTTTTACAGTGCAACTATGCCAGTTGAAACTAATGTGACAATGTGACCATGTTTTTTGTCTACTCGCCTGGTATATATACGACGACCAAGGCCAAGCATATGCCTGGTTTCAATATGATGTCGTACTGCAACGGCGCAGGTTGCAACGCCGTGCAGCCCCAGCCGAACCCTACTAAATCGGCGCAGTTGTCGACATTGGCCAATTCGGGTGGTAAAATCACATTCAGTATCCCTTTTTTAGACAATTACATTTCCCAGTATTTGCAGTCCTACGCCCCCCTCGATTCGCCCGCATTCATTGGCGCGCCGACGGCTCCCACCCTGGCGAACCTGGACGACGACACCAACGCCATTGCCACCACGTCGTTTGTGCAACAGGTCGCGTACCAATCCGGCGCAAATGTCTTGGTGTCGCCCACCTTCACCGGGACCATCGTGACCGACCCTTCGTCTACGCTGGTCATCCAGGGTCATCTCAATTTGAACGCCGTCGCGTCGGGTCAAATCTACCTCAACTACGATCAAAATCCGGTCACCGTCTTCCCCCTCAAATGGCAGTATTTGAATCAGGTCACGTCTGACGTCCAGGATCAATTTACGCAGCAATCCCAAACCAGCACGGCTATCTATGCCAACGTGGCGATTCTGCAGCAACAGGGGCTGGCCAATTACGGCAACATCGCGCAGCTGCAAATCAATGACCGTGTGCTCCAGAGCGATATTGATGCGGTATACGCCAATGTGGTGACCAACCAGATCAGCATTCGTAACCTCTACGGAAACGTGTCGATCTTGCAAACTCAGACCACCGGGCAAACCTACGTGGCCGCGGCGAATCAGACGGCGTTTGCCGGCAACGTGGCCGTCGCCCAAAACACCGTGTTGGGGGGAAATGTGACGGTCGTGGGCAACACCGTGCTGCAAAAGCCCGTTTACCTCAACGGCAATGTGCAAGCGAACGGGCAGACCGTGACCCCCACCCAGATGGCGTATTTGACCCACCTTACCGGGGACGTGCAATACCAGCTGGACAGTCTTCAAACGGCTACTACCGGTCAGACCTATAATTCCGGGGCGGCCACCACCACCTTTGCGGGTAGCGTGACCGTCTCGGACACCACCACCTTGACTACGGCGCACGTGACGGCCGGCATGTACTTGGAGGGCACGCTTTACGGAAACGGACAGCCGGTGTCCCCTACCCAGATGGGGTATTTGACCCATCTCACCGGCGACGTGCAAAACCAGCTGGATAGTTTGACCGCGACCACCACTTCCCAAACGTACACCGCCTCCACGCAGACCACTCAATTTGCCGGCAACCTTCGTATTACCGGGGATACGACCATGGCAGGAAATATTGAGGTCGGCGGTCCGTCCGCCGCGGTGGGGGGCAATTTAACCGTGGCGGGCAACACGACCTTGCAACAGTCAGTGTATCTCAACGGCAATGTGCAGGCCAACGGTCAGACCGTGACCCCTACCCAGATGGCGTATTTAGCCAATCTCACGGGGGATGTGCAGACCCAATTGACCACCCTGACCCGTAACCTGACCCACCAAACCTTTGACCTCGTGGCCAACGCGACGACTTGGACCGGCGGCAACCTGCAGATCGATCAATCGCAATCGGCGGCGGGCGGGTGGGTATCTCATCGCTTGCCCAACTCGAATTGTCAGTACGGGGAGACGAACCAATCGATCGCCAAAACGAGCAGTGGACAAAGTAACTGTGCATTGGGAGGGTATGCGCTCTATAACCTGGCTTCGGGCACTGGCTCGTACAACGTGGCCGTGGGTTCGGCCGCCCAGTCCGACGTGGTGGGTGGCCGTGCCGGGACTTTGTCTCAGTTGAGCAACGGCTCTTACAATACGGGGTCGGGGTACAGCTGTCTCCGGAACCTGTCGGGTGTTTCCAGTTACAATACGGGGGTCGGGGCGCTGTCTTTGCCACTGGCGACGACGGCGTCTTACAACACGGGGGTCGGCTACGCGGCCGGCAACGCGTCGGACGCGACCACCGTGTTTACGGGGTCGAATAACACGTTCCTGGGCGCCAACACGGTGTACGCCCCCGCTGCCGCCGGCGCGTCCAATAGCACTGCCGTCGGGTACGGGGCGACGATCACCGATTCCCACCAAATTATGCTGGGCACGTCGGGCGAAACTGTGTATGTTCCCGGACTATTGTCGGTTCCCGGTACCGCATCGATGGGGCGTACGGTGGCGCCCGTGAGCGACGCTTCGTATACATCGATCCCGTCGCCCATTGGAAATACATTCTATGTGGATTATGCCCAGATGGGTTCGCACTGCTGGCTCGGTGCGTCGGCCCTCGGCCTGACCGGTGGGTTCAATATGTGCATCGACAACGTTCCCCCGCGCAGCGCGGTGTCGCAAGACTATTCTCTGATGTTCTTGGTGGACGCGTCGGGGTACATCAATAACCTGTATATTCGTTTTGCTTCTACTCCGAACTACATTCGTGTCCTCCTCTATTCTACCGGTCTGCCTATCAACTCGTCGGCGTTGTATGTTCAACAGTGGGTGGACCTGATCATTCTCAGTACCAACCGCACCACCGCAAACCCGTATCTGGCCTATACCACCGTGAATTCGTTATTGTAGTGTAGTAGTGTGTATTGTAGTTAGTTGAATATTTTGTATATGTATGACATATACTACCATGAAGCGCCCTATGAGACACGACGACGGCTACTACCACATTGATGGTAAAAAATACAAGGAGCTCTTTGGTTCGCGGGTTCAGGTGTGGAACGGCACGGCGTACAAGACCCCGGGCAATTTGGTGAAGAGCCAACTGTTTTATACCAAGAACCACCGCATTGTGTCTATGAAGAAGCACAAGACCGCCAAGAAGGAGATGCGTTTGCACCAATACGGGTATTTTAGTCGCAAGGGCAAGTTTGGGTACGTGAAGCGTACCCCCCGCAAACGGACCGCCGCGTCGACCCGCAAGAACCGCCGGGCGTAATCACATTTACCATATTACAATTACATAATTACATACATATTACGATAGTTCCAGTTCCATAGAATCCCAGACACTGATGGATTCTATGGAAGGCTTGGGAAAACATTGGAAAAAATTTCGGGAAACTTTAGCGGTAGGGTTGTACGGGGGCAGGAGCCGACGTGCAACATGTAAATAGACGTCGTAACCAGGAGTGTTGCGGTGTGGAAGAGGAGTCATTGTCCATTTTGATTTGAATGATTTCTTCGCGACTGTTTAGCATGTTGTCAGTTGCGGTCGATTGTTTGGCATGTTTGACGAATTCGTCCATGTCCCGGGTATCAGACCAGACGCGCATGGGGTAAAAATAAGGATGAAGTTGTCCATATTCAGCCATATACGTTGCTCTGTTCTGCTTCCAAGCGGTTGCTGCTGCCGCCGCCGCGGAATTAGCGGATTCTGGCATATATAGTGTGTCCATTCGAAACGAGCTTGACCCGGATATTTGGACGGATACAAAATGTTCTTAGAAATCTGCAGGGTGTCGGAACTGTCCCATTTCTACTTGTGGTGTACACGGTTTTGAAATTATATACTGGGGATGAATTCCCAGTCCAGATCTTTGCATACTTTTTTCCATATCTGGTCTTGTTCGCGCTGCTTGTCCATGTCCTTCATGAGGACAATGTAGGGCAGATACTGTTTTTGATCGAGCAAGACGCACAACTGGTACAAGGTATAGGTGTAATTGAAGAAATTGGTGCGATTGGCCGGGCAATGGGTCGCCCACGGGCCTTGGATTTCGATGAAGAGGATGCAGAGGGTTTCGTGCAATTGTTCATTCATGATGGGCGGTTTGATGCCAAACAACGAGTTGATGTATTGGATATGTTCAAAGTACTTGTTGAGTCCCAGTTTACGCAAAATGTCGCGCATCTTGTCGTAGGTCAGCATCGACAGATCGGTAATACGTTCCTTTTTGATCCGCGCCCGGATTTTTTCAATGACTTCTTCGGGGATCTGGGTCGTTTCCTTGGCCTGGAACTGGGACAAGATTTCTTTGAAATGGTTTAGGCGAATGTAGGCGGTGTACGAGACTTCGTTCGGGGGCTCTTTGTTGACCGGTTTGGCGCTGTCGATGATGTGGGTGACCAGGTTTCCACAATGGATGTTGTTGCAGATGAGGACGCCTTCTTCGTCCTGGGAAATCATTTCGCCCGTGTGGCACAATTCGCAGAGGTCCGAGGCGTAAACGTAGTCTTGTACATTGACAATCTCGTTGTTGACGTTTTTCCAGTAGAGGTGGTACATTCCGCGTGATTTCTGGTATTTGGCGTGGTCGACTTGACTGGCTTCGTCGGTCGTCGACTTGATTCGAAAAAATTGGTTGAGCGCATTGGTGTTTTGGTTTCCCCCGCCTTCCGATATGTTCTTCTTCTCTTCAAAATAGTGAAAAATATACTTGGAGTTTTCAAGCAGATACTTTTTCCGTTGCTTGGCCAAGGACCGTATTTGCGCCTTTTTTTGGGCAATCGTGTCGGTCATGTCCATGTATCCCTCGACATTCTTTTGGCGTAGACATTCTCGGGCGGCGGTCCGGAGCGTGGCGATTTCTTGGGTCAACGTGGGGATAGTTTCGGTTTCAATCACATGAAACCGCTGCAACATCTGGGTATGTTTTTCGTCAATGGTGTGCGCCGTAGGCGGACCCCCGGTCCCCTTTTTATTGCGTGTATCCATCGTCGTCGGTCGTCGTCGCTAATGCTTACCGTTCTACCGTTCTAATGTTCTAATGTTCTAATGTTCTATGTGAACTATCAGCCGCCACCTGTTTATACCATTGAAGTCCGGTTGTTTGTTCAGATGGGGGTGGATTCGGTGGTTCGGTGGATTTAGGGGTTTCTCGGTTTCTCCGGGATTTTTTTCTTTTCAGAGTCTATAATTCAAGATGGCTGGTGGTCTTCTTCAACTCGTTGCTTACGGCGCCCAGGATGTGTTCCTCACGGGAACTCCTGAAATCACTTTCTGGAAGGTGTCTTACAGACGCCACACCAACTTCGCTATGGAGTCTATTGAGCAGACCTTCCAGGGCCAGGCCGACTTTGGTCGCCGTGTGACGTGCACGATCTCCCGCAACGGTGATCTCTGCTACCGCACGTACCTGCAGGTGACTCTCCCGGAGATCAACCAGCAGATGGCCCCCAACGGCCAGCACGTCTACGCCCGCTGGCTGGACTTTATCGGCGAGCAGCTGATTGCCCAGGTGGAGGTCGAGATTGGTGGCCAGCGCATCGATCGCCAGTACGGTGACTGGATGCACATCTGGAACCAGCTCACGATGTCGGCGGAGCAGCAACGCGGCTACTTCAAGATGATCGGCAACACGACCCAGCTGACCTACATCACGGATCCTCAGTTTGCGGACATCACCGGCCCCTGCTCGGCCACCAGCGGCCCGTCCCAGGTGTGCGCTCCCCGCAACGCGTTGCCGGAGACGACCCTGTACATCCCGCTGCAATTTTGGTGGAACGTGAACCCCGGCTTGTCACTTCCCCTTATCGCCTTAATCCAATCTGCAGGGCGGAAAAACATTCAGACTAAAGCATCCGAGCCCTGCTTTAGTAAAAATCTGTTGTGGTCTCGGGAGGACATGTTTCCTCATACCCAGATGTTAGTCACAGCTTGTTGCTAAGGTTTTAGTAACAAGTAGTAGTGGCTACATCGCCAAATTGCGGGAAACCCGTAAAGGCGCAAAAAAGAAGTTGCCAGTTATGAACCTACTTAAATGTTGTTAGGTTCAACAAGTATAACAGGCAATTTTTGGGCTACCAAGCTGTAAATAAAAGTTTACAGTGGCTGAGAGTGGAACTCAGGTATGGTAATAATGCCCCGCATGAAGATGCAACAGCATCCGAAATCGGCAATCCGCAGCCAAGCTCCTACGTCCGTTATGATAAGGATATGGAGAAGGTTCAACGACTAAATGGTGATGGGTCTGAGTGCGCTAATCACGTACGATGAAGGCTTAAGATATAGTCTATTCCCCGGCACTTTTTTACAGAGCGTGATCTTCCTCTGTAAATCGCCGATAAATACCCCGAAAGGGGGGGTACAAGTGAGTGCAGTATCACGAAGTCAAGATCAACCTGGACCTCCGTCCTATTGGCGAGTGCTTGTGGGCGGTGCAGTCCCTCACCAACACCTCGGGCACGCAGTCGGTTCCGATTGCTTACCAGCAGTCCCTGGTGGCGGCGTCGCTCTACGTCGACTACGTGTTCTTGGACACGGACGAGCGCCGCAAGATGGCCCAGAACCCGCACGAATACTTGATCCAGCAGGTGCAGTTCACCGGCGACGAGTCGGTCGGCTCCTCTTCCAACAAGATCAAGCTCAACTTCAACCACCCGTGCAAGGAGCTCATCTGGGTCGTGCAGCCGGACGCCAACGTCGACTACTGCTCGTCCTTGGATGCCGCGAGCACCCTGTTCAAGACCTTGGGCGCCCAACCGTTCAACTACACGGACGCCATCGACGCCCTGCCCAACGCCATCCACGCGTTCGGCGGCCCGTCCGAGGTTGCGGGCTCGCAGAGCTTCATCACCTCCCAGGGCCTCTTCCAGATGCCGGGTGCCACGGACAGTGTCGGCCTTACCACGTCCCAGGAGTGGCTGCCCACCTCCCCGGACCAGCCCTTCATCCACCAATCCGGCAGCGCCTCGGGCTCCTACGTGTCCGACGCCGGCACCTTTGTGCTCGCGGAGACGGCCCTCGACATGCACTGCTGGGGTGAGAACCCGGTCGTGACGGCCAAGCTCCAGCTCAACGGCCAGGACCGCTTCTCCGAGCGTGAGGGGTCCTACTTTGACGTGGTGCAACCCTACCAGCACCACACCCGCAACCCCGACTGCGGTATCAACGTGTACTCCTTTGCGCTGCGGCCTGAGGAACACCAGCCCAGCGGGTCGTGCAACTTCTCGCGCATTGACAACGCGGTGCTCCAACTGGTGCTCTCGTCCAGCACGGTGGCGGGCGTCGCGACGGCCAAGGTGCGCGTCTATGCCGTCAATTACAACGTTCTTCGCGTCATGTCGGGAATGGCGGGAGTCGCGTATTCTAATTAAAAAGAGTAATGTGTGGATAAGCTGCCTGAATCGGGTTAAGATACAGTCCATTCCCCCAGGGAAACTTGGGGGTAGTCAAGGGCAGGCGTCGCGTATTCGAACTAAATTTCGCTACATACATGCAGTCATAAAAATTATAAAAACTACAAAAACGAAACCATAACCAATATATAAACAGGTTTCGCTCCATCCTCAATGATGGAGCGAAAATAGATGCTTGGTATCGACTCACGTGTTTGCTCTCGCGATCGCGAAAGCAAAAATGGTTGCTTGGTATCGACTCATATGTTTGCTCTCGCGATCGCGAAAGCAAAAATGGCTGCTTGTCATCGAGTCACTTGTTTTGCTTTCGCGATCGCGAGAGCAAACACCCTACATTTTTACTTTTAAAAGGTAAAACCAATATAAAGAGATTCATACAGTATGAGCATACACCGATGGATGCCTCCCTCAACTTCGTCGCCCTTGTTGAAACCAACCCCATTGTACGTCTCGGTCAGACGTATAACAACAAATTCGTCAACAAAATCAAACACACATTCACAGAAGCCCAACAACAGTTGTTTGTCGCATCGTTGTACTGTTTTTTGAACCACCATCCTATCACCGATTATGTCATCGATTTAGACAATATATGGAAATGGTTAGGATTCACTCAGAAAGCTCACGCTAAAACATGCATTGAAACATATTTTCAAAACAATAAAGATTACAAATGTTTGCTCCACAAGTTGACGGGGCAAAAAAAGGAAGGCAGGGGCGGGCACAATAAAGAAACTATCCTCCTCAATGTGCAAACGTTCAAGCTATTATGTATCAAAGCTGATACCAAAAAATCTCACGAAATCCACGAATACTTCATCAAACTCGAAGAACTCTTACAAACCATCGTGCTCGAAGAATCTAACGAACTCAAACTCCAATTAGAAAAGGTCAATCTGCACCTTCTTGAGACGGAGCAAAACACCCAACGTAAAATCGCCCTGGAAAAACAAAACATGCTGCTACGCGAATACAGCTCCAACATCAACCTGGTCTATGTCATTCGCGTCAAACAATTCGACAATGGTGCCTACATTGTCAAGATTGGTGAAAGTCGCCGCGGGGTCGAAGGGCGGTTCAGTGAGCATAGAACCAAATATGGTGGTGACATCCTTCTCCTGGATTGCTTTGCTGTGAAAAAGTCCAAGGACTTTGAGCGGTTCCTTCATACCCACGAAGGCATTCGTCCCCACCGCGTGCAAAATTTCCCCGGTCACGAAGGGGAAACCGAATTGTTCCGTATCGGACAAGGCCTTTCCTATCAGCAGCTTCTTACTACCATCCATCAGAACATTCAACGATTCAATGATGTGGATGAGAAGTATATTGAAGAGATGCTGGTGAACGTGGTGGCAACCATGAACCGAGACGCCCTTCCTTCCGCCCAGACCGCCTTACTAAACGACATACTTCAACACCAACAGGAGATGTCCCAACGTATTCACCGATTAGAAACAACCAACCAGCAGATCTTGGAAAAGTTGCATGCATCTCAACAACGTACCACCACACAATTTCATACACCCCTTCCCACCCTCGGCCCGCGTCTACAACAAATCAACCCTGAGACCATGACACTTCACAAAGTATATGAATCCGTATCAGAATGCATTACTCTGCACCGCCATAAGTTGAAGCGTCCCAGCATTGATAAGGCCGTCAAGGAAAATACCGTCTACCAAGGATACCGATGGTTGTATGTTGAACGGGACCAAGATCCCCATATCATCACAAATCTTGTCCAAACCAAACCGACACGTCCCCAGAATATGGGGTATATTGCCCAACTGGATTCTCAAAAATTGCAGATTCTTCGCGTTTACTTGGACCGTAAGTCGGCCGCGGTTGCCAACGGGTATTCTATTTCCGGTTTGGATGCCCATGTTCTCAAAGGCTCGCCATCCAAAGGCTATTATTATGTACTGTACGATCGTTGCAGCGATCAACACAAAGAAGAGTTTGAGGATCGGCTCGGTGGTCAACCGATCTTGTACAAAGATGGCATAGGACAATACAATACGGACAATCAGTTGGTGCAAGAGTTTGTATGTAAATATGATTGTATCAAACGATTGAAGATGAGTGATAAGACGTTGGCCAAGGCTCTGGATAAAAACGTCCTCTACCAAAACCACTACTTTCGTAGTATGGGTTCCAAGACAGTATGTGAACCAATATAACCAATATAAACGCACATCAGAAAAAGCAAATCCGCAATCGAATAGTATATCGTCATAGAGTAGCATAGAATGAACACCTTGGCCCGGAAGGAGGTGTTTGGGGAGGTATTCACCCCCCTCATTCTCATCGATGAACTGTTAGATCAATTGCCCCCCTCCATCTGGCGGGATTCTACCAAACAATGGCTCGATCCCTGTGCAGGTCGCGGCCAGTTTTTTATCCGAGTCCTTCCGCGCCTCATGGAGGGATTGGCCTCTGAATTTCCAGACGCCAAGACACGCCGGCACCACATTTTGAGCCAGATGTTTACCATGGTCGAGATCAACCCCGTCAACGCAAAAGCCATTCGTCGTACGTTTGGCCCAGACGTGCGGGTCGAGTGCGCCGATTTTTTGGCAACACCTGCCCCCCATCCCAATCCACATCCCCAAAACACTTACGACGTCATTTTAGCCAACCCGCCGTACCAGGCCCCGAAGGCCGCCGCTTACCGCGGTTCTTACGCCAAACGCACGCTCTGGGACAAATTCCTGGTCCGAGCCCTCGACATCTCCAACCAGCACGCGTATGTGGGTTTCATCACCCCGGGGAACTGGCGGCGGCCGGGACATCCCCTGTACGACCGGATCACCCGGTCGCTCACCTACCTGCACATCTATAGTAAGCACGACGGGCGCACCCATTTCGGGGTTCAGTCCCGGTTCGACGTCTACCTGCTTCGTCCCGCCTTCCAGGAGGCACCTACATCGCCGCCATCACCGCCCCTCATCATCGACGAAGAAGGCGTCCGACACACCGACGTCCAGGCCCACACTTGGCCCTTTTTACCGAATTTCGCCTACCGAGAAGTCCGAGCCCTTTTCACCACTAAACGCACGCCCCCTCAACCGGTCATTTACGACGCGTCCCTCTACGATTCGCGCAAACTCCACCAAAATCCGAGCCCTACTTACAAATACCCCGTTGTGCACACTTTGACCAAAGAAGGGATCGGACTCCGTTACGCATCCACGCGCGACCCGAAGCATTTCGGGGTGCCCAAGGTCATTTTGAATTTCAACGAGAAGCAGTACCCGGTGAACGATTACCAGGGCAAATACGGCATGTCGCAGTTGTCGTTTGGTCTACCGATCCGGGGACGGGCCCAGGGGGACCGCATCGTCGCGTGTATTCGGAGCCCGGCGTTTCAGCGGGTATTGCGGGCAACCAAGTGGGCGGCCTACCAGACGGATTACCGCATGTTTGCGCATTTCCGCCGGGATTTCTGTGACAACCGCCGCGCCACGACCCATCGACGTCTCCACGCCTCGTTGAGGGGTACCCGTAAAATCCATGTATAGGAAAAAACAGAAAAACAATACCACTTTTGATCAGTCCGTGCGTATCGTTAACCGTGATACGGATGGACAATGTTCTCATGTTCTCTCTCCAAAGTCAAAATATTCAATTCATAAAAAAGACTAACTTAAAACCAGGGTTTCATCACGAGTTGTTTGTAATCGCGGTCCGGGCGCACCTCGCGTTCCAGCGGCATCACCAATGTGCTCTGGTCCACCAGGTATTTCTCGTAAGCGATGGATTCCTTGTAGACAAAGGGGATGCAGTAGTCCCACACCAATTTGTTCAGGTCTTCCACTTGTTGGGTGATTCCCGTCGAAGACGAATGCTTGGCGTACTGCAGGTACGTGCTGCGCATCACAATCTTGAGAGCGTCGATGTTCTGGGGGGGCACGACATATTTTCCGTCTGAGAGGCGGTAGACGCCGGCGCGGATGCCATTTTGCAAGATCTGAATGTTTCCTGTCGAAAAAAACACCTGGGAAAGCGCATTGTTTTCCCAGACGCCTTCGAGCGATTCGCGGTATTGGGTGGCTTTGTTGCGCACGGCGATCTTTTCGGACATGGTGAACGGGGGTTCTTGGGTAAGATTGACCCGGCCGTTGGCGGTGGTGGCGGCCACGGCGGAGGACCCTCCTTCGGGTAAAATGCGGTTGGCGTACACCTGGTCGATCATCATAGTTCTATGGTTCTATGGACAACCTATCCTATACTTCTATAGACTTCTATAGCTATTCTAAATATATACTCTTGATAGATGGAAACTTTTTACGTCATCGTTTTGGTGGTCGCGGTCATCATGTTGGTGATCGTGTTGGCCATTTTTGGGGTGATGATGCAGCACCAAAACAACCAAACTGTGTATCCTCCCACCAGTAACCGCTGTCCAGACTTCTGGACGTACGACAACGGTGTCTGCAGTAAACCGTCGTCGTCGATCAATCTTGGTATATATTCAGATTCTGCCAAGACGCTTAACGCCGACCCCAAACTCCCACCTTACACGTCGACCATCGCCACCTTTGATCCGTCAAATAACCAATGGAGTTTGTCGGGTAAGAGTGTGGTGTGCGCCCAACGCGACTGGGCGACCCAAAGCGGCATCGTATGGGACGGAGTGAGCAATTACAACAACTGTTGAAACCACGATCAAACGCCTCGGTACACGATCACTTTAGGCGGTTCAAGTTCCGTAGTGGCAATCTTGACCGGATGGTGTTCGTATTGGACCAAGACGTTTTCTTTAAAGTGTCCTTGCGGGGTCAGTGCGGTTTCGACTTCTGTGATTTCGTATTTTGCCTGACGCAGTGACAATTGCGCGGGAACCAGGTCGTCCTTCATAGAACGGATGGCCAAGATCAACGGCCCGCGGTTCGTCGGATCGCGCTCGTACTCGGACAACCACCCCCGGATCGATTTCATCGTAGCATGGATGGCATCGGTCTTGCGACGAATCAGCTCCGCCCGCAAAGGGTTGGCATAGACGCCCACATAACGGTCCGTGACGCGTTGCATGTGTTCGTTGTTGACTAAATAATCATCCAACAGGGGTTTGAATTTTTCGGCAGAAGCGGCGTCACTGATGTAACGGAATAGCGTGTCCATTTTATGCGCCATGAGTCGTTCTTTAGCCGCTTGCCATACCTGGGTCGTTTCGGCCGAATCTTCCAGGATGGGGGGACTCCATACCGCCGACTCCAGCTCCAGGTGAAACACACACGGTGCCGAGGTGTCGCCACAGACGGCCAAGTAGGTTCGCCCCTTTTTGCTAAACTTCATCCCCACGTTTCGACGGCAATGCAAGCATGGCGGAGAGGGCGGAGAGGGCGGAACTGCCGTCGTGATCCGTTGACGTTTTCCCGATCCGGTCTTCTCTTGGCGTCGCTGTTTTTCTATACGTTCCTCGTACCGTTTGCGGTGTTGTCGGGCAGACGTTTCGTACCGGTGTTTCAGTTCCATGTATTTGTTCAAGGCGTCCCAGTAGTCGACGGCCGACGACGATTTGGGTTTAGACGTTGACGACCCTGGGGTCGACGCCTGTGTACGGTTGATCTGAGCCAGCGGATTGTGTTCCATCACGACTTCGGTGCCTTTGGGCAGGTGATCGATGACCATCAGTTGGTTGTGGGAGACGTGAAGTTTCCGTAGACGGTCCAGCCCGTCCAAGTCGAGACGACTCAGCTGGTTGTGGTCCACATAGAGCTCCACCAGTGAAACCGGCAAGCCGTCCAACTGCATCAAACGGTTGTCGTTGGCATTCAAACGCTGTAAATTAGGGGTGCGAGTGACGTCCAGGTGGTTCACCGAATTGCCTTCTATGTTCAATTCTGTCAATGATGACGGCAAATCTTCCAATTCGGTCAAGAGATTGTGTGCACAATGAAAGACCTGGAGCGTTGTCGGAAGGTGACGGCAGGCCACGATCTTCCCCGCCGCCAATGTCAGACCTTCTATGTGACGCAATCCTTTGGTTTCCAATACGGATAGATCCAGGGATCCTTCCAAACTGTCCGGGTACACGATGTTCCGAATGTGGGGGGCGCCGTTACCCTCGCGTCCCTGTTTTGCCAACAGATCGTCGATCCATAGACCGAATTTGATCTGGGCCGATCCGTTGCGGGTCGCGTCTTCCAGGATTGCTTGCCGTTCTGCTGCCCGTTGGATGGGGGTCAGGGTCAGGGCTTCCATGATAAGTGAGCCCGCGATCCGGTCTATATGTATAAGCTAAGCAATGAACTTATCCGACCGTGCTGAACCCTCGGTCCCGCAGTTCGTCTCCTGACAGCACGGGCAGCTGGGTGATGGCCGAGAGTTGTTCCCGCTGCAGTTCTTTCTGGGTCTGAAAGTATCGGATTTTGGAGAGGACATATTCTTGATCACGTACCTGCTGCTTGTATTGGTCGTAGGGGGTCATTTTGTTCCGGTAAGCATACCACAAAGAAAGGCCAAATACCACCACAAAGATCACGAACACCAATACATTGAAGATGTAATTGTATATGCTCACGCGGTTGCGGTGACAATGATCCAAGGCGTGGTAAAGGTACCCGCGCACGCCGTGTTCGACTAAATGTGAGCCGCTGTACATCCCCACCAACAAACACGAACAGGCAATGTATATGATTTAGACACACTGGCTCGATCCGGTGTGAAACGTAACGTAACGAAGAAAATCAACAACAAAGACAAATCAAATACCGTTTACAGATATACGGTCATTCATTCCGCTGCTAACCATTCACCACTATGTCTACCAAAGATGTAGCTATTGGGGGGGCTGCCAAGGCAGGTGCCAATGTGGCGTCCAGTGTCTCGTACGCGCAGTCGATTCGCGCATCGGACATAGAAAACGCCGGGAATGCGGCAACCAATGATCTATTGGGTTATAAGGACGATTTGCTTGGTTACGTCACCCCCAAAGACGCTACCCTAAAAAAACCGGTTGTTCCGGTGGTTCATCGCCCCAACGTGAATCGGGTCACCGTTCCGTCGTTGATCGTCGTTTCGCTCGTCTATCTGGTCATATTTTCTGTTATATTCCTGTTTTATGACGCAGTGACGACGGGATTCATCGCGGATATACTGGTCAGCGGGTACGAAATGTGCAAATCGGCCGTGGCCGACTCCGCCAAAGATCCAACCTCGACCGCCAACCTGGCGGACATCAGTTATGCCACCTACACTCGGCATTGGCGCGATCAGAGATGGCGGGTCGTATTACGGAAAATGGGGCTGTTTGTCGCCGTGTTTGGTAGTCTATTTGCAGGATTGTTGGGGTTCGTATACGTGTATTTGATGAAAGGGAGCAACGCACGCGAGGCGGCTAAAATCATTGGTATATGCTTGGCGACCATGATTGGAACGACGTTTCTTTTGGTGGACAACCAGTATTTTGTGACGATTTTCGAAAACACTGTGGGGTACCAATGCATGGTGTCGTTGAAATCTACGCGTGACACGATTCAGGCGCTCTTCAAACATAAGACGTTTACCCAGGCCAGTTTCCCGGGGCTGTCGTTGTGGATGAATTTCCTGCTGAGTGTGTTTCACCTCAACAACTTTGGCTATGTGTTGCAACAGATTGGTGACACGACCCGTCCCACCAATCAGTTTGATTTCACGCTTCAGTCTCCGGCCGAACCCGGCGCGGAACTTCCTATTCGAGATTTAGCCAAAGGGGTGGCGCGTAAACATGCCATGGGTCATCTATGTTGGATATACTTCTCGGCCATTGCGGCCACGATGATTGCGGTGAAACAGCTTTCGGTCATAGTGTGACGACCCAGAGAATAGCTAAATAGGAGAGAATGGCCAGGAGAATGCAGACCAGCCAGATGGGCACCACGGTCTTGTTCTGGTACCCTACTCCGAACGGACGAAAGGCGCCTTGAGCATCATAGATAAAGGCGGGTTGCCACAGATGAATCGACCATAGGAGGAGGGCGTATAGGAGAATGGCAAAGGTCAGCTTGTGTTGCCGTATGAATAGCACGTTTTGCATAGACACCAATCCAAAAGCCTACGGTATAGTATGATACGGTAAAAAGCTTTATCGAGAAACAAATATAGGAGCCATTGGGGTCTGTCGGCGGTTGACGGTTCATGATATTTTCAGAAAATGATGTGGATGAAGCGGATGCGGTTCACGATTTGCGCACGGAAAAGGATTTTGTGGGGATTACGTTTTCGAACCACAAGTTGACCGAGGTGAAAAAGGCTTGGATGGATAGCATGGTGCGGGGAGACGTTGAATCCGCCATGAATTGGAGTGTGGAGATGATGTTGTCTCACCACAACGAGGATCTATGGAAACTCTACGCTGAATACTTTTGCACCTATTTGCGTAGCGAGCCGGTGCGCAAATATATGGGGATTCGCCGAGCGACCTATGAGAACATTCGGAAAGAACGTCGGGACCTGAGGAATGACCGTCGTATCCGTTACATGCATGTCGAGTTGATGTCCGTGTTGTTGAGGGCCGAGAGACGTCCACCGCGCCCAAAGATGCGTCGGGTGCGTACCCGACCCTCGGACGCGTCTATGTGTACGTCTACATATGGCGACAACGACTCTAAAGAATCTCCTGTTTCTGTGGCTACGTTGAAGGACCGATTGAAACAAAGCATTGCTTCAGGGGACGTGTATTTAGCCCGTCGCGAGTTGCACCGTATTTATATTATGTGTAATTCCCCCTCCTCTACTAATTCCACTCATTCCACTAATAATTCCAATCGTTCGAATTCCCTGAATGATGAGTTAAAAGATTACGAA